>Ga0206811_1109_pt1 | contig 15684 bp, 13 predicted proteins | sample Alteio_BWOrgCont_53_FD_152886 | JGI IMG/M metagenome (GOLD analysis project Ga0206811, IMG submission 152886) | Enriched cells from forest soil in Barre Woods Harvard Forest LTER site, Petersham, Massachusetts, United States -... | ecosystem: Environmental > Terrestrial > Soil > Temperate forest >... | reverse complement strand
TATTGTAATCCAAAACACGGAACCGCGATCGATCCTTGCACAAATGGATGCGACGTGATGATCGAACGGCTTGGAATCAGATATTCCACCGGAGACGAATAGTTGGCACTTTGGCCGTCAGGGAATCTACAAATGACATTTATATTTTGCGGCGAGGTCGAGGCAGCACTTAAAGAATCTGGATGGTCCGCAGATAGACGCGTGAACGCCGCGCCTCTGATCAAAATGGCCGACTTGTTTACACCGACTGAACGCGTGTGTGATATTCTGTCAAGTTTCGGGCATTTGAAAATCCGCCTGGTCCGCGACGGAACACAGGTGGTGGCGTGGAACGAATTGGAGTTTATCCCTTTTACGATCACCTCCGAGGCGACAATTCGTGAGGTGACTGATTTAATTGGTGCCACATTTTTCCCGATCGCGGACGAAGGAATGCATTCAGTCCTGCTCGATGATCGTGATCGTGTTTTCGTGCATGACGAACGGTATCTAGCGTTGGTTGCAGACTCGTTCGAGGGCGGCGTCGAATCGATCGTACTTGGACGACGCACGCTTCAGGTGATTAAGAATGAATGGAGTTACGAATATGATATTGGACTTATCCCTTTTTCCAAGCCCCCGGCGGGTGGACCAAGTTAGCCCAGTGCGGAAGCAAGGGCCGAACGGTCTGTCAACTCGACATCAACAGTCAATCCAATTCCGGTAACTTAGGTTTGCGGGGCGTTTTGGCGACATGGATACGAGACGGCACACGGAGGGCGAAGTATGAGTAACGCGTGGCGGGGTGTAATTCCGATCTACATCAATAATCGCGACTGGCTCACTACGACTCGGGAGCTCGTCGAATACTTTGCAGAGATTTCAGGAACGGAGGTTGTCATTATTGATAACGCTTCAACCTTTCCCCCGTTGCTGGAATGGTATGATCGGGGGTGTCGCTGCAAAGTCATTCGACTCAGGCAGAATCATGGCTGCCATGCGCCGTGGAATTCTGGCGCTGTCTTGTCTCCCGCGATGCATCGTGCGTGGTTCGGCAGCGACTATTACGTCGTCACGGATGCCGACTTGAGCCTGGACGGTTGCCCCAGAGACGTGTTGGACGTATTGGTGCAGGGCTATGAATCCTATGCGGATATTACAAAAGTCGGAATCAGTCTGGAAATCAATGATCTGCCTGCCGACTCGATTTCCGGAAATCAAGCGGCGGAATGGGAGAAGCGATTCTGGCAAAACAAGCGAGACGATCGCTTTTTCGATGCGGACATTGATACAACGTTTGCACTGTACGGGACGGGCGTACGGTGCATTGGGACCTGTTTGCGATCGGATCGTCCTTACACGGCCCGCCACATGCCCTGGTATCTCACGCCCGGCACGCTCGACGAAGAAAGTCGACACTACCTGACTCGCGCGACGCTTGGACACTGGACGCGAGACATGCAGAAGAAGCTTGGAACTCACTTCTCAACCCAGCCTTTGAATTCGCCCGTTGCGGTTTGGGGGATTGCCTCCAGCGAGCGCGAGAGATATTCAGTCGGCGAGTCCATCTCGTTGGAAATGGAACATTGCCTGTTGGCGCTCCTCGACGCGTATCGTCCGATGTCTGTGGTTGAAACCGGGTGCGGAATCAGTTCATTTCTGTTTCAGCGATACGCCGCCTCCATCGCGGGAATTCGGTTGGCGCATTTTGTGAGCCAACGGGACGGTGAGCCACTAAGATCTCATTTGGAGGAACTGAACCTGCATCCCGAGTTTGTCCATCTCTGCCCGACGGTTCACGATGAATGCGACTTTTCCGGTCTCAAGTTGCCTGATCATCAAAAGTATGACGTCGTTCTGGTTAACAGTGCTTCCGATGCGCGCTTGCGGTCGAGTCAAAGTGTGCTGAATTTCCTTCGCGGTCGGGCGACACCCGACTCGATATGGATTCTGGCTGAGACGACACGAGCGTGGGATCCGTCGATCATCACGGCGATCAAGAAATGGTTTGGTACCGAGCATTTTTTCGACTTTGAAGTTCGCGATTCGAGCTTTCCGGGCAGGAAAAATCGAATTCTGGTCCCGGGGACTCTTCAGCCGGACGCGTGCGGCGTGTTGGAAAAGATGCGCGGTGCAAGTCGGATTCGGTGATTCCAGAACGTTTCTGCGGGCAGCGATTAAGGAGTACGAGTTTGACGTCGATCGCGCCAGTGCATTGTCTTCCAATTTCGCTCGTTGTCACGACATACAAGACCGACACGCTATACACCCAGGCATGTCTCGAGTCGATCCGAAAATGGAAGAACCACCATCATCAACTGATTGTGGTGTCGCATGACGAAAGCCCATTGCTGCGCGCGTATCTCGACGCGTCTTCTTCTGATGGCTTGATCGATCGGCTGGTCTATGCGGTGCCGGGGCATGGGCACACCCGCAGCTTCAATCTGGCGGTGCGGTATTCGGCCGCCGATGTTGTATTCAATATCTGCAACGACATTTTGATTGGACCTTCAATCGTCGATCACTGCGCCTGGCAATTGCGAAGTGACGAACGACTGGGACTGCTTGGCTGGCACTGGTATTCGGAAGGAACGGTATGGCGCGACGGCCGAGTCATTGAACACTCGTTGCGGGATCCACGGAAGCCCAATGTCACTTCGCATGAGGAGGAGTGCATCCGTCGGGCGCAGTGGTTTACAGGACGACTCTTCGACAGTTTGGGCGGCCCGGTTTGGTTGCAGCTTTGCAACACGAGCTTCTTTGGAGCCCGAAGAAACACATTAGACAAAGTGGGAGGCGGGTTCGGAAAAGAGTTCCCTCATTATTGGGCCGACGATTTTTTGAACTATGCGGTTCTGGACCAGGGTCTGGACGTGCGAAACTTTCCACGTGAATTCCGTTCGAAAGAGTTCTTTTCGGAGTTCCAGTATTGCCAAACCGACGTCCAGGATCGTCGACGTCATGAGGACTCGGTCCGTCTCACTGATCCCTTTCTGGATTCAATCCGGCTCTACCAAGGTGGGATGAGCGTTGCAGAATCCGTCTATCTCTTCCTGTTGGCGAAATCGATACCCGCCGGATCGGCGGTGACGAACCTGGGCGTATGGAAAGGTGCCTCGGCAATTGTCCTCCTTGACGCCCTGAAGGACAAACAAATCAGGTTTCATTTTATCGATTGTTTTGACCTGCCGGGAGTCTCGTCCAATTCCGGGCAGCCTCCTGCGACTCAGGAGGAATTCCTCCGAAATATTTCGCCGTACATTCGCCCGCAACATACAATTCATATGGAAAAGGCAAATAGCCTGGATCTGGAATCCCTTCCTTCGTCCGATTTTGTGTTCGTCGACGCGGGACATACACAGAAATGCATTCGGCACGATGCCCGGCTAGTCCAAAAATGCCTGAAGTCCCGCGGAATTGCCGTGTTTCATGATTACGGACAGCCCTTATGGCCTGCCGTGAAACCCGAACTCGACGAAGTGTACTCGCCCCTGGAGGTGCATGGGACCGTTGCCGTTTACAGGCGACAATATCCAACGCGCGAGGAATTTCGATGGTCCGAGTGATAGGTCCGGAGAGTCGCTCTGAATCTCGAATGAGTAATCGCGTTCAATCAGCCGGTTGGAATTATCGATTACCGTCCCGCGAGCCTCAATCCCGCCGAAAAACCGATTCAAGTAGATTCTCGATAGGGCTCGCCCTTGCGGGCGGGCTCTCGCACGAATCCGTACGTACGGAGCTGCCGCATACGGTTGTTACCTTGGATAAAAACGAGCGAACCTCAGATTTGCATGGGGATGCAGGATTTTCGGCGTGGGAAGCCAGCTGCGACTGAGCCGAGAAAATTTGGGCCAGGTGAGCCCCGTCTGCGTTCCGTGCGTCGTCGCAGCACGCTGTGCCAGAGATTCCGGAGTAAATTCAGATGATTGATTTCGTCGCCATCCTTGAAGGCATTGGTCGACCGCGAATTCTCGTGATCGGCGACGCGATGCTCGATTGCTACACGTGGGGGAACGTGGAGAGGATCAGTCCTGAGGCCCCGGTACCGGTCCTGCTGGCAACACAGCGTGAGATTCGCCCGGGCGGCGCTGCGAGTGTCGCCGCACTGGTGCGGGGGATCGATGGCGAAGCCTGTCTTGCCGGTGTCGTCGGCCCCGATAATGACGGGCGTCGAATGCGAACGATTCTGGCTGACCTTGGCATCGAATCGAGTTGGTTATTCGTCGATGAAGACCGGGAAACGACGACCAAAGAACGCTTTCTGGGTCGCGCGGCGGGCGGGCATCCACATCAGATCCTGCGAGTTGACCATGAGGGGACTCATCCGCTCTGCAGGTCTGTGGAGCAGAAACTTGTCGACTCGATCTGTCCCCGGATCGGCGAATTTCAGGCCGTGCTGATTGCCGATTATGCAAAAGGATGTTGTACGCCGAGGCTACTTGAAAGTGTGATTGAGTCGGCCCGCCGCGCGGGCATCCCTGTTCTGATCGATCCCGCTCGTGGTGCCGATTTCTCGAAATACCGTGGCGCGACTCTTTTGAAGCCGAATCGACTGGAAGCCGGTCTCGCCTCCAGTCGATCGATCGTCACGCCTCGGGAAGCGATGGAGGTTGCTCATTGGCTGAGAGACACTTGCGCAGTTCAAACGGTCGTTGTGACGCTCGATCAGGACGGATTGGTCATTGCCACGGAAAACGGCGAATCGCAACATCTGACAACTCGTGCCCAGTCTGTTTATGACATCACGGGGGCCGGCGATATGGTGCTGGCCGCGCTCGGAATCGCCCTCGCTGCGGGACGATCGATTTCGGAAGCGGCTCAATTGGCCAACATCGCTGCGGGACTCGAGATCGAGAGTCTCGGAATCGTCGCAATCAATCGAGAGCAGATCCGCGAGGCGTTCGGAGAGTCCGCGAGAGACAGATTCCCCCACCCCGAGGAGAACGAGCGAGATACTTGTCGTTGACCGTGTCATTTCAGACATGACGGAAATAACCGCCAGTTCGTTGTTCGAGTTTTTCCCGTTCCCTTAGAACCTGAAAGAGAGCCAAATCATGTCGTCGCTGATCAATTATCGAGGTTTGCCTCAGCCCCAAAAGTGTTCCTGATGCAATCAGGCCGTGCGCCGGACGTGCTGCTGAACGAAGTGCGGAGCCGGCAATTGAATCCCTCGACACGATCGAACAATTCGATCGCAGAGAGTCGGGAAGTCTGTTCCCTGATGAGCGGCCGCTTTCGGAATCAGACTGTGATCGGTGAAGCCTGGGATGGTGTTGACTTCCAGGATCCAGGGTTGGTCCTGTGCATCGAGCCTGATGTCGACTCGCGCCAATCCGCTGGTACCGATTGCAGAACACGCACTCTTCGCCGCTTGCTCGATCGTTTCAATCACCTTTGCTGGAACGTCGGCATCGAAGATGTAGCGGGTGCCCTCGTCGTCGTACTTCGCCTGCCAGTCAAAAAATTCCCGGTCTGTTTCGATTTTGATTGCCGGTAATGTCTGTGAATCGATCAGACCGACGGTCCATTCGGTCCCTTCGATCATCGTTTCCAGCACTCCAAAACCATCGAACTGGAAGCAGAGTTTTAATGCGGCGGGTAATTGTTCCGGCGTCCGGACGATGCTGATTCCCAGGCTTGAACCTTGTGTGTCGGGCTTCACCACGAGCGGGTATCCGATACCATTGGCCTCGCGTTGAATTCGATCCAGGTCATCGGTGTAATGCACGAGAGAATATTGCGGAGTCGGGACGCCGCATTGCAAGAACCGCTCTTTCGCGGCCGATTTGCTGAATGCCAGACGCGATGCCGCCGCGTCACTGCCGGTGTAGCGGACGCCCGCGTCGTCGAGCAACTTCTGCACCTGGCCGTCCTCGCCGAACCGTCCGTGGAGCGCGATGAACGCCACGTCGAACTGGCTCCAGTCGATTCCCGACAGTTCGACGATGGCCGGATCGAGTTGCAGGACGCGATGCCCGCGTTGCGACAAGGCGGCTTCGACGGCCATGCCGCTTTTCAGGCTGACTTCGCGCTCGTCGGAGTCACCTCCGGCAAGCACGGCGATACGTAATGATGAACTGGTGGTGAGCATGGACCGCTTCCTTGCGATCGAATCGCGATTCGTTGGGTAAGCCTCTGGCTTGCCGTATCTTTGGGGGCAAAAGCCCTTGCCATATCCTTGGGGGCAAGCCGGAGGCTTACCCTACCACTGGCGATCATTACCAGATTTTGATTTCGGACTCCAGATGAACTCCAAACTGCTCGGAGATCTTGGAGCGAATCAAATCGATCAGCCTCAGCACATCGCTCGACTTGGCACCGGGATGGGTCACAATGAAATTGGCGTGGCGATCGCTGATTTCCGCTCCGCCAACGCGCGTTCCCTTCAGACCCGCCTGTTCGATCAGTTGTCCGGCTCTCTGGCCGCGCGGGTTCTTGAAGATGCATCCGGCAGACTGCGAACTCAATGGTTGTACGGATTTCTTGGTAATCCAGTTCCGTTTGAGTATCTGCGAGATCGCCTCGGAATCACCGGGTGTCAGCGCGAAATCCGCCTCAATGATTAGCAGTTCACCCAGATTGCTCTGACGGTAATCAAATGACAGCTCGTCCTTGCCCCGGACGACTCGTTCGCCCAGTGACGTCAGCCCGGAAACACTGGTGACCAGTTGCGAGATTTCCCCCAGTCGCCCGCCGGAATTTCCACACAGAGCGCCCCCGATTGTTCCGGGAATTCCGGCCAGGTTTTCGAAACCGGCAAGACCCGCGCGAACCGTTTCGGAAATCACATGCGACAGGAGCGCTCCGCCACCCGCTCGAACTCGAGTTCCTTCGATCACGACCTGGCCAAACACGGGAGCCGTCAGCCGAATGACGGCTCCGCTGACTCCTTCATCCTTGACGAGCAGATTCGAACCGCCGCCGAGAATATGAATGGCGATCTGGTTCTCGTGGCAGGCAGAAACCAGGCGCGTCAGTTCCTCGGTCGAGCGTGGCGTCAACAGGAACTGCGCGGGGCCACCGAGGTGCAGCCACGTATAGGGGGACAATGGCTCGTCCCGCTGAAGGATCTCGTTAAACGCGTCGAGTGAACTCATGATGTATCCGGTCAATATCGCCAGCCCCCATGGTCACGATGACATCTCCGGGGCGCGCTGCATCCTCCAATGTGGTCACGATCTGGTCAAGAGACGAGAAAAACCGCGACGGGACGCCATTCGACGAGATCCGCTTCGCCAATTCCAGAGACACCAGTTCGGGCTCGTCGACAACCGACTCGCGAGCGGCAAAAACGGGTGCCAGCAAAACGTCATCCGCATCGGTGAAACTCGCCGCGAATTCATTCATCAGCGATATCGTTCGAAGAATCTGATGCGGCTGGAAAACGCAGAAAACACGACGATTTCCGACGACGCTTCGTAACGTCTGCAACGTCGCCTTCACCGCCGTCGGGTGATGCGCGTAGTCGTCGATCAATGTCACGCCGTGATGCTCGCCCACGAACTCGAAACGGCGGCGAATTCCCCGAAAACTCGCGAGACTTTCTCGAATGATTTCCGGCGACACACCGATCTCGGCGCAAAGCGCCGCCGCCGCCAGTCCGTTGCAGACATTGTGTTTGCCGTGCAACATCAGTTGGAGATCGATGACGTTCTCTCCGTGACAGGACAGGGTAAATCGCGTTCCGTCGACCGACCGCTCGCAACCGCTCGCTGTCCAGTCGGCGGTCTTGTTGAACCCAAAAGAAACTCGCTTTGCGTGCGTCGATGCATTCGCGGAAACCCGGCGTGAAACGAGACAATCGTCGTTAACGAGCAGCACACCGTCGGCGGCGGTGCGACCGGCATAGTCGCGGAACGCGGACTCAAGCGATGCGAAGTCGGAATAGCAGTCGAAATGATCGTGCTCAATGCACAATATCGCGGCGTATCGCGGCGAAAAATCCAGAAAGCTTCGCTGAAACTCGCAGCTTTCAACGATAAACAAGTCACCGGCCCCGTTCCATCCACTGCGGCTTCTCTGACACAACTCGGCACCGACAACGGCGGCGGATAACCGGTTGGCTGCCTCCAGAATACAGGCGGTCATTGCGGTCGTGGTGCTTTTTCCGTGTGTCCCGGCAATGCAGACGCCGGTTGACGCGCGCATCAATTGTCCGACCATTTGACTGTAGGAAAACTGAGGCAATCCACGGCGTTCGGCTTCAAGTCGTTCGGGATTGCCGGCGGGAATTGCAGAACTGTAGACCAGGCATTGTGCCGAGTCGGGGACGTTGTTGTTGCGATGCCCGTGATGGAAACCAAGACCCTGTTCGATCAGCCTCTGAACGGAACAATTCGCGGGAGAGAGGTCGGAGCCGGTGAGTGACCAATTTGCCTGCAGCAACAGTTCGGCCAGCGCTTTCATCCCTGCGCCACATACTCCAACCAGATGAGCCGCGTGTTGAGAGTCGACGTCCATGATCAAACTGCTCAGTTCAAGTGACACGAAAAGTCTCATCGTAACAGGATTTCGCGGACAGACCATACAAGAAACGCATTCCTAAACTGCTTCTACAACAGAACTTGGCTCAGAGTCAGGTCGTCTCGTGGTTGATACCTGGAGGTCACGTGGATACACTGATCCGATAACGCCGTTGCCGACGACCTTGATTTGAGGCGGAATTTATCAGTTGAATCACGGCGGCGGCCTCACTCCGCAGGCGATTTATTCAGGGGTGACTGAATTGGTTTTGGATTTCCTTTATGACGCAGATTGTCGACATCCGCAGTAGCGACGACCCACGCGATGCGATCCATCGCGCATGTCATCGGCTTGCGGAGGGTGATCTCGTGGCGTTTCCAACGGAAACTGTGTATCTCATCGTGGCCAATCCCCTGAGTTTGGCTGGCGTAAAAAAACTGACAGCGCTCCAGCCACGTGGTCGAAGAACTCTTTTGCTGAAAAACTGTTTTGAATTGTGGGACTATGCTCCACGAATGCCGGACCACGCCGACAAGTTGTCTCGTCGTGCGTGGTCGGGGCCATTGACAATTGCGCTGGATCGCCCGCTTGTCGAGGGGATTTTTTGTGACCTTCCCGAGACTGTTCGGCATTCGCTGACCGCTCATGACGACACCGTCAGTTTTCGAGTCTCTGCTCAAATCGCTCTTCAAGAGGTTTTGAAGTTGTGTCCCGCTCCGCTGATCGCATGTGCCGAGCGAACGACTCACGGCATAATGCCTCGTAGTGCGGCAGACGTTGCCACACAATTTGGCAGTGAAGTGGCGATGATTTTTGACGATGGACCATGCCGCTATGGAGAGCCGTCAACCGTGGTCCGGGTTGAGGCCAATGGCTGGGAAGTGGCAGAACCCGGGGTCGTTTCGGACTGCACTTTGCAACGATTGTGCAGCGAGGTTTATCTGTTCGTTTGCACGGGAAACACTTGTCGCAGCCCGATGGCGGAGGGCTTGTTTCGCAAGTTGTTGGCCGAACATCTGAAATGTCCCGAAGAAGAATTGATCGATCGCGGATTCAACGTTCTTTCGGCAGGATTGTCGGCTGGCAATGGTGCCCCGGCGTCGCGCGAAGCGGTCAATCTGTTAGCCGAGGACGGTATCGACCTTCGTAATCACGAAAGCCAGCCACTGACGGAACGCCTTCTGCTACATGCGGACCACGTGGTGACGATGACCGGCGGTCATCGCCAGTTGATCCTGAACGAGTATCCCGACCTCGCCAGCCGTGTCAGCCTGTTATCTTCAGATCTGGAAGATATTGCGGATCCGTATGGCGGCGGCCCCCGTGAATATGCGGCATGCAGAGACAGTATCGAGCATCATCTCAAGACGATGATTACCCATCTTGTTCCTTCGAAATCGTAAGCTCCGTTCCCGACGAAATTATTGTTACAATATTCCAATAGATCCCGCCCGGTGCCCGTTCAGAAGACGTCCGTTCAGAAGATTGAGTCGAGATTTATGAAAATTGTCGTTGCCAGTGATCATCGCGGCTTTCAGGTCAAGGGCCGGATTCTTGCCCAGGTCGCGGAACTGGGCCATGAGACGATCGATATGGGGCCACTGACTGCCGAAAGCGTCGATTATCCCGACTTCGGAGCCAAGGGATCGCGCGCGGTGTCTGAGGGCCAGGCCGATCGGGCAATTCTGATTTGTGGCAGCGGGATCGGAATGAGCATCGTCGCCAACAAATTTCCAGGCGTCCGTGCGGCGCTGTGTCACGACGAACTGACGGCCGAGATGAGTCGCAGGCATAACGATGCCAACGTCTTGTGTCTGTCTGCTGATTTGCTTGGCGAGCGACTCACGTTGCGAATGATCGAAATCTGGCTGCAGACAGCCTTTGAGGGTGGACGTCACGCGCGCCGCATCGGCAAAATTGCCGACGTGGAAAATCAGGTTGAATGCACCCAGACCGGTTGCGCTCCCTGCGAATGATGACCTCGAGAACAAAGGCCCGCGTCGAATGAGTCCCGATCAACTCAAGTACTCGAAAACCCACGAATGGGTGGCAATCGAAGGTAATACTGCAACCATTGGAATTACCGATTTCGCCGTGCATCTGCTGAGCGATCTCGTATTTGCCGATCTGCCGAACGTCGGAAAAAAAATCACTCAGGGTGAGCCGTTTGGCGAAGTGGAAAGCGTCAAGGCCGTCAGCGACCTGTACGCGCCTGTCAGCGGCGAAATCATTTCACGCAACGAACGTCTGACGGAACGTCGCGGATCCGATGGCAAGACGATTGCCGCCGAACTGGATCTTCTCACCGCCAGTCCGTTTACGGACGGCTGGATGGTCAAGGCCCACGTGTCCGACCTCGGCGATTTATCGAACCTCCTGGATCATTCGCAATACAAGGCACATTGCGATGCCTCAACGATCTGAGTCGAATCGCCGATCCCTCGCTTGACAGGTTTTGCCCGTGTCCTACCTTTTCTCGACGATCGACGAACAACAGGAGATGCTTCAGCGGATCGGCGTGGATTCGCTACAGACCCTGCTCGAACAGATTCCCGCCGGGTTGCAGCTTCAGAGACCGCTGGACATTCCCGCGGCGCTCACCGAACCGGAACTCGAACAGCATCTGAAATCTCTGGCGGCCAGAAACATCGGGGCTTCCGCACGTGCCTGTTTCCTGGGCGGAGGGGCCTACGACCATTTTATTCCCAGCGTCGTGGACGAAATCACTTCAAGAGGCGAGTTCTACACGGCCTATACGCCGTATCAGGCGGAAGCCAGCCAGGGAACCCTGCAGGCGTTTTTCGAATTTCAGTCCCTGATCGCCGAGTTGAGCGGTCTGGACATCGCAAATTCGAGTCTCTACGACGGAGGGAGCGGTCTTGCGGAGGCCATTCTGATGGCCATGCGGTGTACCGATCGCACGGACAACGTGGTGATTCTCGGATCGGCCAACCCCGAATACCTGGAAACTCTGACGACCTATCTCGCGAACAAGGCAACCAAAGTCGTCGTTGTCCCAGGGGGAACTGCGGATACTTCCGTGCTGGAAGCCGCAATTGGCGATCAGACCGCATGCGTTGTCGTTCAGCAACCAAACTTCTTCGGTTGTCTGGAAGATGTCGAAGCGATTGGAAAACTGGCCCATCGATCCGGCGCACTGCTTGTTGTCTCGTTCGATCCGCTCAGCACGGGAATGCTGAAACGTCCGGGCGATCAGGGAGCGGACATCGCTGTGGCCGAGGGCCAATCGCTCGGCATCCCGCTGCAATTCGGCGGTCCCTATTTGGGGATTCTCGCGTGCCGACCGCAATTTGTCCGCAAGATGCCCGGGCGGCTGATCGGGCAGACAATTGACCGCAACGGCCAGCGATGCTTCTTCCTGAATCTTCAAGCGCGCGAGCAACATATCCGCCGTGCCGCTGCCATGAGCAATATTTGCACGAATCAGGGGCTGATGGCACTTCGAGCCACGGTTTATCTGTCGTTGCTTGGTCCACAGGGTTTGCGGGAAGTTGCGGAATTGAGTTGCCGCAAAGCCCACTACGCGGCCGATCGACTGAAACTGATAGAAGGCTGCGAACTGATGTTTGCACCGCCGTTTTTCAAGGAATTCGTGTTGAAGTATCGCGATGGAGCTGATGTCGCCATCCGCAAGGCTGCAGCGGCGAATATCGATATCGGCCCGGCTCTGGGACACTTCAGGGGCCTGGACTGGCTTTCCGGCGAAGAACGGGATCAATGCCTGCTGGTCGCGGTGACAGAATCGCGAACCAGGGACGAAATCGACCGACTGGTGAATGCGTTATCCGCACCCTGAAATTAATGCGTTGTCCGCACCCTGAAATTAATGCGTTGTCCGCACCCTGAAACTCGATTCTTCGATCATCGTCCCGCGTGTGGCAACGTCGTCATTTTTTTTCCCAGCGCGTCGAAAGGCCGTGCCCCTGCTCCGGAGTCTGCGGAGAAGCAGTGTCTTCGTCTTCGCTCCAGGGATCGAAAAGCCACTGCTTGCCGAAGACGGCAAAGCAGTGCCACGTTCTATCGATAGTTACTCTTGTTTTCTCGGCGATAAATCCTTCACGGTGCCCCCGTACGGGCTCATTTCTGCCGCACCCGTCCCGTAACGGATAACGAGATTCTCTGTGCGATGATGCCTTTGAACCGGGCATTGATCAATAAACGCCGGTTGATATGCAAATCTTGCAGCGGCCGTTTCACGCATAGCATTGTTGGAAACCGACGATTTGTGTCGATCGCCCGGCGACTCGGCACGAGCATTGCTTTTGGCTGATGAGTCGAAAAGATTTCGACCTCGACCGCCGCACGGATGCTGGACTTCAAATATGTTTCGCGGTCGGTTCCACCAAGGGTACGTCGGCTGGAAGTGTAGCCGGGGATGGTCTGATGGCCAGCTCCGGGCGAGCGCCTATGCTTTCAGCCGACTACTCTTTTTGGAACCCTCCTGTCCCCTCGCCCCCACTTTGCGGGAAGAGGGTTAGAGCGAGGGGATTTTTCACTCGCGACGGGGATTTTTCACGCGCGACAATGACGGGTTTCGAAGGAGCATATCGCTCGCGCGTTGTCAGGCCTCTTGTCCATTCGCTCCTGGTCTGCCGAAACGCAGCCCTTTCTGGACGGATGCTTACCCTGATGGCAAATAACGCGACGGCAATGATTCACGCCTGACCGGCATTCGTCTTTCGAGACTGTAGTCGTGCAACGAAGTCGTCATGTTCGTTGCTACCGATGCCTTGTTGGGCGATCTCATTCACTCGTTTGACGTTCCCTGACAGCAATGCGTGCGAATCGAGCCAAAGACCGGGAAAGACTTCGCTTCGATGCAGCCCCTCGTCTCCGGGAGAAAGTCTTACTAACTGACCCGCCCTCAAAATGAACCAGTCAATCGCGGCGTCCCACACTCGCCAAACGACATACTCGCGGACGCCGTTTCGCCGATAAACATTCAATTTCGCATGCAAATCGTAACTGACGCTGCTTGCCGCCACTTCCGCGACGAGTTCCGGAGCCCCTTCAACGTAACCCTTCACCGTTCGCGACTGACCGCCGAGTTCGGGCAGGATGCGCAGAAAGGCATCTGGTTGAAATTCGTTGTCCAGATCCAGTCGACACGTCGAATTGTCGCCGCCTTGAGTCCCTGGCGTCGCAAATTGATAGATGCCTAACCAGGTAATCAGGTTGAAGTGCGGATTGCCGTGATCGTCGTTGCAGACGGGAGAAGGCATGTAGCCGACCCCTTCCACGAGTTCGGCCCTGATCACTTCCGTCATGGCAAAGTATCGGCGCTCGAATTCATCCCGCGTCAGAAAATCACCGGCGCGGAGCGGCGGGATCCTTTGATCGGTCGACGATGAGACGATGGTGGACATGAACACATTCTCACACGGAACAAATCTCACTGAATGATACCATCTCACCAAATGTAATGCTGCGAAATCTCGGCCTTCCCGTCGATCAGCCGGATGGGAACGAGCAGTTCCTTTTTCCCGGCCGAGTCGCGTACCATCGGCTTGTCCGACCCGCTGGCATGGACTTCCATCGTCCAGACGTTGTCGATCCGGAATTGGTCGTGGCCCATCTCTTCCAGCTTCTCGGCGGTGACGGCTCGATACCACAACTGGTTTGTCTCGCCGACTCCTTCAAATCGAAGTGTTCGGTTAAGTGTTCCAGGCTTGCCGGTTCCCTTCACTGGCACCGGGTGATCTTCGACGATCAGGCCGGGCATCGAGTAGCGGAAGATCGGCCGCTGTTGTGAATCAAGGCGGTAGCCGAGGAATTTGTATCCGGCTTCGCGTCCCGCTTCGCCAGGGAATACACGATCGGGTTTGTCGAGTAGCAGAAACGGCACGCTGTTTGGCAGCGGAAGCACGTCGTCCCCAAGCGGCGATTCGAACCCTGCACCCCGGCCGGTCCAGTGACGTGACGCATCGATAAATGCACCGTGCCAGATCATCGCCATTCGCATATTATTGGCGTCGAACGCGAGATTGACGCCTTCCGGATAACCAACGCCAATCGCACGACTTCCGCCACCCTCGATGAAATTGCGATAGACGATCGGTTCCGTCTGCGGCTTCAGTTCGATCGGTTCGCGAATCAGTCCGACGGGAACGGCCGCCTTGTCGCGATCCGCCAGGTACATCCAGACAGACTGAACTTGCAGATTGACATCGCCATGCAAAATATCCGGAAGCATTGATTTGCCGAACGGCCACGGCGCTGGCATTCGAGTCCCGCGCCGATACGCCTGCGGATCGAGCACATACCGATAGAACCAGTCGGGCCGCAATCGTTGAGTCATCGTCGTGAGATTGATCGCCCGAACACCCGTTGAAGGATGAGGCCCAAAGTCGTGGCATTTGATGCACGACAACGCCTGACCACCCACAAGGTGTCGACCGGCTGCCTTGACCCGGTATTCGGGTTCGGTGAACTCGGCCTTCGGCATCGTGTCGGGTGTCAAATCGACGGATGTCAACAGACCGACCAGCGGTTCGACATTCCCCGGACCGAATTTCGGCATCTTCACGACCATGTAATTCTTGCGATCATCCGCTCCGTTATGCAGGACGTGCCGCAGCCAGTCTGGTCGCAGCTTGTCTCCGACTCCGGTCAGGATGGGCGGCAAGCGTCCTTCGTCGCCCATTTCTTTCTGTAACGACGTAAACGAGTCATTGCGAGCCTGCTCGACCCCACCCAGTTTGCCGCGCTGATGGCAGGCATAACAATTGAGCGTTGCCAGAGTCCGATGGACCGTTTCCGCCGCGGCCTCTTGCGTCTGAGCCTTCATTGCGACAGCCAGCGATGCTCGTTGAACGGCGTTGAGCTCAAATCGAGGAGCTTTGCCGCTCACGTTCTCCGCCAGGCAACCGGCATTCGCACCGAGTTCTGCCAGCGGCTTCGATTTGAGCACGGATGCAATCGTTTGGCCGTCGACTTTCACCTGGTGGCAAGAAGCGCAGCCAATTGCGGCAAACAATTCCTTTCCCTTGGCAGCCAGGTCCGGATCGAGTGAGAACGTCGGCTGACCGGGCGTTGAAGCCGCGACGGGAACTTTGGGCTCCAGGAAGCAAAGCCCGGCAAGAGATTGCTGAGGTAATCCCTTGCCTCCGATGGTTGCTTCCAGCGACGATTCCCCGCCTCCCTGGAAGTATTCGATCAGGACCTTGTGGAATCCGGCGGCCAGTTTTGCATACCCGTCTTTCATCTCATGCGGATGGATGC
>Ga0206811_1108_pt1 | contig 15716 bp, 8 predicted proteins | sample Alteio_BWOrgCont_53_FD_152886 | JGI IMG/M metagenome (GOLD analysis project Ga0206811, IMG submission 152886) | Enriched cells from forest soil in Barre Woods Harvard Forest LTER site, Petersham, Massachusetts, United States -... | ecosystem: Environmental > Terrestrial > Soil > Temperate forest > O... | reverse complement strand
TCGGCCTGCGGTCATCGGCACAGCTCAGTCTGGTCTCGGAGAGGTCTACGCCCTCACCCTCATGGTCGACGACGCCAACTCCGCCTTCGATGCCGCCGCCAAGGCCGACCCCTCGAACGCCAATCGCTACCTGCGCAATCAGGCCATCATCTTCTACAACGCCAGAAACTTTCCCGCTCAAATCGACGCCGCCGATACTGCCATCAAAGCCGATCCAGATCAGGCCGATCCCAATCAGGCCCTCCTCTATTTCATCAAGGCTCAGGGCCTCGCTGAAGATGCGCGCGTCGATCCCGAAACCAACAAGCTCGTTCTGCCGCCCGGCTGCGCCGATGCCTATCGCAAGTACCTCGAGTTGGCTCCCACGGGCCCTCACGCAGCTCAGGTAACCGCATTTCTCCAGCGCACAAGCGAAACCGCAAGCGCTCCCAGTCCAGCTGCTCCAAGTCCAAATCCCGCCAGTCCTACTCCTGCCACTCCAACCGCTCCAAATCCGAGCTCTTCCAGTACGGCACCTCAGAAATAACGCGCCACATCTCGAACCCTCTACAATCCATTCCATGAGTCAAGCGCGCCGCAGCCCCAAATCGTCCAGCTCCGCGCTTCCCAGTCCCCTCTTGCCGAGTTTTGACGAAGCCTCCGCGTTGGTCGCCGCCTACGCCACGAAGCTCGCCCGCTTCCGTCGTGCTGTGGAGCGCGCCCCACTCAATCAAGCCCTCGGTCGCGTCCTCGCTGAGCCGCGCCGCGCCGACAGTGACCAGCCGCCTTTTCCTCGTTCCACACGCGATGGCTTCGCATGCCGAGCCGCGGAAGCCTCCACGCATCGCCCACTCGCCGTCGCTGGCTCAACCCGCGCCGGGCAGACTCCATCGGGCGCACTTCCGCGCGGCGCAGTCTGGGAAATCATGACCGGCGCTCCGGTCCCCGCAGGAGCTGACGCCGTCGTCATGCTGGAACACATCGAAGAATATGACGCCCACACTGAAGAATCCGCGCGCACCATCCGCCTCCTGCCTCCACGCACTATCCGCAAAGGTGAAAACATCGTCGCCCGCGCCGCGCAAGCGCGCAAAGGAGAAGTACTTCTGCCGATAGGCTCCTCAATCGCAGCCGCGCAGATTGCGCTCGCCGCTTCCTGCGGCTCAACCGCACTGAATGTCTTCGTGAAACCCCGCGTTGCCATCCTCTCCACGGGCGACGAGCTAGTTCCCATTCACGCCACTCCCGGCCCCAGCCAGATTCGCAACTCCAGCGGCGCTATGCTCGCCGCAATGGTCTCTGCCGTAGGCGGCGATCCCTGGATTCTGCCCATCGCCCGCGACACCGCCAAATCCCTCGACGCCGCCATTTCCCGAGCCTCAACCGCCGATCTTCTCCTCATCACCGGAGGCGTCTCCGCAGGCAAATTCGATCTCGTTGAGCCAGCCCTCATCCGTGCCGGAGCACGCTTCCACTTCACCGGCGTCCGCATCCAGCCTGGCAAGCCATTAGTCTTTGGCGAGTTGCCGCGCCGTTCCACAGGTCCAAACCAAAACGAGTACAGCACGAAGTGCTTTGGTCTGCCCGGCAATCCCGTCTCGTCCGCCGTCACATTTCTCCTCTTCGCCGCGCCGATAGTCGCCGCACTCGCCGGTCGCAACGTCCGCGGCCCGAGTTTCGCCCTCGCTCGTCTCACTGAGGACGTTAAGACGAAAACCGGCCTCACGCGCTTTCTACCCGCGGCCTGCACGTTTGCGGGCACCACCCCTGAAGTAGCTCTCGTTCCCTGGCAGGGATCGGGCGATCTCGCCGCCATGGCCCGCGCCAACTGCTTTCTCGTCGTGTCTGAAGATGCCCATCACCTTCGCGCAGGCTCGACCGTCCGCATTTTGCTTTCCTGAGGAGCCTTATGCCCAAATCTTCGCGCCCAAAATCTCCGCGTCTCAAGTCTTCGCGCCTTTCACATTTCACCGCATCCGGCCACGCCGCCATGGTCGACGTGAGCAGCAAGCGGTCCACTCACCGCACCGCAACCGCATCGGCTTTCGTCGAGCTTTCCGCCGCCGTTCTCGCGGCTCTGCCGTCGAACCCCAAAGGCAATCCGCTCGAGGTCGCGCGCTTCGCTGGAATCCAGGCCGCCAAGCGCACCGCCGATCTCATCCCCATGTGCCATCCACTCGCGCTTACCCACGTCGACGTCCAGGCCGCAATCGTCCCCGGCGGCGTCCACATCACCTCCAGCGTGTTGACAACGGGCGCCACAGGCGTTGAAATGGAAGCTCTCACCGCCGTGTCCATCGCCGCGCTCACCGTCTACGACATGACCAAGGCCCTCGACAAAGCCATCGTCATCCGCGACATTCGCCTCGAATCCAAATCCGGCGGCAAAAGCGGAAATTTTTCCAGAGATAAGAAATAAGATGTGACCCGGCACGCGGTCCACCACCGTCGCATTGCCACCCGCGCCGATTTCACACTAGACTTGAGAAGGTCAGGCCCAGCCTGCGCCGCACCGTGCGGAAGTGGTGAAATGGCAAACACACTAGCCTTAGGAGCTAGCGCCCAAAAGGCTTGCGGGTTCAAGTCCCGCCTTCCGCACCAATTCCTGTTTGCGCCACTCGCGCTTATCGCACTCCCCTACTCCAAAGAGTAGAAGCGCGGAGCGCTTACTTCAGCCGCGCGCCCAGCGGCACATCCTCAAGGAACCCCGCCAGCACCGGCGTTCCGCCCTCAAGTGAAGCAGCCAGCAGCATTCCGTTCGACTCCAGCCCGCGCATCTTTCTCGGAGCCAGGTTCGCCACGATCACGATCCTTCGCCCAATCAGTTTCTCCGGCTCGTAATGTTCCGCAATCCCCGCCAGAATCTGCCGCTTCTCGGTTCCAAGATCGACTTCGAGCCGCAACAGCTTGTCCGCCTTGGGCACGCGCTCGGCCACCAGAATCTGCGCCACACGCAATTCCACCTTGGCAAAGTCGTCGATCGTAATGTGCTGCGGCACCTGCGCGGTGTTCTCCGTCGCTGCTTGCGGCACAACCGGCGCACCCGCGCTCGCTGTAGCTGCCTGAACCACCGCCGCAGGCGTCGAATCTTTCGTCGCAACGGGCGCCTTCGCTACAGCCAGCTTCACTTGCGCCGCAGCCGTCTCCTGCGTTTGGGCCGTAATCGGCGTCTTCACTTCCTCAACTACGCTTCCGCCGCCCGCCGCTTCCACCGCCGTCCGGCTATTTTCGTCCTCAAGGCTCTGCATACGTTCAATCGCTTCCTTCTCCGCGCGCGGAAACAGCGGCGCAGGCTCACCAAACTTCGTCCCCATCTTCAATCCGCCCCACGCAAGATCCTTCAAAAATCCATTCTTCGCCGCAACTCCCAATTCGCCCAATCCAAGCTGCGTCCACACCTTCGCCGCCGCGTCCGGAACAATCGGATACGCCAGCGCCGTAATCACGCGAATCGCCTCCGCCGCAGTTCCCAGCACTCTCGCTTGAATCTTTGTGTGTTCCTCATCTGATCGCTCCGGTGGCTTCTTCCACGGAGCATTCGTCGTCAAATATCCATCCGTCTCCGCCACCACCGCCCACAGCAACTTCAGCGTGTCAGAAAAATTCAGCTCGTCAAAAGCCGGCCCGAACGCCGCAATCGCCGCTTCCGCATTCGCGCGCAGCGCAGCTTCAGCCTGCGTCTCCGCGCCAGCCTCCGGCACAGCTCCGCCGAAGTACTTGTGAACCATGTTCACCACGCGGCTCACCAGGTTCCCGTAGCCGTTGGCCAGATCGCCGTTGTACCGCTGCACCAGCGCGTCAAAAGAAAAATTCCCGTCCTGCCCAAACGGAATCTCGCGCAACAAAAAATACCGCAGCGCATCCGCGCCCAGCACATCCTGCACCGTCTCAGCCCGCACAATGTTCCCGCGCGACTTCGACATCTTTCCCTGGTCGAACAGCAGCCACCCATTCGCCCGCACCGAGTGCGGCGTCGCAATCCCCGCCGCCATCAGAAACGCCGGCCAATAAACGCAGTGGAACCGGCTGATCTCTTTCCCGATCAAATGAATATCCGCCGGCCAGAATTTCTTGAATTTCTCGTCGTCATCCGACCCGTATCCAAGGGCAGTAATGTAATTGGCCAGCGCGTCCAGCCATACGTACACCACATGCTTCTCATCGCCCGGAACCGGAATGCCCCACGAAACACTCGTCCGGGTCACCGACAGGTCCTTCAACCCGCCGCGCACAAAACTGATCACCTCGCGTCGGGTCGACTCCGGCCCCATGAACTCCGGATTCGCATCGTAAAACTCCAGCAGCTTCCGCTCAAACGCCGACAGCTTGAAGAAATAATTCTCCTCGCTCACCGTCTCCGTCGGCCGCCCGCAGTCCGGACACGGCGTCCCCGGCGGCCCATCCACATACGCCTCATCGAACACGCAATACTGCCCTGTATACGAGCCCTTGTAGATGTACCCCTTGTCGCGCAGCGTAGTAAACAGGCGTTGCACACCGCGGATGTGACGAGGCTCCGTCGTCCGAATAAAGTCGTCGTACGTAATCCCCAGCCGGTCCCACAATCCGCGAAACTCGCCCGCAATCTTTGTCGCGAACTCCTCCGGCGTGCACCCAACAGCTTTAGCGCTGCGCTCAATCTTCTGCCCATGCTCGTCGGTGCCCGTCAAAAACCAGGTCTCGACTCCCAGCGCCCGCTTGCGTCGCGCAATTGCATCGCACACGATCGTCGAGTACGCATGACCCAGGTGCGGCCTCGCATTCACGTAATAAATCGGCGTGGTCAGGTAAAACCGGCCCGAATTTGTTCCTGTTTTTGATGTTGATTCGGTCATGAACAGTCCGCGTACAGAAGAAAATGCGTCGTCGGCAATCACTCTCCATCTTAAGGCATCGCGCCTCATGCATCCCGCTTCTATAGCCACCTCGCGCTTCGCTCGTCGCCGCGCGCCGTTCCATCAGAGCCCGCCTCACCGCAGGTGCTAAAATCACTAGGAAAATCAAGCATTTCCTGAGGCTCCAGCGTGGTTCTCGAACTCGAAAAGCGGCTCTCCGATCGTCTTCGCGCCGTTTTAAAAGAAAAATACGATCTTGAAATCGCCTCGATCCCACTCGAGACTCCGCCCGACTTGCAACTCGGCGAAATCGCCACACCCATCGCATTCGAGCTCGCCCGCAAACTCCGCAAGGCGCCAAGAATCATCGCCCAGGAAATTGTGTCGGCCCTTGTCGCGGACCTCGCCCCGCTCCCAAGCTTCACCAAATTCGAAGTCGCCGGCGCGGGCTACATCAACGCATATCTCGATCGGGCCGCCGCCGCTCAATTCGTCGTTCCTGCCGAAACCCATCCCCCAGCCGAGCAGGGACACGTCCTCGTCGAGCACACCTCGATCAATCCCAACAAGGCCGCGCACATCGGTCATTTACGAAATGCAATTCTCGGCGACACGTTCGTCCGCCTCCTCCGCGCCGCGGGCTACAAAGTCGACGTACAGAACTACATTGACAACACCGGCGTCCAGGTCGCCGACGTCGTCGTAGGCTTCCTGCATCTTGAAAAGAAATCACCAGCAGAAGTCCGCGCGCTCCTCGCCGACCTCGCCCGCAAGGGCGAGCGCATCGACTACTACTGCTGGAACCTTTACGCCCGCACCTCGCAGTGGTACAGCGAGGGCACGACCGAAGAACAAGCCGCGCGCAAACAAATCCGCCTCGACACGCTGCACCTCATCGAGCACGGCGGCAACGATACCGCCGAAATCGCCGACCTCGTCTCCACAGCCGTCCTTCGTCGCCATCTTGAAACCATGCTCCGTCTCAGCATCGAGTACGACTTTCTCCCGCGCGAGAGCGAAATTCTTCACCTCAGATTCTGGGAAGCCGCCTTTGAAAAGCTAAAAAAATCCGGCGTGCTCTACTTTGAGAACGAAGGCAAGAATAAAGGCTGCTGGGTAATGTCCCGCGCAGGTTCGCCCACTGAATCAATCCAAAGCGAGGACGCCGCGAAGGGCCCCACGAGCATCGACGAAGATGCCAAAGTCATCGTCCGCTCCAATGGCACCGTCACCTACGTCGGCAAAGACATCGCCTACCACCTTTGGAAGTTCGGCCTGCTCGGCAAGGATTTCGGCTACAAGCGTTTCTTCGCTTATCCGGACCACGAATGTTGGATCTCCGCTGAATCCGGTGAGCCGAACCATCCGCACTTCGGCGGGGCTTCGGCCATCTACAACGTGATTGATGCACGCCAGTCGGACCCACAGGCCAATGTCATTCAAGCCCTCCGCGGAATGGGATACACCGAACAGGCCGATCACTACACCCACTTCAGCTATGAAATGGTCGCGCTCACTCCCCGCTGCGCCGTCGAGCTCGGCTACAGCATTTCGGAAGAAGACAAGCAAAAATCCTACATCGAAGTCAGCGGCCGCAAAGGCTTCGGCGTCAAAGCCGACGACCTGATCGACAAGCTCATCGCCGCCACGCGCGTCGAAGTTGACTCGCGTCAGACCGGCGGAGCGGGCGAGAATGCCGCAGCCGTGCGCCAGAAGATCGCCGAGCAGATCGCCATCGGCGCTCTGCGCTACTTCATGCTCAAGGTCACGCGCAACTCTGTCATCGCCTTCGATTTCAAAGACGCGCTCAGCTTTGAAGGCGAAACCGGCCCCTACATTCAATACGCCGTCGTCCGCATCCGCAACATCTTCCGCAAAGGCAACACCACGCCCGATGCCGTACTCGCCGATTTCTCCAGCCTGCCCGCAACCAGCGTCGCCAGCTATCTCTCCGGCGACGAGAACCAAGACATCTGGTCTCTTTGGCTGCGCGCCGGCCGTCGCACGCAAATCCTGCAGCAATGCATCGCAACTTCCGAACCCGCCCATCTCGCCCGTCACGCCTTCCAGCTCGCGCAGGAGTTCGCCAACTTTTACCATCGCCACCACATCCTCACCGAAGAAGATCCCGCGCGCAAAACGTTCCTGCTCGCCACCGCCGCCATCGCCCTCCGCGAACTCGTCGGCGCACTCGCTCTCCTCGGCATCGAAAGCCCCGAAGCAATGTAGGCGCAGCGTCTCGCGACCGGCTCCCCGTTCAGCTTTTTTCCATTTGCCAACTCCCCGCCCCACCCTTCACAATGCCGTCTGAGTGGTCTGACCAGTCTGCGCAGTCACGAACGCGCCCACTCCTTGCTCCCAGCCGGAGGTTTCCATGCGTCGTTCGCTCTCACTCTCGCCATTTTGTCTCGTCTCGCTGCTCTGTCTCTTCTCCGCCCCAGATCTCGTCTCCACCGCACACTGTCAGGGTCCCCTCGAATCCGCTCCGCCCACCACTACCTCCATCCTTCCGCCCAATCCCCACGCCTCCGAGCCCGGCCTGCTCTTCTATCTATCCGGCGACAACGGCTTCAACGCCGACTACGCTGCCGGCGGCAATCCCGTCCCCAACTACCAGCGCGACGTCAAAATTCTTCCCAACGGTGTCAGTGGCTCCTACCTTCAGTGCGGTAACAATCAACTGCTCTCGTATTGGGCGCCAGGCAACATCAACGCACAGCGCGGCACGCTCTCGTTTTTCTGGCGCTCGCGCGATCCTCTCGACGAAACCGAGTTCCCAGTCTTCCGCGTCGGCTTTGCCGATCACTCCAGTTGGGACATGGTCTGGCTCCGCATCGATTGGAACGGTCATGGCTTTGACGCTTTCGTCACCGACGTGAATCTCGGCCGCACGCGCGTCTCCGTCAAACTTCCCGAAATCCCGCGGCCCGATCAGTGGCTCCATATCGCCCTCGCCTGGGACGAAACCAGCGGCATCCGCTTCTACATCGACGGCAAGCTCATGGCCACAAAAGAAGCTACCGGCCTCTTCGACACGGCTCTCGACCAGTTCGGCCCTCACTCACGCGTCATCGGCCCCACCGGCGTCGAGAGCTCTTACAGCTACGATCGCGGCGGCGACCTCGACGAGCTCCGCATCTACGACCGCATGCTCTCTGAGACCAACATCGCCGGCCTCGCCAAAAATCAAATCCCGCAGCAAATTCCAAACATCGCCCGCACCGTCGCCACCGGCACTCCACCCGCCGAAGCCGCCGCGCCCGTGCTCCCCGCCGAAGGTCGTTTCGATTCCGGCTCCGGTCACGCAACAAACTGGCAGCAGGAGTGGGATCTAAAGTTCGGCTGGAATCGCCTCGGCGACGATCCCGTCTTGCTTGATGACGAGTTCACAACCGTCCGCAAGGTCGAAATTCACGATGTCTTCGATCTCGATCGCTGGTGGTGGCGCGCCACTGACGGCATTCGCGAAACCACCTGGCCCGGCGTCTTCAATCGCTCGCGCATCATCGGCCGCGACGACTATTTCGAGCTGCCCGATTGGGATTGCTACTCGCTCTCCGGAAAAACCGTCACCTTCGACATGCCCGATGAGCCTTGGAATCATCTCGAAATCGCCGGCGGCGCTTTTGGCACGTGGACCCTCCTCGCTCACGACAAAGAAAAAGCCACCGACTCCGAAACCACTCTCTTCGTTCGCCCCAAGGGCCAGGAAATTACTTATCACAATTTCGACTCACCCATCACCGGCCAGAAAATCCGCTTCGTCAATGTCGAGCAAGAGCAACCCATCGGCGAGCTCTCCGCTTACTACGTCCATCCCGGCGCGGAGCCAGCCGGCGTCACCGCGCTTCGCTACAAACTAACCGATAAAATCAATCCCGCCGACAATCCCTCCACCAAACCGCTCGTCGATTACATCGCCGGCCGCTTCCCGTCTGACGAGCGCATCACCATGATGGCCATGCCTGCGGGCGCTCCCGGCACGCGCCGCAAAGATGTGCAAGGCGGCCTGCCCATCGTCCACATCCTCATCCCCGCCGATTTCCGCTCGCAGTTCGTCGCCGATAGCCACGGCTACTCCTACGATTGGGAAAATATCGACGCCGGTCTCGACGGCATCGCCATCGATCTGCCTGTGCTCAAACTTCAGCCCAACGCCGATGGCGTCATTCCCCTCAACATCCAAATCAAAGATCCGCTCTGGCCCATGCGCGACATGCTCTACTTCACCTTCGCCGTCAAGCCCAACACACCACACACACTCTGGCTCGACACGCGCGATCGCATTCTGCCCAACGGTCGCAGCCTCTACCTCACCATCGCCGCGCAAAGCTCCGATTTCTCCACTGAGTCCCTCGAGGGCGCCGAAATCCGCCTCATCTTCAAGCCCTACAAGGACGCGCTCCCCGAGCACATCGCCGATCGCCTCACGCAGGTACGCGACGAGTTCGCCAATCTCGTTGAGGAATCCGTCAGCTCGCGCCGCCTCAATCTCTTCAACCTTTTCGACGGCGACATCACCGACCTTCTGCGCGTCGATCCTCAAAACACTCTAGCCCGCGACTACTGGCACGAGATGAATCACGAGCAGCCGCACCCGCCCTTCACCGTGCCTCAAGCCCCTCCCGGCGTTCCGCAGTGGGCATTCCTCCAGGTTGAAGATCTTGGCTACCTCAAGCGCCTCATCAATTGGTACATCGACAATCGCCAAATCTCGAACGGCGAATTCGGCGGTGGCCTCTCCGATGACAGCGACTTCAGCGAATGGTTTCCAGGCCTCGCCCTCATGGGCGCCACGCCCGACAAAATCAAAGCCTCGCTCTGGCGCGAGCTTGACGCCATGTACGCGCAGCACATGTTCACAAACGGTCTCGCCACCATCCAGACGGACGAACTGCACAGCTACGAAGACGGCCTCAACGTCCTCGGCGAAAACATGCTGCTCGATTTCGGCAGCCCCAAACAAATCGAGCGCGCCATGGTCACCGCCAAGCGTCTCGAATGGCTCACCGGAATCAACGACGCGGGCCATCGCCACGTCCGCTCCAACTACTTCAACGGCGCAAAAATGGCCACGGGCGGCGTCTGGGGCTGGTCAAAAGAAGCTTCATATATGGACTTCCATCCCGCGCTTTCGCTCGTGCTCTTTAACGGCATGCCTGAAACGCGCAAAATGATCATCGAGCTTGCCGACGGCATCCTCGCTCACTACAAGCCCGGCCCCGGCGGCAAGGCCGCACTGCATCTCGAAGTCAATTTCAAAACCGACGAAGACAATCCCACCGGAATGCGCGCCTGGTTCATCCTTTGGGCCGCCTATCGCTGGACCGGCGATCCCAAATACGTTCAGCCCTTCGTCGATTCGCCGATGGAATCGATGCAACAGGTCAACGCCGACACGCTCGACATGCTCAACCTGCGCAAATCTCAGACCAACCCGCTCATCGCCGCTGCCGCCAAAGTCAGCGGACCCTCAGGCATCGCACAGCCTAGCGAAACGCTCTGGCAGCTTGCCTGGCAGGCCACCGGCGACACTTCGTATCTCGAAAGGGTCTACGCCTCGCAGATTCAAACCGCGAAAGAGCGCGAGTTCATCAACACTCAGGGCAGCCTCTGGATCGATCGCATCTACTTCAACAACGGCGAGCTCCAGCGCTCGCGCCTCGGCGGCGTCGCGCTCACGCGCAACTACTGCTATCCCGGCAACGCCGTGAGTTGGCGCTTCGATTCCCCCGCGACTGACCAGAGTGTCGCCATTCTTATCCCCGAATCCACGCCCAACCACGTCAAGATCATCGCCTACAACCTCGACCGCGTTCCCGTCACCGCGCACATGACCGGCTGGGAGGTCGATCCCGGCGACTGGACCATGACGCAAGGCACGCAACAGGGAATCGGCAACCGACCCCCTGTTCGAAATGGAATGGAATTTGCCGCTCCCATTCAGAATCCCACCACACAGACTGTCTCGTTCGAGCGCAGCAAATCCATCCCCATTACTTTCGCGCCGCGCACCACCACCGTGATCGAGCTAACGCTCAAAACAAAAGGAACGCCGTACTGGTCGCGCCCCGACCTCGGCATCGATCCTGACGATGTGAAAATCGACGGCTCATACATGACTGTGACGGTTCACAGCGTTGGTTCCGTCGACGCACCTGCCTCGAAGGTTGTCCTGCGCGACAAAGGCGGAAAGACAATCGCCACCGCCGAAGTCCCCGCGCTCAAAGCCCCGCTCGACCTTACGCCGAAAACCGCTCAGGTCACGCTGGCGATTCCTGCAAACGCCGATCTGAAAGGCGCCACCGTCACCGTCGAATGCAGCGGCGACGTCCCGGAAATCACGCTCCTGAACAATCAGGTGGTACTCTAGTTAACGATTACTCCGAGGGTGCGCCGGAGTCCGCCCGGCAGATAATTGCGGGCGAATCCTATGCGCGCGGCTAGAACTCAACTCAGGCAGATCTAAAGGAGCAGTAGCGGTAATGACGAAGACACTTTGCATGCGGGCCACAGCTCTCACGTTGGCCATTGCGAGTTCATTTCCACTCCTGGCTCAGGTCGCCACCGAAGTGCCGCCCGTCCTCCCCAATGCAAAGCCTGTCCAGGTCGAGCATATCAAGGTCCACGCCGAATCGCTCCTGGGCAATCTGGAAGGCGAGGCCGTTGATCGCGACGTGTTTGTTTTCCTCCCGCCCAGCTACGCCGCCAACAAGTCTCGCCGTTATCCCGTCGTCTACGCGCTGCACGGATTCTTCATCGGCGCCGAGCAGTGGACGCACGAGATTCATGTGCCACAGACAATCGAAGGCGCCTTCGCGCTTGGAGCGCGTGAAATGATCGTGGTCCTGCCTGACTCCAAGTCCGTCTACGGCGGCTCCATGTATTCCAGTTCAATCACTACCGGCGACTTCGAGCATTTTGTCGCGCACGACCTTGTCGCCTATATTGACGCTCACTATCGCACCATTCCCGTTCCTTCCAGCCGCGGCCTCGTCGGCCATTCCATGGGCGGTTATGGCGTCTCGCGCATCTCCATGAAGGATCCTGGCATCTTCGGCAGCATCTACATAATGAGTCCATGCTGCATGTCGAACATAGGAGGCGGACCAGGCCCCGCGGATCAGGCGAAAGAGCGGGCGATTGCCGGCGAGAAGAAAGCCGCGGCGGCAAAGTCACCAGCAGATCTGGCGGCGCAGTCTCCCGGCTTCGCCGCAGCTCAGTATGCAATGGCGGCAGCATGGGCTCCCGATCCAAAAAACCCTCCTCTTTACTTCGACATGCCAACCACGGACGGCGCTCCGCAGCCGGAGATAGAGGCTAAATTCGCATCCAACTCGCCCCTCGCCTTCATCGATCAGTACATTGGCAATCTGCGCCAGTACAAGGCGATCTCGATCGACGTCGGTGATCAGGACGGCTTGCGCGTGGACGCCGGCAAGCTCCACGACATTCTCGATAGGTACAGCATCGCGAACAGCTTTGAAATCTATCACGGCACGCACACCAGCGCCGTGGCTGATCGCTTCCAGAACCACGTTCTGCCGTATTTCAGCCAGAACTTGTGTTTTAAGAATTGCCGCTAGTAGCTCGAGAAAAAACCTGCAAACGGCGAATTAAGGGCTAGACCCTCTTCCGCCTCTGATGCGTCGACGGAATGTTCATATCTTCGCGGTATTTCGCCACCGTCCGCCGTGTCAGTTGAATCCCCTGCGACTGCAGCATCGCCGCGAGCTGATCGTCGGTCAGTGGATGCCGCGCGTCTTCGTCCTCAATGAACTTGCGCACCTTGCGCTTCAGCACCAGCAGCGGTGTATCCGCACCCTCAGGCCCGTTCGATCCTTCCGAGAAGAAAAACCTTAGCTCCAGCACGCCCTGCGGCGTGTGCGCGTATTTATTGGCCACGGCGCGGCTCACCGTCGAAGGGTGAACACCGATCTCCTCGGCCACTTCCTTGATCATCATCGGCCGCAGCCCTTCCACGCCCTTGTCGAAAAACTCCTGCTGCCGCCGGACAATCACGTCGCACGTCCGCAAAATCGTGCTCTTCCTCTGCGCGATGTTCCGCATCAGTTGCAGCGCAGAGCGGAACCGCTCCTTCACGTACTCCTTCACTTCCTTGTCGGTCTCTGACGAAACCAGCATGCGCCGGTAGCGCTGGCTCAGTCGCAGACTGGGCAGGTCCTCTTCGTTCATGCTCACCACCCACTCCCCGCCACGCTTCACAAAGTACACATCCGGCTCAATCAGCCGCGTCTGCTCGCGGTTGTACATCCGCCCCGGTCGCGGGTCCAGCGTCCGTATAAACTCGACAGCCGCGTGCGCCTCATCCGCCGTCACCTGCGCCGCCCGCGCCAGGTCCTTAACGTCCCGCTTTTGCAACAGAGGCAAGTGGCGTTCCACAATCAGCGTCGCCACCTCCATTGCCCGCCGCCGCTCGTCGATCTTGGCCTCGGCCTCCTCGCGGAAGCTCCGGTGCGGGTCGGTTCCCACTTCCTCGTCAATCTCATCTGAGCCCGGCCCGTACATATGGCTGAACTCGTGCTGCTGTGCCGCAATCTGAAGCATCAGGCACTGCCGCAGGTCGCGCGCCCCCACTCCCGCCGGATCTAAATGCTGCACCAGATCCAGCCCGCGCCGTATCAAATCCAGCGCCGCGGCCAGTTCCGCCGCATGGCCGTTGTTTGCGGCCACTTCCAGCGAAACCCCGCAAAAAGCAGCGGCGAGCTCCTCTTCGCTCGCCGCCAGATAACCATCTTCATCCAGATTACCGACCACAAACTCCGCCGCCTCAAGCAGCTTTCGGTCCAGGCTCAGAGCCCCCAGCTGCCACGCCAGGTGATCGGACAAGCTCGTAGGCTGAGAGAGAAAGTTCTCAAACGAGGGCTTCTCGCTCTCTTCATACTCCGGCTGTGTGCGGTAACCGGGATCGAGATACTCCTGGAAGTACGAGCCAAAATCGATCTCATCAAATACGTCCTTGGGAGGCGCGGCCGTCTCCTCGACGCTGCGCTCCAGCCGCTCCTCGCGGCCCGCAACCTCATCCAGCATTGGAACCGTTTCGTCAATCTCCTCAAGGACGGGATTCTCAACCATCTCCGCATCGATCATCTCCTTCAACTCGAGCTTGTTCAACGCAAGCACGCTTACCATCTGCATCAGGCCCGGCGTCAGCACCTGACGTTGGGACACTTTCAAATTCAGTCTTGGTTGCAGTAGTGGCATAAATGCGTCGTGTCCCGTTTTGGCTCAATGCGAGTCTAGTCGTCGTGCGTGATAAAGCTTAGTACAGAAACGCTCTGCTATTGCTCACCCGTTCGTGTCATCGTCCCGAATTGGGGCATGGCCCAATTCGGAATCCGATAAAGAAAATGCTCCCCCTCCGCCGCACTTCTGCCGCCGGAAACATTAGGATATGCCTCATTTGCGCCGAGCGTCCAGCGCCCGGGATCCATCCAAATACATTCCAAATATGCTCTAATTCAGCGAGAATCCCTCGCCAAGGTAAATGCGCCGCACTTCAACGTCATTGCCCAGCTCACGCGGCGTTCCCGTCCGGAAAATTCGCCCCTCGGCAATAATGTATGCCCGGTCGGTCACGCTCAATGTCTCGCGCACGTTATGGTCCGTTATCAGCACGCCGATCCCGCTTGCTTTCAGGTCGAAAATGATCTTTTGCAGCTCCAGCACCGCAATCGGATCAATACCGCTGAACGGCTCGTCCAGCAAAATAAAATTCGGCTGAATGCAAAGCGCCCGGGCAATCTCCACTCGACGCCGCTCGCCCCCTGAAAGCGCATACCCGCGTGTGGTGCGGATGTGGCCGAGATTCAACTGGTTAATCAGCTTCTCGGCTCGCGTTCGCCGTTCCCGGTTGCCCAGCGGCTGCGCCTCAAGCACCGCGAGAATGTTCTCCTCCGCGGTCAGCTTGCGAAAAACCGAAGGCTCCTGGGGAAGATAGCTGATCCCAAAATTCCGCGCCCGCAGATACATCGGCACTCGGGTAATGTCGGTGTCGTCCACCATCACCCGCCCGCTTTCGGGCTGCACCAGTCCCACAATCATGTAGAAACTGGTTGTCTTGCCGGCGCCGTTCGGCCCCAGCAACCCCACCACTTCGCCGCGGGAGATCCTCAGGTTGACGTCTCTTACAACCTGCCTCCGCTTGTAGCTCTTTCCGATTCCCTCGGCAATCAGTGTTTCCATGTGTCTCGCTGGGGTTCCGCAAAACCAGAGTAACAGCGTCTCGGAGCCACCGTATCCAAGTCGACGCGACCATCAGCGAGCGGCGACCTTGCAAGCATCGAAAAATGGCACTCAGGCTCTGGTTTTGCGCGGATTCGCGCCTTACTTCCCGTGCGCGTCCGGAGCGGTCGTATCCGTTTCAGTCTCGCGGCCGCCGCCTTCGACTCTGACCCTATCATCGCGGCTATCGAAAATCAAAGCCTCGCCGGTCACCGTTCCTCGCTCTGGATCGCTCATCTTTGGTGGCGCACCTGCGCTCCCCGTCAGCACGTACTCCCCGGTCGCGCCCGTATACACCAGCTGTTCCCCGGTTCCGCGGCGTCCCTGCGAAGTCAGCGACACATGCCCCGTGGCCGTCATCCGATCCACCTGCGCCTGTCCACTCTGCCCGGGGGCGCCGCTTGCATCATGATTCCCGACCGGCATCAGCAGCAGCTCAACTGCATCGGATGATGATGTCGCCGTGCCCGTCTCCGCAACCACCGCCCCCAGCGTGCCTCCATGCATCATCGCCCTGCGCTCTGCGTCGGAGTACCTCAGCTCGCCTCCACGCACGCGAATCACAGAAGCCGCAGCGCTCACATTACTCACTCCCACCTGCCCCGCAGTTTGCGTCGCGCTATTCCCGTTCGCGGCTGCCGCGCCTGCTCCCTTGCC
>Ga0206811_1107_pt1 | contig 15721 bp, 6 predicted proteins | sample Alteio_BWOrgCont_53_FD_152886 | JGI IMG/M metagenome (GOLD analysis project Ga0206811, IMG submission 152886) | Enriched cells from forest soil in Barre Woods Harvard Forest LTER site, Petersham, Massachusetts, United States -... | ecosystem: Environmental > Terrestrial > Soil > Temperate forest > O... | reverse complement strand
CAGCAAAGGCGAAATCTCTTCGCTGTCCGAGTTTGGCGAAGAAGACGACTCCAGGAAGCATCTTTCCGACCGCATGCCGCGCGACATCTTCAAATTGGGAAAATCGTCCAAGGACAGCGAAGCCTTCGGTGATTTTGACTCTGATATCGGGGGCTTTCGGTCGCAATCCACAAAATCCAAAATCGGATTTGTCAATGGCATTTCAGGCGAGCCAGGCAATATGCCTGCGGGCCGGTTCATCAGCGATGAGAAGACTGTTTTCCGCCGTGATTCACTCGGTCGTTATGCGCACGGGTACGGCTATCAGCAGGACTATGTCTCCTGGATCAATTCAATCTTCCCGACAGTCCCGCCGCGTCCGGCGACGAAAATCGCGGTTGTGAAGGATCCGGAAACCTGGTCGCCGGAATCGATCGCGCTGGCGAAAAGCCTGTTCAGGACTGATTTGCTGCTGAAACTCGAGGGAGGTATCGAGCTGCGACGTGAAACGGACTACTTCGAGCCGCGGTGGAACCGATCGACGGGACGCGGCATTGATCTGGCGCTGTATTCGCCAACGGCATGGCTGACTCGATCCCTTAATCCCCGCGATCAAACTCTCGTCAATTATTGCGATGCTACCGAACGAGGCGTTTACTCGCTGGCGTTCCTGCTGGGCCGATATCGAACATCTGCGGCAAGCGAACTCAAAGCGCCTCCCCTGGGTCTGGCCGACTTCTCGTTGACGTCACTTACGCAAGTCTACTTCGGGTACACCGCACGCGTGGAGCCGGCCGGAGACAATCGCGTGACACTGATCCTGAGCGTCAAGGACGCAACGTCGGAAGTTCGCTTTGCGATCGATACCGCAAAGCACGTGATTCTCAAACGGTCTTCTTTCAGCGAAGGGAAGTTGACCGATGCGATGACGTTTGAAGAGTTCGTCGAAGTCGCCGGATCGTGGTGGGCGACGAAGATCGAATTGAGCGACGACAAGGGACGGGTGACGAGCGAAACGCGTCTCGAAGTCAAAGCCCTGACACGCGAGTTGTATGCCGAACGGATGAAGACCGAGCTGGCCGCCAAACCGACCGTCCAATTCATCCGATTGCCCTTCATGTCGTTGCGAGTCGCCCGGCAGAAGGTCGCCGATGGCTCCGCGACATTTGATGACCGGTTGATGATGATTCTCCACAACGCGCAGCTCCAGCAATGGGACGAGATGTGGAAGCATGTCGATGCGGCGGAGAAGGTGGCCGCCGACAAGCCCGGCATCCGCTGGATGCGAACCCTCCTGCTCGCCACGATCCGCCGCAATGAAGAGTCGCACCGGCGATTGACGGACGAGGCGGCTCGACTGATTCCGGCACCGACGCAGGACGAGGTGTACCTGGCGGAATTTATCCTTGGCCAGGCCGGTTCCCTTGTTGCGATGCCTGAGTTCTATAAATTGCATCAATCCTTGAAGCCTGTTTACGCTCGTCCATTCGCTCAACGGCTGCCGTCGCTTCCGATTCCCAAAGCGGGTCGTGAACCCGCCGAAGAACTGGCGAGTGCGGAAATTCAGCGTCAAATCATGCTGATCTGGACTGATCGGGAGATATCGAGTCTCGAAGGGTTAAGACGGGTTGAAGAATCTCTCGCACTCGGGCGCACGGAGGCCGAGAATTCACCGTGGGATGCTTCTCGTCAGGAGGTCTACGCGCAGAAGTTGGCCAGCGCAGGCCAGTTCGCGGCCGCTCATGCGTGGTTGAGAAAGGAGCTTGCCCGTCCCGAGCGAAATCCGGCCGAGGATGAATCGCTGCGGAGCGCGATCGCTCGACTCTATCGACAGCAAGCCCAGTGGGCTGATCTGCTGAAGTGGACGACGGAATGGATCGCAACGAATCCCGAATCCGGTTCGTATACGTCACCCTACGCTCAACATTTGGCCGCGATGATCGACAACGATCAACTGGATACCGCTTACGCATTGGCCGATCAATGGCTGCACGAAGCCCGCGTGGACGGAAAAATGAATGCCGTCCAGCGAGCGAAAGTGGAAGTTGCCCTCAACTTCGCCAATGGCAGTCTCTTCCACATGAATTTCCAGCGGATGGACGAACGCTGGTTCGAACGACTCGCGCAGGCCATGCGATACTTCGTCCGGCATCCGCACCATTTTGATCTCGCCCAGCGATGTTTCTCAAATTACTACTTCATTCAAAGCGACGTCGGCGACCAATTGCGCGGCGAATGGCTGACACTCCTGCGAACCGATCTGGCCAGTCTCAACGCAACCCAAATCGGAAGCCTGGTCGGTTGGGCGTTGTCCGGCCGGATGGAATTGACCGAGCCCATCAATGGTCGCAAACAACTGGATGCGTCCGAGGTCCCTTCAGACGTCTGGAAGCGCATCGCCGATCAATTGAAGCCGCGCTGGGCGGCGTCTCAGGACAAGGACGAGAAATCTGCGTTGAGTGAAACGCTCCGCACGATTTATGCGAATCGTTTTCACGAGACCGAGTTACTGCCGTTCCTTCGCGAACGAATCGTAACCGCGCACGCGGAATACAAGTTGAGTTACATCTCCGCTCTGTTTGAAACGCTGTTAACGACAACGTGGAGTGACGAGGTCGAACAGGAGGCGTTCGCTCGATGGCGAGACCTGACCGACAAGGCCGAGCTTGTGGACCGATTGGCCGTCGAATTGCCCGCTCTGTTGCGACTCGATGATGCGATGCTCGCGAATCGCATCTCTTTCGAAGAACGGAAATTGAACGATCAGGGCCAGCAGGACAAGCTCACCCGAAAAGAGCTCGCGGTGAAGAAGGCCGAGATTCGCAAGGCCGCACGAATCGGTCTGTCCGCTCGTCTCGAAAAAGAATTGAAGAACGAAGAACAAGTTGCCAAACCCGCGGGACCGCAGGCGCATCAAGGCTTTGGTCGCGATGAATGGCTGCGGATCGAACAATCCTGGCTCGACATGCAACTCGATCGGAATCTCGCACAGATCGAGGCCAATTGCTGGAGAATTCTCGGTGACGCCCCGCCAGCAGCAGTCGCTCTGGATGACAAGGAAGCGCGCGAGGACGACGCAAACGATGAAGCTGAAGTCAATCAGGATCGGCAAGCCTGGTTCGACGGCGTGCTTCGCCAACGGGCATTCACGACCGTCATGACTCTCGCCGTGCGAAAGAAGGCTGCCGTGGCCAGCGTCGATCGCGTCCTGAAATACCTTGACGCCGGAATTGCCGGAGAAGTGGCTCAGGCTGAAGTCGATGATTCTGCCGAAATCGATCCCCAGTCATTCTGGCGAATGATGAAATTCCGGGTCCTCGTCGCTCTTGATCGCCCGGATGCTCTCGACAAGGAATTACGAGAGTGGATCCGGAACGGGGTTTCGACCGGGCCGTGGCGGCAATCGTTGGCCCGGCTGGTCGCCGAACGTGGAAAGCTCGAAGAAGCCATCCAGTTGTTTGAAGCCTGCACGAAGGACAAACTGCTTTCGGCGGCCGACTACAAATTGCTGGCCGACTGGTATCTCGTGCTGAATCGTCGTGACGCTTACGAGCAAAGTCGCGTCGAAGGTTATGAGCAAATGCCTGAACAACGACTCGTTCAGATGATTTATCAGGCTCAAAATCGCTGGCAGCAGTCGAATGTTCCGCTGCCGAGCGAGCTGGACGAAAACACCCTGTTTTCGATCAAGGCGTTGCTCGGAAAATCGGCTCAGCCCGAGAATTATTTCTGGCAGTTAAGAGCGATCTATGCCGCATCGCGCGACTTCCGTTTGCTGCAAATGCTTCCCGACGCCGTTCTGGGCCGCTCGCCGCAGCAAGCCTATGCGTTCATTCAGTCGCTTCAGTCCCACGTTCTGGTGGAACTGCGAAACGAGGCCACCGCGGACGAAATCCTTTCGCGGATCAAGACGTTGCGCGACGGAGACCGGACTTCAACCGATCTTCGCGCACTCGATTTGCTGGAGGCGGCTGTTGAACGGAAGTCGTCCGAAATTCTGAATCAGCCGGGTCCGCACATTACGACCTGTCTTGCGGCGCTTCAGCGAGCCTTCCAGCGAGAATGGACTGAGGGCGAACCTCGAATGATGTCTCAATTCCTCGTGAATCTGGGGGCACTGCCCAATGAAACACTCCGTGCTGAACAGCTTCGCGAAGAGCGCGCCTTGCAGCAACTGGTTCCCGCCATGACTCGAGAGCATCTGAACATCACCGTCGATCTGTGCCAGTTGCTGTTCTGGAACTACGGGAAGCAAGGCGAAGCCCTTCGCGAGATGGACGCCGAAGTGAAGGCCTATGTTCAGGCGAACGACGGCCATTGGCCTCACGCCGACAACGAACTTCTGGGCCGATACATTCAGATGCTGGAAGGAGCCAGCCAGCACCTGGCCGGTGAGGCACTGCTGCTGACGCAGATTGGAAATCCGGAAAATGATGGCCAACGCAACTGGATGAACGATCGGCTGATGTCTCTCTATAACAACGCGCTCGAACATGACGGAGCGGTTTCCATCGGGAAGGGTCGGGAGAATTTGTTCAAGTCGATTGTCGATTTGTCTTTGAAAGATTTGGCAGCGGCTTCCGACGAGAACGTTCGTTACAGTCTGGTCGTCCGTCTGAATGTGACGTTCGACATCGCGAATCGTCACAAACTGCCGGCAACCAGAGAGGTTGTGAGCCATTTTGCTTTCGAGACGATGCCCGCGTTGCTTCGTCTTCAACAGCATCAATACCGCAATACGGCGACGAGTATCCTGCAGTCGATCACCGACGCTCTTGGACCGGAACTTTGCCTGAGATACGTCGTTGAGCGGGTCGAGCAGTGGCCGCAACGGCTCGAAATTCAATACGACAATGCATGGAACGCGCTCGGGCATCAATTGGCTGATCGACGACAGGCTGCGGGTTCCACCGCCCTGGATCAGCGAGTGTTGAAGCTGGCAATCGCTCGATTGCAACGCGATCTGCGAAGCGGAGAAGGGGGCCATCAGGCATTGTTCCACATTGGCTATGGACATTTCTGGAAGGAAAAAACCGCGGATTTCGCGAAGGCTGCGGAGGAAGTTTTGAACGAACGCCGGACCTCGGGGCGTCGAGCCATGGCGGTGGCAAACTATCTCCGCCAGGGACTTGGGCTCTTTCCTCGAGCGATCGAAATCCTGCTGATCGCACATGGAAAGGGATTACTCGACGAATCGGCTCAATACCAGTTGTCCACCTGGCTGCAGCAGGCGAACCGGTATGCGGAAATGATTCCGATCCTCGATCCGCTCGTCGCGGCCCATCCCGACAATATCTCTTATCGAACCGATCTCATGATTGCGTACTTCCATTCGCAGCGGCCGGAACAGTTGCGCGATTTAATCGAGCAAACGGATACACATTTCCACCAGGCGGGCCGCTGGACGGAAAGTGCCGTCGCCCGGTTCGCTCGCGGGTGCCAGGGTTCCCAACAGTGGCAACGTGCGCGGCAGTATTTCTCCGAAGCGATCGCGCTTCACCAGAGATCCAATCCGGCAAGCGGCGTCAACGATCAGGGATTGTCCGATTACTATCAACAACTGGCCCGAGTCGAGTCTCGTCTGAACCATACCGAAGCGGCAGTTACGGCGGCATCCGCGGCCATCGTCTGTTGGGGGCCTCGACACGAAAACCGTCAATCTGCCATGAATGTTCTGCGGCAGGTTTTGAACGAAGCGAAGGATCTCGACGACTACGTGAAACACCTCGATTCGGAAGCGAGCAAGACCGGCCAGGACAGCCCGATCCTTCGTAAAGTCATTGGCCAAACGTACCGGGGACGCAACCTGCACGTGAAGGCGATTCCTCAATTCAAGCTCGCGGCCGAATTGCAGCCAAACGATAAAGAAATCCATCAGGCGTTGATCGCCTGCTACGACGCGACGAATGACAGGATTGCGGCAACCAGCCAGCTACTCAAACTGATCGATCTCCAGCAACATGACCTGGCCTTGTATCAGCAACTCGCTTCACGGCTCAAGGACAACGAGGTCGAAGCAGAACGCGCCGCGACGTCGATCATCGAGTCGGCACCGAACGAATCCGAATCGCATTCGGCGATGGCGGAACTGCGACAGACCCAGAATCGGTGGAGCGAGGCAATCCCGCATTGGGAGCAAGTGGCGACGTTGCGAAAGCTCGAACCGACCGGTTTGCTGAAACTGGCTGGTGCGCAACTGCACGAGAAACAATGGGCCGCGGCGAAGGAGTCGATTCAGAAGTTGAGCAGGACAGAGTGGCCATCCCGCTTCAATAATGTCACGGGTGAAATTCGGCAACTTCAGGATCGGCTACCGAAGTAGCGAGCCGAAGCGGCTGATTGCAATCGCGTTAATGTGTGGCGGGTGGCGCTCCGTCTTCGGAAGCCCCCGTTTGTTTGACGCAGGATATCCCGGGGGCTTCCGAAGACGGAGCGCCGCCCGCCACCCCTCTGGATGAGCACGATAGAATCTCTCGAACGCGAAGCTGCGCTTCGCCAGCGGCGAATTTGTTGCGGTCCGTGCCCGGACGAAGATCGTTCCTGGTCGCATTTACGGCGTAATGGAATTGACCTCGAATTTGACACCCAGGGCCGTTCCGACTCCTTTGGGGATCTCGTTCTCAGGGACATTACGAAGATTTGCCACTTGAGTAATCCGGTCTGTGACGCGAATTAATCCGATGCTGCCTTCTCGCGTGCTGAACAGGAATGCGGCATTGGCATCCGGATCGTATTGGGCCGTTTCGCGATCAAAGTGCATTAACAAATCCCCTACGGGCTTCCCCGTCGGAAGGACGCCGCTCCTGATCTGTCGTTCGATTGTGTCGGCATCATGTGCTGTGATCTCCCACACGCGCATATTGAATGCGCGCAAGGCATAGGTGGGCTCACCGTCGCGCGGCTGGTACTTGACGCACATCAGGTCGACACCCTTGTCGACCGCCCAGGCCGAGAGTTCGCCCGTCCAGAGACTTTCTTCATTTTGGGGGATTTGTGCAGGCCATTTTTGATAAAGGCCCGTATCGAGATCAAGGAAATGAGTATTGCCTCGGGTCCGTTCTTCTTCGGCATCAACGGGCGAAAGCATTCTGCGAGCCGCACCGGCACTGATTCGGGCCAACGGGCCAATCGCCGGCGATGACTGCGAGCCGTCGTGATCGGTCGGCAGATTGACTTTGGCAAAGGCCGGATCGTCCGTCAGTTCCTGCCAATGCGCTTCCCACCAGGTTTGCCATTTTTCGGCTTCCTTGTGGAACAGCCGTCGCTGGACGCCGGCCCGGCGAGGATCGTCGCTCGCGCGAATGGAACCGAGCATGTCATCGTCTTCACTCAGTTTCTGACTGGTGAACTTTTCCAGGGTGCTGGTCACTTCGGCCAACGGGTGCCCAAAAATAAACACCTTTTGATCTTCGCCAGCAGCGCCCCCCTGAGAATTAAACTGCATGAATTCCAGCAGTTCGGGGTCATTGACACTCGTGAGATATCGCCTCACTTTGGGTTGCAATGTTCTCGGAATCGCCCGAATGAGTGCCGGGACGGCCCGAACATCGCCAATCGCCCGCAATACGAATGCAAGATTGTCGAGCATCGCTTCGTCATCGGTTCGGTCAAGTTCCTCGCACAGGATTGGGAGGGCTTCGTGACCGATTATCACAAGCTCACGCAGCAACTGGCACGAAGTCTCCATTCTCTCGAATGGTTCGCTCCACTTGCGAAGCTCTTTGACAATCTGCGAAACGCGCTCGGCGGGATCGGCGGACAACTTCGCGATAATACGCTTTCCATCATCCATCGTTTCGGCGGGACCATTTTTCGGATCAATCCGCATGATCATATTGACCGTTTCGCCTTCCTTGACAATCACGGCTTCAAACTTGCGAGTCGTCGTCACCATGCGCTCGCCGCGCGCGTCATTGAGGAGATACGGATAGTTCTCGCCAGCGGCCGCGCGCAAACGAAATCGCCCTTCATGATCGACCTCGACAAACTCACCGCGATCGATCCTCCGTTCTCGCGCCGGTTGTGACGGGCCGATCAGGCTGATCTTGATGCGAAATCCCGATTCTTCAGAGAACACGACGGGTTTGCCGGTCGCCGAGTCCACGACCTGGCCAGCGATGATCCCGCCGTGACTCATGCGAAACGGGGGAAGATCGATCGTTTGATCGGGCGGACAATCCTGACTCGTAATGGCGACAGCCACCCGATCGGGCTTTTCGGCACGGATCTGGTATTCACCGGGCAACACCTTCAGGCGATAGCGTCCCGCCTGATCGGTGATTGCACGATCGCCCCCGCCGCCAATCGCGGTCACCAAAACTCCCGCCATGGGAGTGCCAGTGTCAGGGTCAATCGCGGTACCACGCAGAGTGCATCCCGGGGCCAATTGCAATTTGACATCTCCCAACGCGTGCTCATGCTGAACCGCCTCCATGGGGTAGTCTTCATGAAGCACGAAAAACAGATTCTTTAATGTCGCTGTCTTGAGACCTGCGATCGTAAATGTCGAGGATCTCGTGCTTTCGTTGCCATCATCCTCGTTCTCGTGTTCTTCCGCCGGCGGCAGGCCCGTAATTGTGAACATGCCATCTTTGTCCGTCACCCCGGTCAATTTTCCGGAAATCGGTGTGGGGCCGAAGCAGAGAGCCTGCAAACTGGCCACCATCGCGTTCGGAACGGGGTTTCCGTGTTGATCGATAACGCGTCCGCGCACCGTCACCGGATTCCCTGGCAGGTTGATCGTGTATTCTTTCGTCTCATTCGGTTGTCGTCCTGAACCGATCAGCATCAGTTCGGTATTGCCTGATTCATCGACCGAGAACCCGGTTTCGTATTCGATATCGAATGTTCCCGATGAAACGCCAGCCATCCCGGGCACACGATTTTCCGCTTCAGCCACGATGGCGTACTCGCGTCGGTCAAAATATCCATCGCTGCGCGGAGGAATCAGGCCGCTGAAGATGAACTGCCCCTCGCGATCGCTTTTCGTTTCGCCTGCGAGTTGGACCTCAATGTCAAAACCCTGAAAAACATACAGTTTGAGCGCGACACCCGTCAGCGGATCTTTGCTTTCCGGATCGAGACACTTTCCGGATATGGCGAAGTCGCTGGCAGGCTGAGGTTTGTCCGCTGGCTTTTCGACGGGACGGACGGCATTTGGAAAATGCCTGCTACTTTGGCTGGCTGGCTGAGGCTTGTCGGCCGATGTTCCTCGACCTGCCAATGGCAACAACACCAGGCCAGCGATCACGACAATCGCGATTCCCGATATTCCCAATCGGGCCTGTCGCAGGATCGGCTGAGAAAGAATTCGGCGAATGCGGCTCGATATCGCCCGGCGAACTCCGATCACCCCCACCAGGCTTAACGCCACGGACGACGACGGATGCGGCAACGAGACAATGTCCAGTAATGTCGAGCTATATCGTTCTGCGGACGATCGCATCGTGGCCAGCACGGCGTCATCCACCGCCTGTTCACGCAGCCGCCGAATTACGAAATTTGTGATCCACACCAACGGATTATAGAAGTAGACGATCTGCAGCAACGTTTGCACGCAATTCATCGCCAGATCGAATCGCTTCCAGTGCAGCAATTCATGAACGAAGACAAGGCGCATTTGTTCGTCATCGAGCATTCCGACCAGAGCCTCGGGAAACAGGATCGTCGGGTGTCTGACGCCGCAGATGGCGGGCGAACCCAGTTGATTCGAGATTTTCAGTCGAATTCGCTGACTTCCCAGGCCGATCAGACGTTGACAGTCGCGAAGCAAGCTGGCCTGTGATTCAGGAGCGTCCGAGGACGCAAGAACCAGACTCCTGACTTGACTGACGCGTTGCGCGAACAGCCCAAGATAAATGATCACAGCGGCCAGCCAGCCAATCAGCAGCCACGCCTGCCATCGAATTGTCGACATGGTGTTCCGGATCGACTGTGAAGTCGCGCGACGTGTTGCCACAGATCGTGCTATCGGTCGTGCGGATTCGTCCATTGAAAGCGCCGCTTGGGGTAACGGTTGAACGGAAGCCGTTGCCCGCCGATCCAATTCCGCGTCATCAGAAACCGGAAGTGGAAACGGGATGTTCGATTCGCGAGCCTCGAGATTTGGTTCAATGTCTTTCGCCTGCGAAAGAAGCGAAGCTGGATCGGTATGAAATGTCTTTGTCGGACCAGTCTTCGTTTCAAGTGGACCCGCAAGAGGTTTCGTGTCACGGGATTCGATCCGAATCCGGTTTTGAGGCAACGAATCGAGCATCCCTGTCAGACTCAGCGGGCCCTGCAGCGACACTGGCAGTACCAGTTTGACCAGAACCAGACTCCAGACGCCGTATCGGATCGCAGCCCTCATCCGTCGAATCAGCAGCAGATCCAGGCTGGCAATGATCAGAAAGAGAAGTCCGACCTGGAAGAACATGGCTGTCGCGAAGTTCCAGTGCAGGATCCCCAGCCGATTGAGCGATTCGACGAAATGCGACGGCTGTTCGGACATGGGACCGACTCCTGAAACACAAGACGGAAAATCATGACTTCTTGTCACTCGATTTACGAATCAATTTGCGAAGTTGCTGAATCTCATCGTCCGAAAGATCTTCGTGATCGACGAGAAACTGGAGCATCGGCGCGACCGCTCCATCGAAGGCGCGATGCAGAAACTGCTTCAGCTCGCTGCGTTGAGCCTGGTCACGATTCACGAGCGAGGTGAACAGATTGAGATTGCGAATCGCATGTGTGGCCAGCAGTCCTTTGGCCACCATCCGGTCCATCGTCGTCTTGATCGTGCTATAAGCCCAGTTGTGCGATGTTTGCAGTTCATCCTGCACAGTTCCCGCCGCGCAGGGCTCAAGCCTCCACACCACATTCATGATCGTCCATTCCACTTCCGTCAGCGTTCGCGGTTCCGATCCGGAATTCGGTTCGTCCACCCGTGATTTTGCCATGAGATACTCCTCAATGAACGATTTTCAAAGCGGGCAGCGACGCGTTAAGTTTCTTCACCCCCGCATCCGTGACCTTCGTGCGGTAGACGTAAAGCGATCGGAGATTCCTGAGCCCACTCAATTCCTGTATGCCCGCGTCCGTAACTTCCGTGCAGTAGCTCATCAGCGTTGCGAGCTTCGTCAGCCCGTTCAATTCCTTTAATCCGGCATCCGTAATCGGCGTATTGCCGAGCGAGAGATAGGTCAGGTTCCTGAGCTGGTTCAAGTCCTTTAGTCCTTCATCAGAGATCTGCGCGCCGTGAAGTGACAGGCTCGTGAGACTCGTGATCTTGCCCACTTCCTTCAGGCCGGCATCGGTGATTGTCGTCTCGTTGAGGTTGAGCAAGTCCAGTTTTGTCAGTCCGGTCAAATCCTTCAGTCCTGCATCCTTGACCTGTGTTTTATTGAGCTGGAGCCGCGTGAGGTTCATCAGTCCGCTCAATTCCCTGAGACCCGCATCCGTGATCCGAGTATTCCGGAGATCAAGATCCGTCAGGTTCATCAGTCCGCTCAATTCCTTAAGACCGGCATCCGTGATTCGCGTATTCTGAAGTTCGAGTTTCGTCAGGTTCTCAAGTTCGCTCACCTCCTTCAGGCCGGCATCCGTAATGCCAGCGTCCTGGAGATAGAGTTCCCGCAGATTCTTCAGTACTGCCACTCCCTTCATTCCTGCATCCGTGATCTTCGGCGAGTTCCAGAGAATGAGCGTTGTGAGATTCCTGAGTTCACCCAGGTCTTTCAAGCCGATTCCCGTAATCTGCGTCTGTATCAGACTCAGCGTTCTCAATTCCCGAAGTGAACTCAGGTCTTTCAAACCCGCGTCGGTGATCTTGTTGTCGTCAAGCCGGAGTTCCACAAGATTCTTCAATCCCCGCAATTCCTTGAGGCCAGCATCCGTTATCCGATTGTTGTCGAGCCAGAGTACCGTGAGACTCTTCAATGTGCCCAGGTCCTTCAGGCCAATATCCGTGATCTGGTTATAGTTGAGGCGGAGTTCCGTCAGGTTAGTGAGTTTCGCGAGATTCTTGGCACCAAAATCCGTGAGGCGAACGTTGGAGAGTTCAAGCTTCGTGAGATTCCTGATTCCTTTCAAATGATTCGGGCTCAGATCCGACAGCGATGTTTCGCTGAGATCGAGAGACGCAAGGGAGTCAAATTTGGCCAATTCTTTCAGGCCAGCATCCGTCACCTGAGTGGTACTGAGGCTCAGCGTCGTCAGGCTCTTGAACGATTTCAGTAACGGCAAATCCTTGTCATTGAATCTGCGACTTGATTTGACCTCATCGCCGGGCGAGATGTCGAACGACACACCGACAACCGGACGGTTCGGCAGCTTGTCGTCTCGCTCGATCTTGCCTCCCAGCAGTTTGATCTTCTCAATCGTTCTGGATTCGTCAGAATCGCCCTGTGCCATCGCAGCGTTCGCGGAGAACGCGGCCAGGATAAACAGCATCGGTAACAAGCAAGCACGCATCTTTAACCCCGAAATCAAAATCAACGGTAGATCTTCGCATTCGGCAGAGATTCCTTGAGTTTCTTCGCACCCGCACTGGTGACCTTCGCCTCGAAGACCGAGACCATCGTGAGCTTCGTCAGTCCACTCAATTCCTGGAGACCCGCATCGGTGATCCCCGTGCGGTAGATCTGGATCGCATCGAGGTTTTTGAGGCCATGCAATTCTTTCATACCGGCATCTGTGATCCGCGTATTATTCAGCCTGACAAAGGTCACACTGGTGATTTTGCCCAATTCCTTTAGTCCGTCATCGTTGACCTCTGACTCGCTGACATCGAGCGTCGTCAGGTTCGTCAGGCCGCTCAATGCATTCAGCCCTGCTCCGGTGATCTGCGTCCGGCTCAGGTGGAGTTCCGTGAGGTTCTTGAGCCCGGCCAATGACATCAAGCCCGCATCGCTGATCCGGGTGCTGGTCAAGCGAAGCTCGGTGAGATTTTTGAGTTCGCCCAGTTCTTTCGCGCCGACATCCGTAAAAACCGCATCCTGAAGATTGAGTTTCTGCAGGGAGCGGAGTTTCCCCACGCCTTGCATTCCCTCGTCCGTGATCTTCGATTGAGTCCAAAGTTCGATCTGAGTGAGATTTTTGAGTTCGCTCAGGTCCTTCAGTCCGACACCGGTAATGTTCGTGCCATCCAGATCGAGCGTCGCCAGGTTCTCGAGTTGGCTCAATTCCTTCAAGCCCGCGTCCGTGATCTTGTTGTAACCGAGATCGAGATGCGTCAGATTCCTGAGATCCCGCAATTCCTTCAGTCCCGCATCCGTAATGCGATTGCGAGTCAGATTAAGTTTGGTCAGTTTCCTGAGTCCGCGCAATTCTTTCAGGCCGGCATCCGTGAGTTTGTTTCCGAACAGTCTGAGATCCGTCAGGTTCGTGAGTTTCCCCAGACTCCTTGCACCGAAATCAGTCAAGTCGGTTTGACTGAGATCAAGTTTCGTCAGATTCCTGATTGCACTCAAATGCTTCGGGCTCATGTCCGACAGCCCCAGTTGGCTGACATCGAGATCCGTCAACGAGTTGAAATCCGCAAATTTATCCAGGCCCTGGTCCGTGACTCGGGTTGTCGCCACACTGAGCTTGCTCAATTGTTTCAGGTCGCGAAGTTCTTGCAGGCCGGCATCCGTAATCTTCGTGTGATTCAGACGGAGATTTGTCAGACCGCTCAATTGGGCCACATCCTTCAGGCCGATATCGGTAATCTCAGTGTAGGAAATATCCAGCGATTTCAGATGTTTGAGGTCGTGAAGTTCTCGCAAGCCCGCATCCGTAATCCGAGTCCGAAAGAGCATCACAGTGGTCAGATTCGGGCACGCCTTCAGCAGCGGCATGTCCTTGTCGCCGAATTTGTACGGTTCAGCTTCCCACATGTTGAACAAGATGCCGATGACGGGCCGATTCGGCAGTTTGTCGTCTCGCTGGATCTCGGCTCCCAGCGACTGGATTTTGTCGGCGGCCCTGGATTCATCGGATTCGTCCTGAGCCATCGAAACGCTGGCCGAGAACATCGCCGTGAGAAACAGCATCACAAAGAAAGTACGCATCGTTTGGCCTCGGAATCGAAGTTTCCTGGGTCGTTTATGTCCCGGTTGAGATCAAGGTAGTTCGCCCATGATTAAGCAAAGCGACACCGAACAGTTTCAACACACAGATTTACCGCATTAGTCCCCGCACCTCGGCGGGACGAGACTTTGAAGGCGCAAAAACAAGGTCTTTCGGCCCAATGGGCCATTCGTTCCAATAGCCAGGGCCGGAGGCTTCCGCAGGCCCTGGAAGGATTAATCAATGGTGACATGAGGTCCAACGGGCTGGCAATTCGCACTCAATGCGGTTTCTCGAACGGTCAGCCCGTTGGGCCTCAAATCGCTGACGGGACTGCCACCAGGGCCGTTGGCCCTGGTTATTGGAACGGATGGCCACTTTGGGCCGAAAAGCGGGGCTGGTTTGCGATCATTTGGCTGGACGATCGCTCGAGTGCGACAACCACAGATACTATACGACATATGTAGAGTAGTCAAGCGAGTCGATCGGCTTCAATTCCCTGGGTTCGATGTGACTTCGACCGGAACGGATGCGTCTGTCCGTTCGTCATTCGTAGTTTGTGAATAGAATAAAAGCTCCGCGATCAAATCCACCGTCAGCACGTCGCGAGGATCATCCCCTGACATCGCGGCAATGCGATTCGACCAGTCGATCTGCGGAAACGCTGCCGAGAGTTTTTGTTCTGTGGCGGCTGATCGTCGGCCGTTTGCATCGAATTCCCATCCTTCAAAGAGTTCCTGAAAGCGGGTTCGAATCCCAAATCGCTTTTGAATGCGAAAAGACAAGTCGAGCAACTCAATCGACTCTCCACCAAGCCCGCTGAAAAAGAAGGCGTCTCGCGAGACATCTTCCGGTTCGATGGCCAGAGATTCCGCAATGTCCAGGATCAGTCCTGCCAGAATCTGTTCGCGACTAAAGGGCTCATTCGTCGTCATCGTTTGGTTCCTTTTTTTCGAGAGGATTTCACTGGGCTTTCTTTGATCGTCCGCATGACGATCTGTTTCTCGCCACCGACATGATTGGCGAGATCCGGGTACGAGAATTCCACGAATTGCGCATACACTGCCGTCACCATTGGATGAGCGTGCCCCAACTGGCGCTGCACGAACAGCAGGTTTCCGCCAGTTCGCTTGTAAGCGAGGAATCCATAGGTATGCCGCAACAATTGCACGCTGGCTCGATCTTCAAGGCCGGCCTCGCTGAGGATTCGAACGACTCGTCGATAAAGAGCCGTGCGGTCGTACGGACGACCTCGTTCGTTCAGAATCAACGGTTGAGAAACGTCGTTCGGCGACATTCTTTCCGGCGTACACTCCGGACGAACGTCGTTGACAAAATGCACGATCCTGTCACTGAGCGCCTGGGGAATGAAAACCAGCCGATCCTGCTTTGGCGTACCCGACACCTGAACGGCCGACTGACCGTGTCCAATCGTGGTATCGACGACGCGCAAGTGACAAAGCTCGGAATTTCTGAGTCCTGAAAACAGCAGCAGTTCCACGATCAGTCGATCGACGGTGGCTCGCACCCGCGATTCGACAGCGTCCGTTCGCTCGCAGTCGCGAACATATTCCAGCAGTGCGTCCGCTTCGAGTTCCGACAGGAACATGTCCGCAGTGACTTGCCACGGAGCGACGGCAGCCGACTTTTTCTTACTCATGCGCATCTCCGATCAAAAATGTTGCGTTAAATTTAGTGCAACAAAGGTGATTTG
>Ga0206811_1106_pt1 | contig 15882 bp, 9 predicted proteins | sample Alteio_BWOrgCont_53_FD_152886 | JGI IMG/M metagenome (GOLD analysis project Ga0206811, IMG submission 152886) | Enriched cells from forest soil in Barre Woods Harvard Forest LTER site, Petersham, Massachusetts, United States -... | ecosystem: Environmental > Terrestrial > Soil > Temperate forest > O... | reverse complement strand
CACAATTCTCGCAGACGAGTCGATTTCCGTCGTCAAATCGGCGTTGGTCTCACTGGGTGATGGGGATTACTGCCTGTCAGCAACGCGCACGAATGACTTATCAATGACACACAGAAGTAAAACCGGCAATCGTAAGTGGATCATCAAGCCTCGCGCGTCTGAGGGCGAGTCAGGTAAGGATCTTTGGCCCGAAGACTCAGCGTCCCAAAAGGTCAGTGCGATTGCGTTGGCGAGGCGGAAATCAGGATCGATTTTAGCAGTCGTAAAAACTGTCAAGGACGGCAAGTCTTTCTTTTGGGCTATAAAGCTCATTCAATTCGATGAAGCCGTCGAAGGAATTAAGGAACTGCGCCCAATTGCAGTGTTGCTGTCCGCCGGACGCCCAGAAGAGAAAATTCTTGCCGTGACTGGAGATATTAATCCGCCGTCCTTTACGGTAGTTACAGGAGTAATCTCGGAAACGAGGCCAGGTCAAATCGAGTGCGGATCGATAACGTTTGAGTGGTGTGGAAGCGTGGAAGACGCTCTTACTGGTCAAATTGTGCCGGAATACCCCAATAGAAAGGCAGAATAGAGACTCCTGTATGAGCGTCGCGCGAGGAATTTTGTTCGAAAGGATCGAATGGACGCAAGCGGCCACGAACATTTCGGCCTCTGTTTACCATCCTACGCTGCTGTTTCTGCGCGGGAGTGAGATTCGATGATCGAGATACTTAGTGGATGGCGTCGAAGGGCGGGTTGCCTGAGTCTCGCGTTTGGAGTGCTGTTTGCTGCCATGTGGATCAGGAGTCTTGTGCAACTGGACATTGTGGAATTCGTCACGTCGGACGGTCAGACTTCGCAGGTGTTGCTTCTGATCGACGGTGCTGTGGTATGGCTGCAATGGCCTGGATTGACAAATGCGCCTGTAGCCTTTGTGAGTGGCCGTCGGAATATGGTTCCCCAAGCGAAGACTTTGACGTCATTCTTCACACTGCGGTTGAATCCGATGGTCGACGCGCAAAGGGCCTGGGCGTATTCGTCGAAGTAGCGTTGTCCGACGAATGAACGAGGATAATGACGCGTAATGGATTGAAGCAATTCGTGCCGTGGTCCGGATGAGACTCTGCCGACAAAGCACACGTCCCACTGATTCTGAACGATCCATGGGCGGTGAATCCCCGGATCGCAGGCTAATGGCAACCAGACTGCGGAAAGCCCCGCAGCGTTGAGCTGCTCTGTCCCGTCCCGTTGAGCCGCGAACAGCCAGTCGAAGTCCTGTCCCTTTTCGATCGCCCAGGGCAGATCCATATGTGTATCGATAACCCACCAGGCACAGGGCCGAAGGTCGGGCGGCAATCGATATCGCAGTCCGTCATCAATGTTCAGGTAAAGATCAAATCCGATCCTTGGGATTCGATCCATATGATCGGGGATGAAGAACTTGACATCCGCGAGTTTCCGCAGCGCTCGCCGGCAATACGTGCCCGTCGTCTCGGGCCGCAGAGTATTGTCGAAAATCAGCGCAATGCGAGGGCGAAACATGGCAGATTTCCGAAACCAGACGTCGGAACTGAAGTCGAACGGGAAACGACATTGTGCAAAGAGAAATTGATACGCGAATTCGATCGGCGAGATGATGGTTGCAAAGATTGTTGCCTGCCCTCCTCGAAAACAGCAAGCATTGTTTGGGAGAATTGAACGATGATTCGCGAGAGGGCCTGGAATCCGGAAAACATCCTCTTGACATCTTGCGGCAATATCCGTCACATGACATAGTCTCTTCGCGATTTGGGCTTCGAATCCGACTCGCTGCCATCTCTCAAGGGAGTCGAGTCCAGTCATCACGTTATGGTGGTGTGGTGTGTTCGCGTTCAAGCAAATGCATAACTATGCCAACCGTCACGAATTACCATTGGAGTACCGTCTTCGACTGTGTCAAGCACGAGACCGACGGGTCCGGCAATACGATCGTCACGTACACGCACGAGCCCGGGCAATTTGGACCGCTGATCAGCGAAAACCGGGACACCGGCTGGATGGGGCAGACCGTCGATGACTGGTCCTCGCTTGGCGTCAACGATTGGGGAAGTCTACCCGTCTTCAACCCGACAGAGTATTGTCACCATTACGATGCCGTCGGCTCGACGACGATGTTGACTGATGACACAGGAGCCGTGACGGACACCTTCCAATACGACGCTTGGGGCAATGTCGTTGCTCGAACCGGAACGACTGCCACACCCTGTCAGTGGGTCGGTCGATGGGGCTACCATTCGAACACCCCAACTGGTGATTACTACGTTCGCGAGCGCAGCTACGAACCGGCCGTGGCACGATGGAGAAGCGTGGACCCCAAACTATCGCTAGCCATTCTTTGGCAACCCCCATACCGTCTCTACGCATACAGTCCGGCTAACCCGGTGCTGTTCATTGACCCAACAGGTCTAAGCCCTATTGCCTTACACGAGGCTGAGGCAATGTTTGCGCTAACGGTTGAAACTCTGGCGAAGGAATCGTCATTAAGCCCTAAATGTCCGAGTCCATCGGCCCGTGCTGGTTTTAAATTCGGATTCAAAGGAGCTTGGCCCTGTGGATCGAAATTTGGTATTTTAGTGCAATTGGTTCACTTTACATGTTCACGAGCTGACTGCGGAGCCAAAATAACAACGCAGGAGCACTCATATTATGAATGGACTACAATAAACAAGGACGATAAAACGTTCATATTGGACATTGCATCACACAGGGATTCAGGACGCGGAACCTACGACCAGACCGGCGAGATGCACTTTTATTGCTTGCCTCCTAAGAAAGGCCAAACGCAAACCGAGTTTGATTTGACAAACCGGGAATACGGGGAGATCCAGGACCAGGACTGGGTTTTCGGAGGTAAGCACGGCACCGGTAACTGTGAAACAAGCTCTCTTTCAGCAAGAAGCAAATCAGCTGATGACGGCTTTGCACCGACGTTCTGGACCCGCACTGCGAAAGGCTCGACAGCGCAGCGCGAGTTTCGCATGGTGTGGTGTTGCTGTATAAAGCCAGATGTGGCCCTCGCGACTGCGGACCCTAAGCCTGCATAAATTGTAAAATCCACCAGCACGAATGTGCGCTATTGTGAAGAATCCAGGCATGAGGCACATGATCATGATCGTTGGGTATATACTGCTGTCGATGCTTGCTTTTGGCGACGACAATGCGGATCAACGGCTGCGGCGAGAAGAAAACAAGGAACTGGTTAATGATCTTATGGATAAGATGACTCGCGTCAACGACGACACGATGTGCGACGTGTTATTGGCTGAAAGTGATCCACGACTATTCTTTAAGTACGCATCCATCCTGGCTAGACGCAGCGACGCTTTCGACTTGGCGCGTTATCGTAAATCGGAATATCCTGCACTTTCAGTTTTTGCGGAATGGCAGATTGCGTTGCGACAGGCTGAAGGAATTTGGCTAAAGCATATATCGGAGCGCCCACCAGGGGCGGTCGTAAGAGTTGCGGCCGAAGAGAGCGACGAGCCACTTCGGCTCAAATCGCCAATTGCGGGAGAGATCAATGGCATTATGAAGGAATTCATCAAGGAGCTGGAGAAGCGAACTGATTGCGAAGTGCCATCGGACTGGAAGAGGTCGGTTGAGTCAGCGAATTTCGGAGGATCTTGTGCATTTCCGAATTCTGAAGGTGTACATGATGACGCTGCGAAGCGCGCTAGACTGGCACTCGAATCTGGGATGCTGGTGATTCATCAAGCGGGACGTGCGGAGGCATGGGCTTTGTCGGTCCCAATTGATTCGAAGGTAATAGACTACTGCGTAGAGGGGGACGCGTGCTTTGTCGCCTTGCAAACGAAGGAACTCGGTTGCCGGGAGCTAGAGGTGCGTGCTTTCAAATATGGACAAAAGGACGCCACGTGGGAGTCCACGTGCGTTACGATTTCGTGCTTTGAGGCAATCAAGTGGTCGAATGAGCCAATTGTTTACATGATCGCTTCGCGCGACAAAGGGTCAGTGACATTCTTCATCAATACTGGCACGGCGTTTGGAATCGACGTTTTGGATGCAAAAACCGGCTGTAGGAGGTGGTGCTTTTCCAGCTTTCTTCCCCGTGATCTTCATTGGTAAGCAAAAGGCTGTAAGGAGACTAAGGGACGGAACCCGAAATGACGATCGATTGCTGGGCGATCGAACGCAGATGGGGGAGAAGTTTGGCGACGGGTACGTGGACCTTTCCCCGACCCTCCCCTGCTCGATCCTGTCTGTTACGGGACCGTGTCCTCAACGATTTCGCACGGGATTGCCAAGCAGCGGAAGATAATGTTTGGCGAGGATTGATTCCCAACTGTAATGTTCTTCAAACCGCTCGCGGCCAGCGGCACCGAACCGTTCGCGAAGTTCTGCATCGTCGAGCAACCGATTGAGCTTGCTGCACAGATCATTGACGTTTCCCGGCTCGAACAAAAGACCTGTTGCGCCGTCGACAATGGTGAACTGCAGGCCGCCGATTCGACTGGCCACAACCGGCCTGCCCGCCCCCATTGCTTCAACGGCGGTTCGGCCGAGTGCCTCTTCCGCAATCGTGGGAAAGCCGACGATGTCGGCTTCGCTCATCACGCCTGGCAATGCCGCCTGAGATTGCCAGCCGATGTACCGGGTAAACTCGTCAAGCTGACCCGGTGGATCGGCTGTGGCGAGCAGTTCGAAATCCTGCCGCTCGTTCCATAAGCGGCGGCAGGATTCGTGGATGACTTCGAAGCCTTTCATGATTTCGTGGATGAGTCCGGCGAAGAGGATTCGGAGTGGCGGCTCCGGGCTGGAAACTGGTTGGGAAGAAAGTCCCATACCAAGAGGAGAAGAGCCCATACCAAGGGGAGAAGATCCCTTGCTTGCGCGGCGGGCTGGCGTTGCAGCTTTGGGAAATCTGGCCGAGTCGAAACCGCTGGGGATCACGCAAACCTTTTTTGCATAGGGACTGACCATCGCGCCGATCAGCGGATTGACGACGAGTACCGCTTCGGCGTTGGCGAAGGCCCACCGCAGCGTACTGTCGTACTCGTTCGTGCCGTAGTTCACGAGTTCACGCTCGGCCTGATGCAGTCCGCCCGAGAATTTTCCGTTTTTGAAAACGCATTCGCAACAGTCCGCTGGCGTTGCCAACTGGTGCTTCGGGCAACTGTGGAAACGGCCCTCGTCATAAAGTAGTCTGACGTTGTTCAGCGGACACAGGCACTCCTGCGCTGCGATCCTCAACAGGAATTTGTAGTCGCGGGCGGCGTGAGCCAGGAGGGGCTTTGAATTCCAGCTATCGGTGATGATGACCCAGTCGGGTTCGAAGGCCTTCAATGCGGCACGAAACCGAGCCTGGATTTCCGGAACTGTCCATTGGGCGGGTGTAAACACCAGTGCCTGGCTGGGTGCCAGTGGTGGCTCGGTGACGTTTCCCAGGCCCCATTCCGAAAATTGAGCGTAAAAATGCCGGACTTCGTAACCCGCCTGCGCCAGAAACTTCCCCGTTTCAGCGGTGTGGACAGTTCCGCCGCCGATCGACGGCCAGTTGAATAATAGACTGAGAATTGCGACTCGGGTGCGTCTGCTGTTTTCTGTAGCTGAACTGTTCGGAACAGTCCCGGAAGAGAATCCCCTCACCCTGGCCCTCTCCCCACAAGGCTGGGGCGAGGGGACTGGAGGTACACCGAATTGATTCTGAACCGGTTCCAGTTGGCGGCGATTCTCCTGGGGCACGGACCATTCCGGAGCAAGGCGTATCGCTGCGTCAAATGCCTGACACGCTGCCACGATCTGGCCATCCATGCCCGCAATGACACCGAGATCGTTGTGGATGCGTGCCTGCAACGAAGCGTCCGTGACAGTCGTGAGCAGCCGGCCGAATCCCTCCCCGGCAACCTGTCGCTCGCCGTTGAGAGCGAGTTGAGACAAGCGGCGATATTCGGTCCAGCTTTCCTGAGTCAAAATTGCCTCGCCACAATGAGAGTTCCTGAAGGGAAAGATCAATCGTACTACCCATCAGGACCCGGAGGATGGTAACGAGATCGTCGCTCAAGTCATCCTGGAATGGCCATGGAGGCCCAAAACTTCGGAGTCTGACAGATTGCGGGTCTGACAGACGAAACGCTCCCATTGACCCCGTGCATTGTCGAGGCCAAAAAGCGGGGTACCACTGGCGGTTGCTCTGAACCGCCAGTGTCTTTCGACACAAGGGAAATGCCAAGACACTGGCAGCTCAAAGCCGCCGCCAGCGGCACACAACCTCAGGATTAAGCCTCGACAGATCACCAGGCAATGATGGGCTCTGCACTCATTGGCCAGTTCAATCATCCAGATCCCGCGGTTAGCCAGCCATGGACAAGATGATCATGACGCGCGATTGTCGCGCGTGAAAATCCTCTTCCCGCAAGGTCGGGGGGGCCGGAAAACTTCGCCTGATTGGTTTTACCGGACCTCTTCGGCGGAATCTGCCGTTTCTGTTCGAACGAACTGCTTGACTTCGGCGATTCTGGCCGATTTCTCCATTGACGCGATCTGTCGAGTGGTTCCGCGGTGCTCAGGAAGGCCGGGAACAACCGCCCGCTTTTGTTCGAAAGTGTTTCCCATGACCTCTTTTTCAGATACTCAACGATTCCGTGCGATCCTCACGGTTGCGACAGGCGTTCTGCTGGCCACGGGTTGCCGCAGCGCTTCGGTCAACGCGCCATCAGGTCCCGATCCCGCATACGCCCCGGCGAGCCCGCAGCCATTCTACCGTTCCTACGAGCGGGCTCCGCGGCCGTATGACGAGAACTATCAACCGCCGTCTCCACCACCGGATATTCTTCCGGTACCAGGATATTCCGAACCGAGTGTGCCGCCTTCCCCGTCGACTCAAAAACAGCGACGTTCGTGGTTTCCCGCTGCCAGCAGGCCCTCGAACGATCCACCGAACGCCGACGTGAATCAAACGGGGACGAACGGCATGAATCGTGGTGGATCCGCCACTCCCGGAACGTCAGAATCACTCCCTTTGATTCCGCCGATGCCGCCCGCTCAAACCATTGGACTTCAGACGGAACCTGTTCCCCTGAACCTGGCAGCACCTGCCGACCACGAGACACGAATTCCCTCAATTTCCCCGTCAAAAATGCCGGTCAAGACTCGCTATGGAACAATCAGTCCATGGCCTTATGCGAAAAACACGACGGTCCCGCGTGCCGCCGCGTCTGAGTCCGGTGAATCGAAATCGTCGTCCGCGATCGATCAAAACCCGTCCACGTCGGCGAGTGATATTCCTCTGCTTTTGCCACCGAATCCCTGAACATAACGTCCCGACCGTGTTTGCCATGTGAATCTGGCGGGAGGAGCATGGCATCCAACAACCCGGTCGCCCGAACCGCAGCCACTTCCGTGTGGCTGCGGTTTTTTCGTTGGGTCTGCTATCATGCGTGGTTCTGAAATTCCCTGCCTGTGCCCGGTCACGGCTTGAATTTCGGGTTGTGTGCCACTGGCGGCGGCCATGAGCCGCCGGCGTCTTCGTAGTTCCCATGCGTACAAAGACGCGGGCGGTTCAAAGCAACCGCCAGTGGCACACCACTTTTTTGCTGTGCCAACGCACTTGTATCGAGATCCGTAGAATGTCCGTGCCTAAAGTCGCCATCGTGGGACGTCCCAACGTTGGCAAAAGTTCGATCATGAATTGGCTGGCTCACAAGAGAGTTTCTGTCGTCGATCCGATGGCGGGCGTCACGCGAGACCGGGTCACGTACCTGATGCACGTTGAAGACCGGTATTTTGAACTGATCGATACCGGCGGGATCGGCATCGTTGACGTTGGTGAATTGACCGAGGAAGTCGATACGCAAATCCGCATCGCCATCGAACAGGCCGACGTCATCATGTTTGTCGTCGAAGGTCCGTCCGGGGTGACCGCACTCGATCAGGAAGTCAGCCGACGACTCTGGAAGATCGAGAAGCCCAAGTTGCTGGTCGTCAACAAGTGCGATTCTCCCAAAGTCGATCGCGAGGTGGCCGAGTTCTATCAAATGGCTGACGCGCCAATGATCACGATCAGCGTGAAGGGCAATCGCAATCAGGACGAACTGCTGCATGCGATCCTGAAGACGCTGCCGACTCCCGATGACATGGAGGCCGAAGAAGGCGAGATCCTCGAAGAAGTTCCGGAACTGAAACTGGCGATCGTCGGCCGTCGCAACGTCGGCAAAAGTACGTTCATCAATCAATTGGCCGAAGATGACCGCGTCATTGTCAGCGAGATCCCTGGAACGACGCGTGACAGTATCGACGTCCGGTTTCAGATGGACGGAAAGGCGTTCGTCGCCATCGACACCCCCGGCGTGCGAAAGCGAAAGAGTCTGGCGAACAATGTCGAGTGGTACGGACTGGCTCGCGCCAAGCGCAGCATCCGCCGGGCGAACGTGGTCCTGATGTTCTTCGATTGTCTCGAGACGATTTCCAAAGTCGACAAGCAACTGGTCGGCGAAATCTTCGACGAACACAAACCGTGCATCTTCGTCGTGAACAAATGGGATCTGGCTCCGGAAACAACGGGAACGACGGATTGGGCCGAATACCTGTTCAAGAATTTTTCGCACATGCGGCACGTCCCGGTTTGCGTCATCACCGCGAAAGACGGCCGAAATACGAAAAGGCTGATCAACCTCGCCCAATCGATTTACAAACAGTCGCGATTCCGGGCCAAGACCGGTGAGTTGAACAAACTGATCCGCGCCGCGGTCAAGAACGCTCCGCCGCCGACCCGAATGAATCGGATGGCGCGCATTCTGTTCGCCACCCAGGTCTCGACAGAGCCCCCGACAATCGTCATCAAGTGCAACGCGGCCGAGTTGTTCGATGAAGACTACAAGCGTTATCTGCTGGGGGTATTGCGCGAGCGTCTGCCATTCAAAGAAGTGCCGATCAAGCTTTATTTCCGCTCGAAGGCCGACGATCACACGAAGGCCGAGCGGGAAGAAGCGATTTCCACAGCACTGGATCGCGGGATCGATATTGAAGAATTCGAGGACGAGCTTCTCGGCAACGACCTGGCTGATGAATGACTGGCGGGTGCCACTGCTTGATCGTCTTCGACAAGCAGTGTTTCTTCGACCTTGGCACCAAATTGAAGACACTGCTTCTCCGAGGACTACGAAGCAGTGGCACACGCGCGTGGTGCCCGAAGTTCGAAACCATCTGACGCGTCTTTATAGCTTCGGCAGCGTCGGCTCGACTGGCTTCGGTGCGGGTTTTTGCGGCACATTTTCTTTGGGTGCGGCAATAATTTTTGGCCCGGTTTTTGTCTCGCCCGGTTTCGCCGGTGGTGGAGGCGGAGGGGGCGGAACAAATTGTTCCGTCACGCGGATACCGAATCCATCTTTCAGTTCTCGTGCCGCCAGAAGCGCCCACGGTGTGCCCGGCGCATCATCGAGCACCTTGCGCAGACGTTCTTCGGCCGCTTTGGCCTGCCGCTTCATGGTTGTCGCGTAGTTCAGTTCGCGATTGGCTCGCAGAATGAAATGATTCGCTTTCTTGCTGATGTCGGCGTCGGTGTAACTGGACTTCAACTGGGCCAGCGCCGAGTTGTATTCCATGGCTCGAACACGGTGCGCGAGCAGCCGACCATAGTTTAAATCGAAGGCCAGTCTCCACCGCATCGAGGTTTCGGCGGCATACCACTTTTCCACCTGGGGCGGAACTCGCGACAGGATGTTCTCGACGACAAAACCGCTGATCGCCGCGGATTTTTGAGCTTCGGTGAAAATCTGGCGAAAATTGTTGGGCTGGACGCGAAAATCCATTTGAGGCGTTCCCTGGCCCTGCACCATCGTGGATTGGCTGAACTCGGCCGCTCCGAAGACTGCGGCCCGCAACGGATGTTTATTGATGTCCTTCAGAAAGATCGCCGGCGAGCTGTAGCGATAATCCGGTTCAAACGCCTTCATGATCCCCGGGTCAAAGGTACCTGTCGTGCTCAGACCCGACGTCGTCGTCATGTTGGACATGTAGTACGCGCCGCCGGTTTCTTTCACCAGTCGCGTCAGCGCATAAGGGCCAAAGCCCGAGGAAAGATAATCGTATTGCGGCCCGTCATACCAGAAGGGCAATACGACATTCTCGACGACGACCGTTTCCGGGCCCAGATCGACGGGCAACTGATACGTCTTTCCATTCTCTTTGGCCACATACGGGACGTAACCTTTTCGTCGACCGAACGGAGACGCGGGGCCGATGACGTAAGCCTTCGCCCCGAGGTGCTGGCATTTGACAATCGCCGCTTCCAGCGGTGGTCCATGATCATCTCCCGCTTCGTCGGTGACTGCGATAATCAAAATTCGCCGTCCCTGATCGAAGCGGTACCTCTGCCATCGCTCCAGCAACTGGCAGACGGCCGTAAAGACATTTTCCACTCCGGTTGGATCGATCGGAGCGGCTTTCAATGCATTCAGGATGTCGTCGAATTTTTCGGTGGGTTCTTTCGTGACGAATGTCGTTTTTGATCCGAAGGCGACGACACCCGTCAGAATCGGACTATCGACTTTCGGAGTCTGATCGACCGCTTCGAGAGCACTCAACTCGCTGTAGATGCGGCGAAGACGTTTGGCGACGATGTCCCGCTGGGGGCCGAGACTGGCCGATCCATCGATCAGCCACACCACCAGCAATTTTTTCTCATGCAGGTTGCCGGCAATCTCCCGCGTCACGCGATCGAGCGCCGTTTCAACCTGAACGAACCCTTCGCCCGTTGAACCGGGGACAACGATCGTCTTGCTGATTTCCAGCCCCAGAGGAATGTCGAAATGCGGTGCGCTGCGAAAATCGGGATTGAACTCCATTTCATGCCGCAGCATGGGTGCGGATTCGAGCACTGGCTTGTCGGTCAGCTCGAGGCCAATCGATGCCGCATTCATCGCTTTCTTGACTTCAAGTTCGCGATCGTCCGCGTTGGCCAGCTCGAACTCGCGAGGAATTTCCACGGGGTCGGGGACCTCTTCATCGGTCAGGCGAGTGTCGATCGGCTCGCGTTCGACAGAGTCTCGTTCGTCAAACGCGACACCGGCCAACGTGACAATCAACCAGAGATGAAACAGGATGCTGATTCCCGAAGCGAACAGGCCCGACATCCACGATGTGCCAGGCGGTCGATCGTCGACGACCATCGTCAGCACGACGGGTTCCGTACCAACAGACTCCGCTGCGGCGGGATCGCTCCAGGCAGCATCGCGTTCATCACCGGATGTGATTTGATTTGTCGGATGCATGACAGACCCTATGGCACAGGTTTTTTTGACTGTACAGAGTCTACCATGTTGCCCGGGCGCTCAAGAGCCACGTCTCCGTTTTTTTGGAGATTTCGCCGAGAGAGTCAAGCCGGTCGGTAGGGGGAATATGGCAGATGAAACGTATCGGCAACCGGCTTGTTGGTGACCCGGCCCTGATGCAGATTGATCGCATTGGCAAAGTACGGATCCGCGGCCGCGGCACCTTCCAGACCCTGGTTGGCAATCCGCAGGACATACGGCAGCGTGACGTTGCAAAGAGCGTGCGTGCTGGTCCGTCCGACGGCTCCGGGCATGTTGGTGACGCAGTAATGCACGATCCCGTCGACAACGTACGTGGGGCTGGAATGCGTCGTTGGTCGAGTCGTTTCCACGCATCCGCCCTGGTCGACCGCCACGTCAATGATGACGGCCCCGTGTTTCATCAGTTTCAGATCTTCTCGCGTGATCAAGCGCGGCGCGCGGGCTCCTTCCACGAGTACGGCTCCGATGACGAGATCCGCAAGCTGAAGCTGCTCGCGAATATTGTGGCGATCGCTGAAGACGGTATTCACATTGGCTGGCATGATATCTTCGAGATATCGCAGGCGATCGACGTTCACGTCGAGAATCACGACGTCTGCCTGGAAACCCGCGGCAATGCGGGCCGCATTCTTTCCGACGACGCCTCCGCCAAGAATCGCGATATGGGCCGGAGCAACCCCCGGGACGCCGGCCAGCAGGATCCCGCGTCCCAGTTGAGGACGCTCGAGATACTTGGCACCTTCCTGAATGCTCATTCGACCTGCCACTTCGCTCATGGGCGTCAGGCAGGGAAGATCCCCTTTCGGTCCCCTCAGGGTTTCGTAGGCGATGGCGGTGATTCCGGTCGCAAGGACATTCCTGGTCAGTTCTTCGCTGGCCGCAAAGTGAAAGTACGTGAAGACCAGTTGTCCACTGCGAAGATGCGGCCATTCCGCAAGCTGCGGTTCTTTGACTTTGACAATCAGATCCGCGGACGCCCAGACTTCGGCGGCAGCGGGCACGATGCGCGCCCCGTTCGAGGCATACATCTCGTCAGACAAGCCACTTCCCAAACCGGCCCCGGCTTCAATCAGAACTTCGTGACCGGCGCGAGTCAGTTCTTCGGCCCCTACCGGCAACATCGCCACGCGATATTCATCCGACTTCACTTCGCGCGGAACACCAATTCGCATGGGAATCGCTCCACATCCGTGTTTTTCGATTTCATTTGGAACGGACGGTGGCACGCACGATCCACAGACCCGCGATAAACGCCGTCAATCCAACGGCCCCCAGCATCGTCGATGCGGGAATTCCAAACAACCGTGCGAGCCGCTCGATCGGGCCGCTGGCCGAAGTCGGTGTCGTCGATTCCGCCGTGTTCTCCGGCGAATTCGAGGCGGAAGTCAACAAACTCCCGTCCAGGTCTTCGCTATCGGAAAACGCCGCGACGGATGGCACCATGCCTGACAATATCAAATCCTCCGGCACGCGGTTCGAATCGTGATCCAGTTGAGTCTGGCGGCGATGACTGGACGATTCGGTGGATGTATCGAATGAGGTCTGTTCGATGGCAAGTTCGGGCGGCGGAAGCGGAGCCATCATCGATGATCCGGAATTGAAACCGGAATTCGCCGGGTCCTCGAAAGTTGATGCCGAATTGTCGCGTAACGATTGACGAAGATCAGCGGGCAAACGAACCGGTTTTGAAGCGAGTTGCGGATCACATGGCGGAGTGGCCGATTCCTGCTTCGCGGGACGCCACTGGACGATTGCCGTGTGTCCAGTGACTTGACGTCGAACGCTCGCCGCTGGAGTCCCGGCGGCTTCCGACGCTGGCAATCCACGGAACGATTGACGTTTTTTTCGTAACCTGAGGATGGCCGACTTCGCGGATTCCGCATCCTGCGAGATCAATTCTTCCTGCCGTCCGGACTTGACGCCCGGTGCAACTGCACCCGGTTCCAGCGACGCGGATTCCAGACGATTTTTCAAGTCCTTGATTTTGTCGCCGGAAGAGTTCCCCAACGCATTCGGTGCCCTCGTGTCTGACCAGGATTCCGGATCATTGATTCCATAGGCCGGAGGTATTTCCTGCGAAGCGACATTCGCCGGCTTCTCACCGGAATCCGCGTTTGTGGGGGGTTCGAAATCGTCGCTAAAGCCAATTTTCGTGTCGACATTCGGCCGGGGATTTTCTTCCGCGGCAACCGGCGTAATTCTTCCAGGCTCCGGAATCACCCGTTTCGGCCTGGGCAGAGAATTGTCAGCGTGCGACGCGGTGACCATTGGAGTGATCGTTGGCTCACCAGGGAAGTCCGCTAACGGTTTCATCGTTCCAGGGGGTGACAGAGTTTCCGCGAGTGCGCTCGACGCGTACTGCGGACGCAGTTTCAGCGGTGCGGAATCCGTCCCCGCGATTGCTTTGGAACCGCGATCCGACACCGACGAAGTTGGCATCGGCGTGACCTGTGGATGATCGTCGTCATCAAACGACGTCGTTGTCACGACCTTGTCGGCTTCCGCCGCCGCGACTGGCTGCGAGGCCCAATCGTCGGCTTGATCGGTCGAGTCCGTCAGCCGTACGGGGGCTTTCAATTGTCGATTTGTCGCAACATTTGCGGCAGGAACTTCGTGATCGAAAGAGTCATTCGGCAATGGTCCGAACGTATTTGGCGGTGTTGTGGGAGCCACAGCCGGACCGACGTTGGCAATTTCGGGTTCTTGCTCAGGGGCCGCGGCCGTTACGGGTTTGCCTTTGGCTTTGGCTTTGCCGGTTTCTTTTTCGCTTCGCTGCGTTGCTTTTGGTTCGACCGCTGCCACTGCGGCCGGCGACACGGGTTTCTTCGCGGCAACCTTTCGATCGGGAGTTTTCGGAGCGTCTTTGGCCACCACAAGTTTTTTCGAGCGCGGCGGAGTCTCCTTTGCCACGCTGGATCTGGCATCCGTCGGCGCATCGGCGAGCTTTCCTCGCGATGGCGTTGCGTCCTTTGACTTGACACTGAGCTCGGTTTTTTTCAAGCGAAGCTCATTGGCATATTTCAAGGTCGCTTCGGGCGAGACATCGGGTGCCGGCTTCACGATTTTCGATGTACTCTCGGAAACCCTGGCGGCTCGATCGGCCAGGGCGATGGCCCGATCGAGGTCACCCTTTTCTTCTTCAGCTTTCGCTTCCTTCATCAGTTTTCGAATCGGTGCATTGTATCCGGTATTTGCCTTGGGACCGGCATCATCCGCCGGTTTTCGGCTGGAGAAGGGCCACCAGGCACCGTGGGCAGTGTTCCCTTCACTTGCGATCCTCGATATCGATGTCAGACCAAGGACGACCGCACACCGAAAACGGCATGTCAACGAGCTGTCAATTTCAGGCGATCCAATCATTCGCGCATCCTTTGGCGAACGCGAACACTCCGAGGAACCGGGATGTCATTCGACACGCCGACTTAACATCGAATCGGTTGAGCGTCGCATGCGGCTTAACACGGTCGGGGTGACTCTGCCGACTTTAGGACCAGGTCGGGTGACTGACCCTTTGCATTTTACCTATTCTCCCGTCGTGCTTCCCTTGTTTCTCCTTTGCGGACGGGCATTGCGTGAAGAAGTTCCTGCACCGATTTTTAGACGCTGTCTTGAATCACCTCGTCGGCGGCTCGGCATCCGTGATCGAAGGCTTCTTCGAACAATGAGATTCCGCTCAGGTCGGTGTGCGCAAAATGGATTCGGCCGTCGGGACGTCGAGCTTCCCGGAGTTGCGAACCCGAGATGAAGCCCGGCCGGGGTCGAATCATCGCATGTCCCCAGCGAAATATGTCCAACCGACTCGTCAGGGAACGAATTTCAGGATGTGGACGTTCAAGGTCGGTCAACACGACGTCGGCGAGGTCCTCCCATGTGGCTGCGAGGAGATGTTCACGCCGGCCGCGAGCCTCGGCGTCGCAGAAAGGGTAGTACCACGTCAGCACGGACGGTCCGTAATCACGACCGGACTGATGCGTGGCGACGACGTAACCCAGTGACCGGCTGTCGTGAATCACGTTGTCCCAACTCAGCGGAAAGCTTCGTTCGCGAGGACGATCACGGAGCTGCAAATTGGCAACGAACCACGATCCATATTCAAACTCGTTCGTCCGGCGACCGGTCCGTTCCGTGAATCCGTCAATCAAGCGCGACGCCAGGAATTGCGGCGCTGCGAAGATAACATGCGCCGCCCGGAATCCGGTGACATCCTGTGTTCGTGTGTTGAAGCCGACGACTTCGACGTGATCGTCATTCGTGGGAGAAATTTGCGTCACGGCCATGCCTGTCTTCAGCCTCTCTCCCGCAAGTTCGGCCAGGTGCCGGATAATTCGGCCGTTCCCCTCGGGCCACGTGATCAGGGGCTGGTGTTCGGCACCCGGCGACTTCAGTCGGCCGGCGAAATACAACAGGCCCGCCCAGGCACTCGTCAATTCCGCGGATAATCCGTAGTCGTCGCGACAACTATAGTCGACCAGCCAATGGAGCCGTGAGGAGTCCCAGCCGTGCTGTCGCAGCCACTCCGCCATCGAAATTCGGTCGAGTTCGCTCACAACCGCGTCATCGGATGTCTGGCTGGCGGGAATGGCGAACGCGC
>Ga0206811_1105_pt1 | contig 16020 bp, 12 predicted proteins | sample Alteio_BWOrgCont_53_FD_152886 | JGI IMG/M metagenome (GOLD analysis project Ga0206811, IMG submission 152886) | Enriched cells from forest soil in Barre Woods Harvard Forest LTER site, Petersham, Massachusetts, United States -... | ecosystem: Environmental > Terrestrial > Soil > Temperate forest >... | reverse complement strand
CCGCAAAACGTGTTGATGGTGGATACGGACCTGGATATGGCAGGGTACAGTGGCGACAGGGTGGCTGAGATGCAGCAGCGCATGCTCGACGCTTTGCAGGCGATTCCGGGCGTGACGGCTGTGGGGCTGGTGGACCGGCCGCCGCTGGCTCTGGGCTGGAACAGCGCGGCTGTTTTCCGGGACAGCACGACGGACCTGAAAGCGTCGAATACTGCAGCAGAGCCCATGATGTACAACATCTCTCCGGGATACTTCCATGCGGCGGGCACGATTCTGCGGGCAGGGAGGATGTTCAGTTTGCATGATGATGCTCATGCCCCGCGCGTGGCCGTGGTCAACCAGGAGTTTGTGCGCAAAGTATTTGGCCCGGGGGCAAACCCACTCGGCGCATATTACAAAATGTCGGACGGGGCGCGGATACAGGTTGTGGGTATTGTGGAAGATGGGAAATACAAAACGCTGACGGAAGACCCGCAGCCAGCGATGTTTTTCCCGATCCGGCAGTCGCCGACCAGCGCCACATGGCTGCTGGTGCGCTCGCACCGCGACACGCAGCAAGTGGCAACGGCCATGGACCATACATTGCGCGGCCTGGATGCAGGGCTGCCTTTTACCATCAGGACGTGGAACCGAGTGCTGGATAGCGCTCTGTTTGCCTCGCGGATGGCGACCGTGTCGCTGGGCGTACTGGGCGGACTGGGAGCGATGCTTGCGGTGACTGGAATCTTCGGCATGGCGTCCTATTCGGTCAGCAAGCGGCTGCGGGAACTGGGAATCCGCATCGCCCTGGGGGCGCAGCGCAAGGAAGTGTTACGGGCGGCGCTGGGCAGAGCTTTACGGTTGCTGGCCGTCGGTTCTGCGGCGGGCCTGTTGCTGGGCGTTGCCGCTGCCAGGCTGCTGTCTTCCATTGTGTATCAGGCAACACCCCGCGATCCGCTGGTGTTGGCTGGCGTCGTCCTGACGATGCTGCTGCTGGGACTGGTGGCCACCTGGATTCCTGCTGCCCGGGCGCTGGGAGTTGACCCTTTGATACTGCTGCGGGAGGAGTGAATCGTTTTCGTTCTATCGCAAATCCGGCTAGACTCACTCGCTTTTCGTTCGCGGATGGGTCTAGAATAGCAGCCCAAAGGTCGAGCCCGCCTGGATATTGCTCTATGCTGCCATGGCAGTATTGACGGATGAGATGGCTGTGAGTTCTGAACTCCCAGAGACTTGACCAAATTCGAGATGGTCCGTCACAATCCGTCTGGATCGTTGATCCAGAGGAGGAGGCAACCATGAGCTGGTTTCACTCCCATTCTGCTTCTCGTGGTTTTACTGTATTCGGGCTCACATGTGCATTTACTCTGGGCTCACTCGCGCAAACTCCCAACTCATTTCTTGCCCTTGCCAGCTATGGCCAGCAGCAGCCGCCGGTAAAGGTGGAGGAGTCGCCGCATTTCGGGATCAGTCCGGAGATGCAGGGCGACGTATTGATGGCGCGCCAGAGGTATGTCGCTGCCATTGATGCCTATCGGCAAGGACCGATGGATACAGCGGTGCAATGGAACAAACTGGGCATCGCGAACCATCACATGTTCAATCTGAGAGAAGCGCAGAGAGACTACGAAAAAGCGCTGAAGATGGACCCGAAATATCCAGAAGCGCTCAATAATCTCGGCGCCGTCTACTACGGGCTGAAGGATTATCACAACGCAGAGCGCTCCTACAAGAAAGCCATCAAGCTTCATCCGAAGGCTGCCATGTTCTATAGCAACCTGGGCACGGCGTATCTGGCGCAGGGCAAGAATAAGAAAGGTGCCGAAGCCTACCGGACGGCGCTTTCACTCGATCCAAATGTGTTTGAGGGAGACCCTTCGGCAAGGATCGCAGAGATCGGTCCGTCCAAGGAGATGGCGACGCTCAACTATCTTTTGGCGAAGACCTATGCTGAGGTGGGAAGAAAAGATGAGGCCCTGATATACCTGCGCAAAGCGCTCGATGAAGGCTTCAACGACCGCAAGAAGCTCGAGGATAAGGAATTCGCCATCCTTCGCGACACGCCTGAATTTCAGCAGATGCTGGCGGATAAGCAATAGTAGTTTTTGTTGGCGATGCAATGGCGATCTGGCCGCGTGCGGCATAGAAAACTGGCTGCGAGGCTTGCCCAGACGGTATTCTGCTGGGAGTGAAGACCTCCATCAGCGTTTCCAAAGAGGACTACCTTAAGGCGATTCTGGAAGCCGAGAGCGAGGGCCAGACCGTGATCTCGGCTACACTCGCTCACTGGCTCGCCGTATCTGCGCCCGCTGTCTCGATGGCGCTTCGCAGACTGAAGCGCGACGGTTATGTCGATGTAAAAGCCGATGGCATTATCCGGCTTACGGCGAAGGGTAAAGAGACGGCGTATCGCACGGCGCTGCGCCACCACCTGATTGAACGCATGCTCTCGGAGATGTTCGGCATGGCCTGGTACGAGGTGCATGACGAAGCGGAGCGGCTTGAGCACGCCGTTTCTCCTGAGTTTGAAGCTCGATTATTGGAAAAGTTGGGTGAGAAGGGGACTTGCCCGCATGGCAATTCTGTCCTGCCGGAAACTCCGGAGCAGCGGCGGAAGCATGGGCTGCAGCTGCTTTCGGAGGCAAAGGAGTTGACGGACTATACCGTTTGCAGCCTGTATGAGCGCGATCCGAAACTGCTGCGTTTTCTTCATCAGGCAGGTATCGAGCCGGAGGGAGCGGTGCGCGTCGTGCAGAAAAATTACGATCAGACGGTTGCCATTGAAACGGCGAAAGGCGATTTCACGATTGGCTCTCCGGCGGCTGACAAGGTGTGGGTGAAACGCCGTCGGAGCAAGGTATAGGGCCTCAACCTTTTGGTGGAGTATTCTGTCGCTCTGGATGTGTAGTATTCGTGATAGCCGCAAACGATGCCCATCCGCCGCCATTTCTGGAATGCCTGCTGTATCGGTTTGCTCTTCCTGACCACACGATGGGCAACTGCGCTCGATCCGCGCTACCCGCTCCAGCACTATGGCTACCAATCGTGGCAGACCGATGATGGGCTTCCGCAAAACACGGTGCATGCCGTTCTGCAGACCCATGACGGCTACTTGTGGTTTGCTACGGAGGCTGGTCTGGTCCGCTTTGACGGAATGCAGTTCGCCATATTCGATAAAAGCAATACGCCGCAGCTTGGCAGCGACCTGATCTACAGCTTGTTTGAGGATGAACGTGGTGCGTTATGGATCAGCACGTCGGGCGGACTCACCTGTCTGCAGGACGGACGATTCAAGCTATTTACGAGGAATGATGGATTGCCTGCGAACTCCATATGGTCGGTCTATCAGAGCCATGATGGCAATTTGTGGGTGCTGACCACTGGCGGAGTGGGGAAATACGCGAATGGACGTTTTCAAGCGTTTTCATTTCCTCAAGGATTATCTGCCACAAATACAGTTACAGAAACATCCGATGGCTCTCTTTGGATTCGTTCCGGCACCAGTCTGGTCAAGATGGAGTCCGGGCATGCGTCCAATCCAGCCGTGGTGATGACAGGAGAGCAGGTGCAGGCTCTTGCTTCCGATGTGAAAGGAGACGTGTGGGTCGGGTTTCATACAGGGTTGAAGACGCTATCTCCGGATGGAACATCCAAACCGTTTCCTCTTCCGGATGCGCTGGGGAGCGATATTACCAGTCTGTTTCGCGCGGCTGACGGTCGTCTTTGGATTGGTACGATGCGCGGGCTCGGCGAATTCGATGGCAAATCCACACAGGTTTTTACGACTCGCGAAGGCTTGCCGGGAAATTCTGTCGTCGGCATATTCGAAGACCGCGAGCATGCCATATGGGCAGCCACCAATCATGGAGTGGCGCGCATCTTTGCCGGACAGGTTTCTGCACTCACGCCCAGGCAAGGTCTATCGAGCAATCTGGTGCTCGCGTTCTATGAAGATCGCGAAGGCAGCCTGTGGCTCGGCTCTGAGTCAGGAGGTGTGAGTGTTCTGCGCGATCGAAAATTTACCACCTATACTTCGCAGGACGGATTGACGGACGATCTGGTTCGCTCCGTATATCAGCAGCGCAATGGTACGGTGCTGGTGGGTACAAATGGCGGCGGAGTCGACAAATATGAGAATGGACAGTTCGTCTCACTGTCTACCGCGAACGGTTTGTCGAGCAATGTCGCGCTGGCGATTACAGATGATGCCAATGGCGATCTCTGGATCGGCACTCCGGATGGGCTGAATCGTGTAAGCGGAAACCGCGCCACCGTGTTTACTTCCGCAGATGGCCTTGCTGATGATTTTGTGCGCTCGCTCTACACAGATCGCAGCGGTTCGTTATGGATTGGTACGCGTCACGGGATGTCGGTTTATAAGGGCGGCAAATTTACGACGTATTCCGCGACGGACGGTTTAGGCAGCGATCTGGTTGGCGCTGTTCTGCAGGACAGGGACGGTAGCTTTTGGATTGGGACGCTGGGCGGATTAACGCATTTTGCAAATGGCAGTTTCACGAATTACACCACGGAACAGGGCCTTTCGAGCAACGTGATTACGGCGCTCTATCAGGACTCGGATGGAACGCTCTGGATTGGCACGGATGGTGGCGGACTGAATGCGAGAAGCGGCGGGAAGTTTGTCAGCTTTGCTCAAGGGCGTGCGCATCTGCCGCAGGATATCTACGGAATTCTTGAAGATGCAGATGGGCAACTCTGGTTGGGATCGAGCAAGGGGATTTTTCGCGTCAGCAAGAAGCAACTCACTGCAATGGCTGCTGGATCTTTGGATTCGATTACGCCAGACAGGTATGGCACAGCCGATGGGATGCGCATCAGCGAGTGCAGCAGCGGCGGTCATCCGGCTGCATGGAAGACGAAAGACGGAATGCTCTGGTTTGCCACGCTGCGCGGCGTGACAACGGTAGATCCAGCTCACATGCCTGTGAACCATGTGCCGCCGCTGGTAGCGATCGAACAAGTTTCCGTCGATGATGCTGCATTGCCAATGCAACAGGCAGCGGAAATTTCGCCTGGCCATACGCGTTTCGCGTTTCAATATGCCGGGCTGAGCTTCGTCGCCCCGCAAAAGGTTCGCTTTCGCTACAAGCTCGATGGCCTTGATCGCGACTGGGTAGATGCGGGCGCGAGCCGCGTTGCGTATTACACAAATATTCCTTCGGGGCGCCACACTTTTCACGTGATGGCATGCAATAACGATGGAGTGTGGAGCGAAGAGGCAGCGACATTCAGTTTTCGACTGCGTCCCCATTTCTATCAGACGTACTGGTTTTATCTGCTGCTGTTGGGTTCATTAACGCTTGCGGTTTACGAAGCCTACCGATGGCGTGTCCGCAGCGTGGAATCGCGCTTCAGCGCTGTGCTGGCTGAGCGCAATCGTATCGCGCGTGAAATTCACGACACCCTGGCGCAGGGATTTGTCGCCGTCTCCGTGCAACTGGAAGTTGTATCGAGATTGCTCTCTACCTCGACGGAGGCTGCAAGGGAGCATCTGGAGCAGGCACGGATATTAACTCGGGAATGCCTGGCAGAGGCGCGCAGTTCCATATGGAATCTGCGTTCGCAAGGAGGGGTACAGAATGATCTCGCAGCATCGCTGACGCATTCTGCGGAACGCATCACGGCAAGTAGCGGGGTGAAGGCGCGGGTCCAGGTGAGCGGAACATTTCGGCCGGTCGATGGGCGCATCGAGGCTGAGTTGATTCGCATTGGTCAGGAAGCGATGACGAATATTGTTCGCCATGCGCATGCGGAGCATGCCGACGTTACTTTGCTGTTTCAGGAAAAGTTGCTTCGCATGACAATCAAAGATGATGGACGCGGCTTCGAAGGCAATCTGGATGATTACAGGCAGAACGGGCATTTTGGTCTTACAGGCATGCGGGAACGCGCAGAACAAATTGGCGCGCGCTTCAGCGTGACCAGCGTTAAGGATAAAGGCACAGAGATTCAAATCGACGTATCGATTTAAGAAGGATTGCATGGACGAATTGATTCAGATCATGGTGGTAGATGACCACCACATTGTGCGCCAGGGGCTTGTCGCCCTCATTGGAACACTTCCGGATATGAAAGTAGTTGCGCAGGCCTCCGATGGCTCGGAGGCTGTCGATCTATATCGCGTGCATCGTCCGGATATCACTCTGATGGATCTTCGCCTGCCGAAACAGAACGGTGTGGAGGCCATTACACATATACGTGAAGAGTTTCCCTCCGCGCGCATTATCGTCTTAACCACATTCGATGGGGATGAGGATATCTACCGCGCATTGCAGGCGGGTGCAAAGGGATATCTACTGAAAGGCATGAATGCGGATGAGCTGACTGATGCGATACGCACTGTGCATGGCGGCAAATCGCGTATTCCTGCTGTAGTTGCAGAACGGCTCGCCGAACGTATGGGAGGGCCATCGCTCACCGGGCGTGAGCTGGATGTGTTGAAGCGAATTGTCGGGGGGCGGAGCAATAAGGAAATCGCGAGCGATCTGTTTATTTCGGAAGCTACGGTGAAGACGCACATCAACAGCATTCTCAGCAAGCTGGGCGTGAACGACAGAACACAGGCTGCGACGACCGCGCTGCAGCGGGGGATTGTGCATCTTGACTAACTTAAAGATCTACATGAAATGGAGCTTTGCCTTTCTGCTGCTTTTCGCGGCCGGGATCTTTTCTTTAGCGCAAGAGGCAAGGTCAGGCGCGTGGCGCGTGGCGACCGAGGCAGAGTTGAAAGCAATGATTCCGGCACGAGCGCCTGTTATTCAGGAGCGCATCGAAACGGAGCTGCGAACCGCTTCCGGCATTACGGATGGCAAAGGGAAATATGTTGCAGGAGTTGTGCTCATCACGGCAGGATATTCCGCCGAAGGCAAGTATTCGCACTTCTTTCTCGCACAGGCTCCGTTAAAGATCGGTGATTTCCAGTTAAGCCCTGGAGAATATCTGATCGGTTGGAAACACAACGAAGACTCCCTGACCGTAAACTTCTACGAGGCTGCGAGTGGAAAATTTCTTGGCAGCGTGGAGGCGGTAAGGAATGCGTCCATCACACGTGTCGAATCATTTCGCATCTGGCCTCCGGGAGATAAGTCTTTGATCCAGATTGGACGGTTTACCTTCGCTTATCAGATTGGTAACTAAGACGGCTCGATTCCATATATTCCTCAGCCTTCATTCTGATGATCTGAGTGAGGAAGAATCACAGCGATGTATCAGGGCCAACATCGTTGAGATTCTTCGCTCCGCTTAGAATGACGGCTTATTTGTCCTATAACTATCACGTCTAAGGTTGTGGCAATACCAGCACCTCGACTCCCGATGCAGCGTCGCGGTCGTGGAAGATCGTTTCGGTGGCCGTTTTGAAGTCTTCCGGCCTGGCACGCGGGATATCGGTGAAGGTCTGCGGATTGCGGTCCACCAGTGGGAACCATGAACTCTGCACCTGGACCATGATGCGGTGCCCCTTGCGGAAGGTATGGTTCAAGTCAGGCATGGAGAAATCCACTTCCGCCATCTTGCCCGGTGTGAACGCTTCGGGTTTTTCCCAGCTGTTGCGGAACTTGCCGCGCATGGGCTCTCCGCGCAGCAGTTGCTGATAGCCGCCCATGTGCAGCGGTGGCGCGCCTAAAATGCGCTTGCCTGCGCCGTCATCTGTTTCAGGATCCGGATAATCGTTGGGATAGACGTCGATCAGCTTGACGACGAAGTCTGAATCTGTGCCTGTGGTGGATACTTTTAATTTAGGCGAGATCGGTCCAGCGATGGTGACGTCTTCGGTCAGCGGATCTGTTTGATAGACGAGCACGTCGGCGCGGGTAGAGGCGAAACGCTGATCGTCGACCATATAGCGCTGTGGCACGGTGTCAGTGGTGTAGCCGACAAACGGAACTGGATGCGCAGGGTCGCTGATGTATTCGTCAGAGCCTTCTTTGTCGGCGGGCGGATCGAAAGAGAGTTTGCCGTCCGCGTGGAAGTAGAGTGTCTTAGGCTTTGCCGGTGAGGGCGGCCATGTGTCGTAGGTGCGCCAGACATTGGTTCCCGTCTCAAAGACATAGGCCTTCGGCATCGCCGAGCCCTTGCCTTTCAGGTAGTACTCGAAGAACGGAAACTGGATGTTCCTGCGGAAGAATTCTGCGGTTTTGGCGTTGAACTGCGCGTCTCCGAGATGATCGCCATTGCTGCGCGCCCATCCGCCGTGCACCCACGGGCCCTCGACCAGTGTGGTGGTTGTGCCTGGATTGAATTTGTTGATCGCGTAGAAGGTGTTGTACGGCCCAGACAGATCTTCCGCATCGAACCAGCCGCCTACGACGAGCACGGCGCATTTCACGTTCTTCATATGCTGTGAAAGATCGCGCGCCTTCCAATAATCGTCATAAGTGGTGTGGTACATCTGGTCGTTGAAGAGCGGGTTTGACCCTTTCAGGTATTTCGCATCGAGGTTCGATGTGGGGCCGACGTGGAGGTAAAAGTCGTAGGCGTTCGGCGTGCCGAAATCGAAAGGTGTTTCGTGTTTTGGTAACGACGGCTCATCGAATGGCTTGAAGAAGGTGTAGAATCCGAAATTGGCATCGAGCATGAACGCGCCGCCGTGATAAGCATCGTCTCCTTTGAAAAGATTTGTCATCGGAGCCTGCGGTGAAGCAGCTTTCAGTGCAGGGTGCGAATCGATGATGCTGGCCGAAGTGTAGAAGCCGGGATAGGAGATTCCCCAGATGCCCGCTTTGCCGTTGTTGTTGGGCACATGCTTCAGTAGATACTCCAGCGTGTCGTACATATCGGAGCTATCGTCGACGTCTTTGGGGGATTTCTTGTCGTCGATGTGCGGCGTCATTTCGAGAAACTTGCCCTCCGATAGATAGCGCCCGCGCACATCCTGGTAGACAAAGATATAGCCTGCTTTTTCGAACTCATCCGAAGGCCCGAGGCTCTTCTTGTATTGGTCTTCGCCATATGGTGCGACGCTGTAGGGCGTGCGATCGATCATGAACGGATAACTCTGCGAGGTATCCTTCGGCACATAAACGGAGGTGAACAGGTGAACGCCATCGCGCATGGGGATGCGGTATTCATATTTTGTGTAATGCGCTTTGACGTAGTCTTCTTCGGGCGCAGCAGGTTTGTCTTGAGCCGTTGCATAAGGGAGAAGTATGCCGGCAAAGAGACACAGGCAGACAATGTGAATCCATCGTTCTTTTTTCATGGGACCTCGGCCATGGATGAATATTGGTGAATAGAGAAAAGACAGTCTAACGGATCAGTGCATCAATCGCCGCCGCTTATTTTGCTTTCTGTTCGTAATATTCTTGCAGCACTGAAAAAGCCTTCTTCTTTTCGCCCTTGTCGGAGACCAGGCCTTTGCGGTTGTAATAATCCTGGATGCCGGGAAGCTGCCGCATCGGCGAACGGAAATCCATGAGGAGCCACGGCGTCATGCCTGCTAGAAACGGGATGTTGTTGAGCATCTGAAACTGCTGCTCAAATACGTTCGCCTGGTACTCTTCGCTGAAGCGGTAGTCCGCATCTTTGTGCAGGCCGGCCTTCGCGCCTGCGCCAAATTCGCTGACGATGAGCGGCTTGTGCATTGGGTTTTCCCACTTGATCTGAGGGATCTCGCTTGGCTTGCCGCCATACCAGCCAAAGTACTCGTTGTATCCAAGCACATCGAGATATTGCCCTAGCGGATCGTTCATCACGATTGTCTTATCGTCAGCATGGTGCGGTATCACCACTGCCGAGGTGATCAGGCGCGTGGAGTCCTGCTGACGCGCCAGTCCGGCAAGCTTGCCGATAAATTCGGTGCGCTCAGGGCTGATCGGGGTTTCGTTCGACATCGACCACATGATCACGGATGCTTTGTTGCTGTCGCGTCGGATCATCTCGTGAAGCTGCTGGCTGGCGACGTCGAAGGTATGAGGGTTCGTCCACGCGTTGCCCCAGTAGACGGGAATCTCAGACCATACGAGGATGCCGAGTCTGTCGGCGACGCGGGTCATATGCTCGTCGTGAGGGTAGTGCGCGAGACGCACAAAGTTGGCGTTGAGCTCATGCGCCCAGCCCAAGAGTGTCTCGGCGTCCTGTTCCGACCAGGCACGCCCGGAGCGGTACGGCGCTTCTCCTTGTATGCAGATGCCGCGCAGGAAGAGAGGCATGCCATTCAGCAGGACTTTTTCGCCTTGGACTTCCACCGTGCGGAAGCCTACGTCGTCTTTGAGTACATCGCTGCCCGCGTGCATTTCCACGCTGTAGAGCTTGGGCGCATCAGGCGACCAGCGGTGCAGATCAGTCGCAGCGAAAGAAAAGGCAGCTTTGCCGGAGATGTCCGTTTCGGCGGTCTGCTCGATCTTTAGCTCGGGGATGCGCAGCGTTACCTTTTCGCCGGTGGCTGCTCCTACAAGATGCACATATCCGCTGAGCTTATCCTCGATACCTTTTTGTAGTTGGAGCGAGTAGTCGTCGATGAAGCTGTCGGGGACTTCGACCAGGGAAACTTCGCGCGTGATACCGCCATAGTTCCACCAATCGGACTTGATGCCGGGGACGCGCTCCACCTGACGTTGATTGTCGGCTGCGATCACTGCAAAATTGCTGCCGGGCTTCAGGACGCTGGTTATTTCGCAATCGAAAGGAGTAAAGCCGCCTTCGTGCCGGCACACGTAATTGTCGTTCACGAAGACGTGTGCCGCATAATTGACCGCGCCGAAGTGAAGAAAGACGCGGGTGTGCGGCTTCGGTTGATAATCGAAGTCCCGTTGGTACCAGAGTGTGCCTTCATAGAAGAAAAGCTCGGGCTTTTGCGAGTTCCAGTCGCCCGGCACCTGAAGCGTCGGGGATTGTGCAAAGTCATATTCCTGCAAGGGGCCGCCTGGGACAGGATGGCCATTTTTTGCGTAGCCATTCAGGTTCGGTTTGTCAGGATCGCCCAGGCCATTCTTATACGGGTCGACTATGTAGTGCCATGAGCCATCCAGGCTGGTCTGCTGACGATGGTCCACATCGACAAGCAGCGTTGTGGGCTGCTGTGCTTTGAGAGAGGTGACGCTGGCAAGAAAAATGACAAGGGAGGCAGTGGTCAGACCAGATTTGCGCATGCCCACCATGTTACCGCTTCTGTCTATCTAGAACATTCTCGATTCCTGGCTGCTCTTATGGATTGCGAAAAGCAGATCCTTCGCTCAGGATGACAGTTCTTTTCATCCAATCAATCGATACGTCCTAAGGTTTATGGGGAGTGCCCAGGCGAAAGCGATTCGCCAACTCGAATTCGTCGCGGAGCTCAGGCGTTTTCAAGTGCTCGCGCAGATGAGTCAGACGCTGCTCGAGCGCGAGCAAAGTGGCCGACACAGCTTCTGCGTTTGTATGCGCAATATCGCGCCACATGGAATATGGACTGGCACCGAGCCGTGTCATTTCACGCAGAGCGCGTCCACCGATGGCGCGAAGATCTTGGTCGTCGGGGAATTTGTCTTCGAGCAATGCGCTGAGGGCCGTCGAGACGAATTGCGGAAGATGACTCACCCATGCGCATAGTTCATCGTGACGCGCTGCATCGAGCTCAAGGACGCGGCTGCCGAATTTCTGTACCCATTCTCGCCATTCCGCTGCTTTGGTGCTTGCTTCCGGTGACATGCCGGAACTGCCAGCGCACTCGGTAAAGAGCCACACGGCGCCGCGAAAGAGTTCGGCATCGGCGTTTGCGACTCCGCCGAGTTCTTTACCCGCCATAGGATGGCCCGGAAGAAATCCCGGTTTGTCCGGCTGGTTGTAGTTGCCGGCAGAGCGTTCGCACAGGATGCGTTTCACACTGCCAACATCGGTGACAAGCTGATTTGGTTTCAGGATAGGAGCGAGTTGATCCAGCCATTCAAGAATGCTGAAGACCGGGCCGCTGAGCAGAATGAGATCGCTCTGTTCGGCTGCGGTCAGTGGCTGTTCCGCAACGATGCTGATGGCTCCACGGCTCAGGGCCGTTGCAGTTTGAGAGGCATCGCGGTCCCACCCGAATATGTTTCCGCTGAAGCCATTCTGGCGCAACGCCATTCCGACGGAGCTGCCGATCAGCCCGGTACCGAGAATGGCGATGCGCGCAATGGGCATAACTAGCCGATGATCCTCTCGACGGCAGGCGCAATCATCCGCAGCTCATTCATCAGCTTCGCGAACTGCTCGGGGAAGAGTGTCTGCGCGCCATCAGAAACGGCCTTGTCAGGATTAGGATGCACTTCAATCAGCAAGCCGTCTGCTCCGGCGGCGACTGCGGCGCGCGCCATGGCGGGAACTTTGTCGCGAAGGCCGACGCCATGCGACGGGTCGCCGAGCATGGGCAGGTGCGACAGCTTCTTTACGACCGGAATGGCAGAGATGTCCATTGTGTTGCGCGTGTAAGTTTCAAAGGTACGAATGCCGCGCTCGCAGAGCATTACCTCGTAGTTGCCGCCTGACAGGATGTATTCCGCCGAGAGTAGCAGCTCTTCAATAGTGGCGGCGATGCCGCGCTTCAACAATATTGGCTTGCGTATCAGGCCGAGCTCACGTAGTAGGTTGAAATTCTGCATATTGCGCGCGCCTACCTGGAAGACATCGACATAAGGCAGCATCAGCTCAATCTGCGAAATCTCCATGACCTCGCTGATAATGAGCAACCCGGTTGCATCGCCTACTTCGCGCAGTAGTTTGAGCCCTTCAAGGCCCATACCCTGGAAAGAATACGGCGAGCTGCGTGGCTTGAAGGCGCCTCCGCGAAGAAATTTCGCGCCAGCTGCTTTTACCTTCTCCGCGGCAGCGAAGATTTGCTCGCGGCTCTCTACCGAGCACGGACCAGCCATGACGACGATTTCTTCGCCGCCGACGGTGACTCCATTGGGGAAACGGATCACCGTGCCTTCTGGGCGAAAGCTTCGGCCGGCCAGCTTGTATGGAGAAGAGATACGATACGCTTCCGCCACTCCATCCAATACTTCAAAGTCCTTTACGTCAAAGGCTGCGGGCGTTCCGACACCCGCGAGAATGGTCTGGACTGTGCCCGTGGTGCGATGGACTTTGAATCCCAGCTCCAAAAGCCGCTCGGTAACATGTTGTATTTGTTCTTCGGATGCATGCTCCTGCATGGCAACGATCATGATTGCTTTCCTGTCCCCCCTGCTTGCACATCCTGCTTTTGGGCAGATGCGGATCTCTGTGAGGCTAGTTCGTCCGACTGCAGCGCTCGCATCACATCAATGATGCGCTCATAGATATGCACAAGCTCAATATCGGGCAGGGGGCCCTTATTGGCTTCGCGCACTCTCTCAAAAATCACGCGCTCACGGTTCGGCTCATACACGGGCAGATCGGTCGCCTGCTTCAGCTTGCCAATGGCTTGTGCGGCGAGGGCACGTTCACTAAGGAGCGTCACAATCTGTAGGTCGATTGCATCGATCTTCTTGCGCCAGTCTGCAATATCCATGTAGTCCTTCCTTTCGAGCGCGCGGGAACACGCCTGCGCTGGAGTTGAATTTGCCGGAATCTTAAGTGGAATTAACGGGCCAGCGCCACGGATTGACGCAGACCCTTGATAAATCGTGCGATCGCGGCCGGGGCTTCATCGCGCGTGGACTGCTCAATCAGCGAAACGATGGCGCTCCCGATAACGGCGGCGTCCGCGAATTCACCAATGGTTGCGACGTGCTCAGCGTTCGAGATGCCGAAGCCGACTGCAATCGGTAGATCTGTAAGCTTGCGCAACCGCTTCACTAACTCTTCCGCATCCTTTGCAAGCGTCTGCTGCGTGCCGGTGATCCCGGTCCGCGAGATTGCGTAGACGAACCCTTGCGAAACTTTGGCAATCCGCTGCAGGCGCTCATCGGGACTGGTGGGTGCAACGAGGAAGATCGGGGTCAGCTGATGCTTATGTAGTTGCTGAAGATATTCGTCCGCTTCTTCGACAATCATGTCTGTGATTAACACGCCATCGACGCCGGACTCTTTGGCTGTGGCACAGAAGCGCTCCAGTCCGAAGCGCAAGACAGGATTGAAGTAGGTGAAGATGACCAGGCCTATTTGTGGACGCTCGCGCCGCAAGTCCGCAGCGAGAGCCAGCACATCAGAGAGCTTCGTGCCATTCTTCACCGCGCGTTCGCTTGCGCGTTGGATGACCGGGCCATCGGCCAAAGGATCGCTGAAGGGCACGCCTAATTCGAGAACATCCGCACCCGCGTCGATTGCGGCCAGCGCGATGGCGCGCGTTGTTGGCAGATCGGGATCGCCCGCCGTCAGGTAGATGACCAGTCCCGGCTTGGTGCTGAAACGAATCGGCATGGTTGTGTTTTAAAACTCCGTCAAGCGCCCTTGAGCTTCAGTTCGCGAGACAGGATTCCCATGTCTTTATCGCCGCGTCCTGAAAGGTTAACTATTAGTATGTCATGTCGAGATAGAGTGGGCGCAAGCCGGATGCACTCGGCCACGGCGTGCGCGCTTTCAAGCGCGGGCAGAATGCCTTCTGTGCGTGCCAGGGTTACAGTTGCGTCGAGAGCAGCCTGGTCGTTTGCAGAGGTATATTCGGCGCGTCCGGAGTCATGCAGCATCGCGTGCTCGGGTCCGATCGATGCGTAGTCGAGCCCTGCGGAAACAGAATGCGTGAGCGCAATCTGCCCAGCGTCATCTTGAAGGACATAAGAGAATGTCCCTTGCAGCACGCCGGGCGATCCGCCCTGAAAACGTGCGGCATGTTCTCCGAGTGCAGCGCCCCGTCCACCGGCTTCGACGCCGATCAGACGGACGTCTTTATCAGGGATGAATTCGTAGAAAGCGCCAATGGCGTTCGATCCGCCGCCAACGCAGGCGATGATTGCGTTGGGCAAGCGGCCCTCTTTCTCGAGAATTTGCGTCCGCGCTTCTTTGCTGATGACGCGATGGAAATCACGCACCATCTCCGGGTAGGGATGAGCGCCGAGCACGCTACCTAATAGGTAGTGCGTGGTGCGGACATTCGTGACCCAGTCGCGCATGGCTTCATTGATGGCGTCTTTGAGCGTGCGCGAGCCGGAGCTTACGCCGCGCACTTCCGCGCCGAGCAGGCGCATGCGGTAGACGTTCAGCTCCTGGCGCCGCATGTCTTCTTCGCCCATGTAGATGACGCATTCCATTCCGAAGAGCGCGCAGACCGTGGCTGTAGCTACGCCGTGCTGGCCCGCGCCGGTTTCGGCGATGATGCGCTTCTTGCCCATGCGCCTGGCGAGGAGGCCCTGGCCGATGCAGTTGTTGATCTTGTGCGCGCCCGTGTGCAGAAGGTCTTCGCGCTTGAGGTAAATCTTTGCGCCGCCAAGCTGTTCTGTCAGGCCAGAGGCGAAATAAAGCGGCGTGGGGCGTCCGGCGTAATCGTGCAGCAAGGAGTCCAGCTCTGCGTGGAAGGCCGGATCGGCCTGCGCCTCAGCGTAGGCTTGTTCCAGCTCTTCGAGAGCGGCCATCAGAGTTTCGGGCACGTATCGTCCGCCGTATGCGCCGAAGCGTCCGGTGGACTTTGCAGCGGTTGGATGTGTCGCGGTGCTCACGATCAATTCCCCTTATCTTTTCAGCTTACGCCGAAGAGAGCATGGGCATAGCAGAAGTGTTCCTTTTCTAAAAGCTATACTAGTCTTGTAGCTTTTTATTGGACATCTCCATGCATCTGGAACGAATTCTTGCCAAAACCCGGGAAACGGTCGCTGAGCGCAAAGAGCGCGTGCCCTTTCATGTGCTGGAACAGCGCGCCTCAAAGCATGCTCCGCGTGGCTTTGCGCGGGCACTCCGCGCACGCTCTCAGAAATCACCCGCGATCATCGCGGAATTAAAAAAAGCTTCTCCCTCCAAGGGCCTTATCCGACCTGAGTTCGATGTCCGCTCGCTGGCATTGGAGTTGGCAGATGCAGGCGCGGCTGCCCTGTCTGTATTGACCGATGAGCCATTTTTTCAAGGTGGCCTGGAGAATCTTGAAATTGCTTCGGCCGCAGTTACGATTCCCTGCCTGCGCAAAGATTTCATGGTCGACGAATACCAGCTTGTGGAAGC
>Ga0206811_1104_pt1 | contig 16070 bp, 20 predicted proteins | sample Alteio_BWOrgCont_53_FD_152886 | JGI IMG/M metagenome (GOLD analysis project Ga0206811, IMG submission 152886) | Enriched cells from forest soil in Barre Woods Harvard Forest LTER site, Petersham, Massachusetts, United States -... | ecosystem: Environmental > Terrestrial > Soil > Temperate forest >... | reverse complement strand
GATCGGGTTCGAAATCGCCATTCTTCATAGAAATTCACTGCGGGCTCCGGCGACTCGATCCGGCTCAGGACACGCGCCGCTTCTTACTTCGTGACGTTCGAGACCGGCGGTGACGCGATGGATGATGGCGGTTCGGACGAAGCGGCCTCCCGGGCCTTTTTCTGGAACTTCTTCAGCGGAATGTCATAGTACCTCGCCCCGGTCGTTTGTGGCTTGCCGTCAAATGTTTGGGTCAGGATCCGAACTACGGCGCGGTCGGCAAATTCCTTGCCGATCTCCACTTGTCCCGAGAGTTTGCCGTCCTTGGTCGGTTTCAAATCGATGGGCGTATTCAAGAGATACGTGCGGCCGCCATCAGGTCTCAGATTGCTGAAAGCAATCACGCTGACCGAATAAATCGGTTTGAGTCGCCCTTGATCAGCCAGCGTGAAGACGACGTTCAGCTTGTCCCCGTTTGCGGCGTTCACCTCCCCGTCGTACTTCAACCCCCATTCGCCCTTTGAAGGACCAAGCTCAAAAAACCACGCCCAACTGCGGCCAGACATCAAGAGAACCGCTACGACGATCAACACACTCGTCGCCAGGGCCGAAAATCGAATTCTCATGTCACGTACACCTGATTAGTGGAATCGTTGTCGCCGATTCGAGCGTCGGAAGGTCGGCTTGTGCATATCGCGCGGAGCATTGAAGCGGTCCGCCTGAATTCGGGCAATATCAAAATTTGCGTGCTGATATTCGCCTGCGACATGCTTCTGGCCTCAATGGCCGAAGGACTCGACCGAACTCCATAGGGCGTTGTGTCGGATATCCATGGCACATCGAGTTCTCGGGCGTCGAACTTTTTTCCTGGCAATCGCCTCGGAGAACGCTACACTTACGACATCATGTCTTAAGTTTCGCCGTTCAACATTTCCCGGAGACTTCAAGATGGCTCAATCACGTCGCTGGTCAAAGAGTTTTTGGATCCTGGTTTGTCTGAGTCTCGTCACGCCCGTCGTGACCGTCGTCCCATACCTGATGTGGTCGGCGCAGATGCAGTCGCGATCACGCTGGTACCACCCCGAAGGACTGCGGTTGTTGGCGGCGGTTCGGAAGGAGAATCCAATCGTGCCGCTTGGCGATCGTGTGCCCAGGCCGGACAAGTCTCACGCGGTGAATGCGACTGCCCCGAGAATCACGGCGGAAGCAGACAACGAACTGAAAGAATATGAAAAGCGTGAAGATCGATCCTTCAGAGAAATTCGCGACATTCGCCTTTCCAGCCTGCACCGGGAAACGCTCACCGAATTTGCGGAAACAATAGGGTTCGGCGAGGATCGGCTCTGGTACGGCGTGAGTCAGGGATCGCACAAGCTCACGAGCGACGATCCACCGCCGATTCCGATTGGCGAGTCGGCAACCGCCGCATCAAGTGAGTGGGCACTTGCTCAGGAGAAGCCCGATTCTGCTCAACTATTGATGTTGTCAGATCTGCACCGCACCTCGTTCCTCGATTTTGTTGACCCTCACCGGTTGGGGATCGTCCTGTCGTCCAGGAACCTTGCCAAAACAGTGACGTGGACAGTGGACGCAAATCGGGTGACTCAAGAGGTTCAGGATTGGTCGAAACTTCCTGCCGATTCTCCCTTGCGACCGCTATCTGTCGGGCACACGGAGCACAGCATGTCGGCTCGGGTCAAAAAGGAATTTGAGAAGCACCTGACGGAATGGCAACTTTCCAGACTGGAATTAGTCAGCCTGCTGAAGTCGCCCGGGCCGCGAGCTTATCTGTCCCGCAACTTGCCAAACATGAAAGAGCTCGCGAACGCTCGTACGCGCGAATTGAACGAGTTCGAAACGATTAGCCTCACAAAACTTCAGAGCGGAGAGCATCTGCTCATTGAATCCAATAACACCGAGATCCGCATGCTGGGCAGCGTGCGAGCTGCGTCGCAGTGCGTCGATTGCCATTCCGTGAAGCGAGGTACGTTGCTGGGCGCGTTTAGTTATATTCTGCATCGCGTGCCGGCAACGAAGGAGAACGTTCAGGCCAACCTGGAACAATAAGCTCTTCGGCTCGGATAAAGACGACCGAACCTGACGTTGGGGTAAGGGTGTTGGGACAATCTTCAAAATCAACCAGTCGAGACGACGAATATCCCCTGTCAAAAAGGGATTTCCTGTGGGGGCAGTTTCACGAACTCGCGCGACTCGGGGTAATTCGGCTTACGTCGCGACGTTGGACGAGGTGGACGAAGGAACGGCCCTCTTCAAAGTGTCTGCCACTCCACCGAACCAAGCTCACTTCGTGGGATTGGAGGGTTACCGTGCGACTGCCGCCGACAGAAACTGCCCAGGCGGACGGTTGGCACCTGCACTGTTTCGCCGAAGGTGACGGGATACGACTCCACAGGATTATGTTCGCGGTTTTGTCTCTGCACCGGCGGAATGCAACAACATCGGTGATTTGTTGTGATCTCGCCCCCAATTTGGCAAGATGCCAACCAAAGTGCATGTGAGTATGCTGTTAAAGTCTCAACTGATTTCTGCCGGTATTCACCTCGGGATTAAACAACGTGCCGATCGGTATTCGCCCCATCAACGATTTTGCGTTCAAAAAGATCTTCGGAAGTCCCGCCAACAAGCTGGCTTTGATCAGTCTGCTCAATGCGATTCTCGACTTGTCCAGACCGATTGTCGATGTGACGATTGAGAATCCCTTCAACCTGCAGGATTTCCGGGACGACAAGCTCTCGATCCTGGATATCAAGGCGGTCGATCAGGCTGGCGCGATCTACGATATCGAGATGCAACTGTCGATTTTCAGCGGGTTGATTCAGCGGATCGTGTTTTACGGCTGCGAGATCTACGCCGGACAACTGAGAACCGGCGATGACTATTCGGGACTGAAGCCCGCATTTTCGATCTGCCTGCTGGACGGCGTTCTGTGGCATGATTCGGAAAAAGTCCACCACGCCTTTCAGTTCACGGATCGGGAATCCGGGCGGACCCTGAATGGTACTTTGGAAATTCACACGCTCGAACTGGCACGGTATCATCTTGAGGAGAAGGATCTGCCGACCGCCAGCCTGCTGGATTGCTGGCTGTTCTGGCTGCTCCATGCTCATGAATACGAACCTGAGGAATTGTTGAGGCTGTTTCCGCAGGCCGCGATTCAACACGCCACGCAGACCATCACAAGGATGGCGGAAGTCACCGAGGATAAAGCCATGTATGATTCACGGGAAAAAGCCATTCGCGACCAGCAATGGGCTCTCAATGCCTCACGCAAGGAGGGTCTCATCGAAGGCGAAATCAAAGGCGAAATCAAGGGCGAAATCAAGGGCAAGATCGAAGGGGAGATCAGAATGATTCGTTTGCTACAGGAGATCTTGCAGGTTCCTGTGAGCACGGAATCGGATTTCGAGGGAAAATCCCTGGAGGAACTCCGGAATCAGACCGCTGAACTACAGGATCGGGTTCGAAATCGCCAGACTTCATAGAAATTCACTGCGGGCTCCGGCAGCTCACACCTCCATCGGGATGACCAACTGCGCGTTGAAGCCGAATGGCTCTTCATGTTTTGTCAGTCCCCCTTCCGGCACGAGCAGAATTTCGCTTGTGTCGCTCCGCCGGCAGAAGCACAAAGCACTAATTGCCAATAAACGGTGCCTGACACCTTTATGACTTTCTGTCGCGCTGTGCGTGGCCGCGGTGATCCTGTTGTGTAAGCCGGCCGTGCAAGCGTGGCAATTGGGGCGAACGCTGGACGCGAAGTTGGACGGGGCGTTCGGGGTACCGCCGGTGCCGCGACCGTGCCCGGCGTTCTCGCTGGCGGCCGTCGTTGTGCCGCGCAATCCCGCACCGGTCGCCATTGAGACGATGCCGTATGCCGACGGGCTGGCGCTGGACTTCTACCGCCCCCCCGGTGCCGCCGGCGACTCACCCCGGCCGTGTGTAGTCGTGATTCATGGCGGGAGCTGGGTGATGGGCAACCGGCTGGACGAAGGCACCACGCGCTGGCTCAACGACTGGCTCGCGGGGCTCGGATACGCGGTGGCGTCGATCGATTACCGGCTGTCGCCGCGGTTCCAATGGCCAGCGCAGCGCGACGACGTTCTCGCGGCCATCCGGTTCCTGCGCGAGCATGCGGCCGCCCTGCACATCGACGGCGATCGGCTCGTGCTGGCCGGCCGGTCGGCGGGCGCGCAGATGGCGACCGCGGCCGCATACGCCGAGGTGATTCCCGGCGTGCGCGGCCTCGTGGACATCTACGGGCCGACCGACTTCGACCTGACGTGGGATGCGGCAACGCGCCCGCGGAGCCTCGATCACCGCGACAACCTCGAAATATTCCTCGGCGGCAGCGTGGAGACGGCGCGCGCCGCCTGCCAGAGCGCGAGCGGCACCATGCTCGTCACCCCGCGCGCGCCGCCGACCCTGATCCTCCACGGCGGGCTGGACATCAACGTGTTCCCGGAGCAGGCGGAGCTCCTGGACCGGAACCTCGCCGCAGCCGGCGTGCCGCACGCGCTGGTGTCGCTGCGGTGGGGCGGCCACGCGTTCGACCTGGTCCACTTCGACACGCCCGGCACGCCCGGCGCGCAGATCGGAAGGTATGCGATCGTGCGCTTCCTGGCGAGCGTCACGCAATGATTGTGCGACCGGCAATGAGCAGAACGGCCGCATAACCCGCCAACGCAGCGGACCGAGCCGGCGCGTAAGCTTCTTGTGGTTCGAGGGCCGGCGCGGCCACTGATCGGCACCCGGTTTGCCCGCTGCAAGAGCACTCCATGCGTGTTCGCTCCGCCAATCCGGGCAAATTGAGTCCTGACCCCTTTGATTTACTCTGAACCGATTACCGTCTCGGCCGCGCGTAGCGTGGGAGCAATTCTACGTCACGTTCCACCCCACTTGAATACCCAGTCCCGCTTTTCCTTCTTCATGTGAGTTGGAATTCAACGAATCTTTCACCGATTCCGAAGCGATGGTCGTCCCGAGTGCCTTGTTTATTTAAAGAATTCAACGGAGGCTCCTATTTTCTTCCCAGGGGCCGTCGTGAACGCGGATTTCGAAGGGAGCGTGAAAGAATCCTGCAAGAAGCGGTGTCTCGAGCAGGGACCGAACCTCTTGCCTTTTGCGTCTTGAATAACCACTGGCATTTGGCCGTCAAACCTCACGAGGACGGCGAACTGTCGCGATTCGTCGGCTGGCTGACTCTCACGCACACTCAGCGGTGGCACGCACATCGGCGAAACGCGGGAACTGGCCATCTTGATCAAGGTCGGTTCAAGTCGTTTCCCGTTCAGGATGACGAATACTTTCTCACGGTTTGCCGTTACGTGGAACGAAACGCCTTACGCGCGAATCTGGTCGATCGGGCTGAAGACTGACGATGGGGAAGTTTGTGGCACTGGAACCGCGGCGCGGCGGCCGACAAAACGCTGCTGTCGCCGTGGCCGATCCGACGTTCGTCGGGCTGGATCGAACACGTCAACGCCCCGGAAACCGAATCCGAACTGACAGCCTTGCGCCGCAGCGTGAAGCGCGGCTGTCCCTTCGGCGACGAGCGATGGTCAGAACGAACGGTCAAACAATTGGGCCTGGAAGCGACGGTGACTCCGCGAGGTCGACCCAAAATCATCAACAACGGTACCCGACACCTTTATTGTTTTCCAGCTCCCAAAAGCCGCATGCCCGCCTTACGCAGCAGTCGCAGCACGAATTATACCCGGCGATTTGGCGCGACGACCGAGGCGACGGCGAAGCGAAAGCAGCTTCCTGCAAATTCAGAATTAAGCTGTTCACAGACACCTTCCATCCGATATCATATAAAAAGAGCGAGGCTGGATCGGTCCGATACAAAGGGACCGATCCAGGCCTCTTTCCCAACGACGTCGATGGACTTCCCCTGTACAAACGGGGCCTGCTCCTTCGACGTCGTGCCGTTTTCAGAATGGAAACTCTGGGATTTCCTCTTCTACCTCCGCTGTCAATTTCTCAATTTCCTTGGTCAGTCCATCGATCTGGACACTGACCGCCTCTTCCGTGCCCGTCACTTTAATCCATTGTCGTTCCTGCATGACTTTCAAACCGGCTTTGAACTCCTCCGGTGACAACCCCGCGGTAAAGGCCAAATACTCCAAGCTCGGCGGCCTAGAGACATTCGGTCGGGCGTAATCGACAATCGCCAGAATGATCCGCAACTCATTTACCGCCGATTCCCCAACAAATAACTGACCCAAACAACGAATCAGCCTTTTGGGAAACGGAGTGAATCCCTCATCTAGCGTTTGGCCGGGCCATTTCGCTTTTAGGTTCCCTGGTATTTCGGGGAGTTTACTTCTTGTGAAGGCCGTCATTTTGTCTGTCGCATCAATCCAAAACCGATGTCTAATTAGAACAAAGACGACTAATTAGTCGGACCATTGTAAGACAGATCCTACCGAGAAATGATTCTGCCGCGAATGGAAATCCCGACAAAAACGAAAAAAAACGGAAAATAGTTTCGATCAGCCCAATCCGGTGACTCTGTCACGGTTGGAACCAAATGTCGCAAAGTGCCGCAGCTCGCCTCGTCGATACCGGAAGTGACTATCATTTAACGACTTCAATCAAAGGCGACATGGTGGCCAAAAGGCCGACGAAGGAAATCGCCGACGACACGGATCAAACCGAGCCGTCAGCTACGTTCGGTCAGCATAAATTCGTATTCGAACTCGATCGCGCCATCCGGGATAAAGAACGGAAAACACTGCTTTATCGATAAAAGAATGTCCCCTTCAACGCTCCCCGCTTCGCCGTGACGCTCGTCAGGTGTCGGCGGGCACAGGAAGCGATCGGCGAATTCATTTGAACGGCCAAAAGTGCTGTGTCCCCGTTGTTCCTCCAACGGTGCCTGACACGGTTCAAGACTCATTGTCGTCGAGATTGTCGGTATTTCGCACACGAGGTCGAAGCGTGGATTCAAGGTCCAATCGCTGGATCGCCGATTCCATCCACTCCGGCGAACCGAAGGGGCGAACCGCGTTTCGTGCTCCCGCAAATCTCTTGCAATTCGCCTGCCATGAATGGCTCATTCGCGCGTAAAGTCCAGCCAAGGCGTCTCGGAAGTGGCCACAGAGACAGCAACGGAATCAGGGTCTGTTCGGCGCAACCAATGCCACCATGAACCTCACCGCCATTCTTCCGCGCGGGATACAATGTCCCCGTTCAACGCAGTACGTTCGACGTAGCGACAGACTGTGAAAAAATGCTGGTCGTCCGGAATCGGAAAACTCTTGAATCGCCCTTGATAGGACATGGCCCTCGCCGGACGTTTGATCGTGTGCGTGATACCGCATCGTATTGGGTGGCGCTGATCCAACGCAGGAACCGGCTCATCTCACCATCCTGGTCCGGACACGGAACCAGGTGCCAATGATTCGACATCAGACAAGATTCGCTCGAACGCGTCGAAATCCGCCGCTTTTCGGAAAATGTCAGTCAGCGCATTCCCGCGGCTTAACGCGTGATACAATCCGTTCGCTTTGCCGGCTAATGGTGGTCTCGGCATGAAATCCACAGAAATCGCTCCTCCAGGCAGAGCACCAAGAACCAAGAGTCCCGACAACAATGAGTCCTTTTTGAATTCTCCTTTTGAATTCTCCTAAGTCAGACGAGACACCACGTCGGTCGGCCATGAAATGGCCCCCAGCCGCGAATTCCAACAACCGTTCATCAGAGGACGGCGACAGGTTCTATGGCAGCCGATATACTGCGTGCTGCCCAGACGGAAGTGGATCGTGGCGTTCTTGAGAATTGATGGATCGATTCCGTGATCGCGAATTAAACAAACATGAACCAGAGACTCTCGATATCTTCAATCCAGACCCACTTGAATTCAATCGGCTACCGAGCCGAATTTTCGAGCGCTGGCTTTCATTTGGGGAACGGAACCTAGGCCGCGCTCGCGGCATTTGCTCAAACCCCCGCAGATGCTCGGATGGCGGAGGGCGGCGTCCACAACTGGGCAACGGGCTTCGCAAGGATTACCATTGCGGCGGCGAGGCCGCGTTGTTTTGGGCGGCTCATTGAAACTTTTCGTTGAGTTGAGGACATGTAAAGTCATGCACGATGTGTTTTTTGTGGAATGCTCCGCTGAAAAGCAGATGGGCACGATGCACGCAAAAGACTTGTACACATCCAGTCGATTCCGTGCGGCGAGGAGCGTCGCCGAAGCAGCCTCAGATACCTGGTACATCTTGTCGGGACAACACGGACTGATCGCCCCCGACGCATTGATCGAGAGCTACGACCGTGTCATCGCCGATCTGAGCGATCCTGATTGCTCGCGATGGCAGAAACAGGTTCGTGCGCAAGTTGCGAAGTGCTGCAAAACTGGTGATCGGCTGACGCTCCTTTGCGGCGACGATTATGTGGCCCCACTGAAGGCGAGCGGTTGTTTGGACAAGCTCTCGGTTCGAAGCCCCTTCATGGGCAAGGCGCGCTCCCAACGACTTGAACATCTTCTCGGATTGCTCGGACAGACTGAACGCGGACAGCAGCTCAACCGATTCTACGAAATCTTGTTGGAACACGGTTCACTTGTCACTCAAGGTCGCAGCTTTGGCACACCCAAATTCTATGATCGAATCCCTGACAAGGGTGTGTACTTCTTCTTCGAGCCCTCCCAACATCGAATGCTATCGAAAGAACAACGACGAGTTATACGTGTTGGAACACACGGTGTTTCGTTGGGGTCGAAGTCATCACTTCTCAATAGAATCAACACCCACTTTGGGACACGCTCCGGCAGCGGTAACCATCGCAGTTCGATAATGCGACTCCACATCGGAGCGGCGATGCTCGCACAGGGTGATCTCGGATTCAAAGTCCCCACTTGGGGTAGTAAAGAAATGCCGAGCGGTCAGGATCGTGAGCTGGAAGAGAAGCTTGAACAGCAAGTGTCGAAATTCATCCGCGAAATGGACTTCATCTGCATCGGAATCGGTGACCAGTCGTCGGCAAAGAGCGACCGCGCCTTCATCGAGCAGAATTCGATCGCCCTTCTCTCAGGTGAGACTGGCCCATTAGACGTTGCAGATTCACAATGGGTTGGTTTATATAGTCCGAAAGCGGAGATTCGCCGGAGCAATCTCTGGAACGTTAATGAAGTTGGTGGAACGCCTACGCCAGAGTTTTTGGAAACTCTAAGTCATTATATCCGCGTGTCTATCGGTAGTGTTCCCCCGTTGAACGGGTCAATCGCACCTGAAAATTGGTACGACCAACGGCGCGGGTGGGAGATAAAAGGCCAGAAGAGGTTGTTCTGAATGTCGACACAAAAAGAAGTGTTAGCGAAATACGGACGGGCGATAGTACACATGCGGCAACAGATCGCCGTAAATCGCTTTGGACTTGTGCTTGGTGCAGGAGCGAGCATTGATTTGGGGTTTCCACTCTGGAAAACGCTGGTCGAGAGGATCGCAGAACACGATGACGTTCAAGGCAAAGACCTCGTCAACAACAGCGGCAACACATCAATATCTCAACTGCTCTTTCAACGATTTCGGCAGAAACTGATTGAAAAGATCACGAGCAAGCCATACGATTTGAACCGAATCGAAGCCGATGTACTCGCAGGGTGGCAAACGATCGTCCATTCAGCGCTCTACCGCGATGTACCTTCCGACGTTGCCAAACTCCTTAAACGTGATGAATACTTAAAAAACTTCATCCCAGTCATCAAAACAACCCCATTAACAATCAATTACAACTTTGACGACTCTGTACAGCGAATGCTATTGCATACGCGGTCGGAAGATGAAAAGAAAGAAAAGCGCGGCTTCACCACAGTCTGGAATGCCAACATTCAAATGTTTCCGCGAATGGGCGTGATTTACCATCCGAATGGCTTCTTGCCATATAGCATAAGGGAGCGCCCAAGCGAACACCTTGTATTTCTAGAAGACAGCTTTGCGGACCAGTTGATTAATAGCATGGCTGGCCATTACTCGGCGTTATCCTATCATTTGACACAGGCCACTCGACTATTAATTGGCTTGTCACTTGATGATAGCACACTCAAACACCTTTTGCGTCAGAATGCTGTGCTCCATCCAGGTCATTATCACTACTACATTGCTTTTGTCAAAGATTCGACAGCTGTCGACAAGACCATTAAGGAGTGTACCGTTAACGCGAACTTTGACGTCTATAACCTAGTCACGCTCTATTTGAATGCGGCGGAAATCGGATCTCTCGGAACCCTGCTCAGTATGGAAAAGGACGACTTTCGTGCGTTGGCAGAGGAAGTGGGCGTCGAAACTAGCGTTCGGTTCCTGATAACTGGCGCGGTGGCTGCAGGTAAGACAACAACCGTATCGCAATTTCGTAGCCTGAGCACTTTGGATGAGTGGCTTGAGGAGCGGCCACCGGGAATGGAGAAGGACCCGTCACTCGCGACTCCGGACGAACTTGATAAAATTGACCGTTTCGTCGTAGAGCAGGTCGCTTTGAAGAATCTGAGGCTTCTTCAGGCGTCCGATGGAATTTTCATCGTTGATCGGGCTCCTTTGGACCTTTTCGCATTCGAGGGCGACAGAAGCAAATGGAAGTCAAAGGCCAAACGAATTCTCGAAGCCGTTGCACCGGGTAAAGCAACAAGTCGTCGACTTGCGGAATGTCATGTGATTTTTTTGTGCGGAGATCCAGAGGTCTTGGCGGTACGAGCGAAGGCAAACCACCGAAATACAGACAGCAAGAAACTTACTGTGCAGCAAGATCTCTTAAAAGGCGTGTATGACCGGAACGATATGCGGACGTCTGTCATCGATACGCGAAACAAAACACCGTCGAAAGTCGCCAAAGAAATTGCGAGAATTCTCCATTTATCAAAATTCGAGGAAACTCCGCTTCATCAATGGCTGGAAGAATATGCGAACGAACCGTGAGGGTTCGCCATCGGCCATGAATCCGTGACGTCATTTGTGATAGAAATCTGAGGATTTTCAATGTTGGTAACAAGCCACGCTCGTCGACCCATGGTTTATCTTGCAGCACCTTTATTCAACGATGCCGAGCGTGCCTTTAATTCACTCGTAGCCCGTGAACTCGAAACAATTGTCGACGTCTATCTTCCGCAGCGCGATGGGGGGTTAATGAGCGAAATGGTCGCGGCTGGCATCGAGGAAACTGTGGCTGCATGTCGTGTGTTCAAGAGAGACGTTGACGCCATCCTTCAATCCGACGGGCTCATCGCAATTTTGGATGGTCGAGTCATCGATGAGGGACTCGCGTTTGAATTGGGCGTTGCCTTCGCTCACTCGAAACGGTGTGTCGGTCTACAGACTGATTGTCGTCGTCTAGCCCCTTGGGGCAATAATCCGATGATCACCGGAGCTATTGAAGCGATATTCCATACAGTCATCGAGTTGCTGGCATGGACGCAGAGTGAACTTGGCAGTAAGCATATCCTGAACGGACCGATACGCCGCGACCAGGTTGAGAACTGAATATCACGCGATCTTCCATGGAAAAGAAGCAACATCAACTGACATTACCTGGACTCGCGCTAGAGGACGATCAATCCGACTCTGACGAGACGAGTCCTTTTTCGTCATCGAGTTGCAAAGACGCTGTTTATGTTTTGGACACACATTATTTAATGTATCAGGTGTTCCATGCTCTTCCTGACATTAGAAGTCCGGCTGGGAAACCGGTAGCTGCAATATATGGATATGTTCAAGATATATTGCAATTGATGAACCGCGATGATTGTGGATACTTAATGTGCGCATTCGATACTCCGCTGGATGCGTCGTTTCGGAGGAAACTTTATTCGGCATATAAGTCCAACCGCGAGGCGATGCCAGAGGAATTGAGCGATCAAGTCCTGTCGGTTCGCCGAATGTTGACCGCGATGAATGTTCCGGCGTTAGAGAGCGCCGGTTACGAGGCCGACGACGTGCTTGCGACCGTCGCTAATATGAGCTATGCAAAAGGCTTGACGTGCTACTTGGTCACTGGCGATAAGGATTGCCGTCAATTGCTCAAGGATAGGGTCTTCATCTACAACCATCGTAAAGATTTGATTTTCGACGCACATGAGCTCCACCGCACTTGGGGGATCAGGCCTGACCAAGTGGTGGATTTTCAAGCATTGGTCGGAGACCCTGTAGACAACATTCCTGGCGTCCCACTTATTGGGCCAAAGACCGCTAGCCAGTTACTAAACCAATACGAATCGCTTGACAACTTGCTTGCCCACGCGACAGAAGTTCGTGGTGACAGTCGAAGGAGAAATCTGATTGAGGGCCGCGAATCTACGCAGTTGGCACGCGACTTGGTGAGATTGGTTGAAGATGTGCCGATCCAACTCGATTGGGGGTCGAGCCGTGTTGGTGGAATGGATCAGGTCCGAATCCAGGACCTTTGCGATGAATTTGGTTTGCAACGTCTTTCCTCGCGGCTCGCAGCATTCAGCTGAGTAGTGACATCGCGAAAACTGTTCCGTAATTGGACTGGGTCAGCGAAAGCGGGCGGGTGATACTCAGACCCGTTGGCAGTCTCAGTCGCATTGAAAAACAAAGGGGTCAGCGACGGTCTAAGTAATGGTCAATAGCAGATTTCAAAAAGACATTTTGAAATTCCTTACCTTCTTGTTTTGGAAGATGGATTTTTTGAGGAATGGCGAGGATGTTCAATGAATTGGAGTGGCTTGGGGCGCGACGTCGAGTTACCTTCGTAGGGCGTGGTGAAACGGAGTGAGGCTCTGTGGGGACACAACCTCGCAAGAGATAACCGCGACGAGGGTGCGTCAATGACGTATCGATGAGCGTCTTGGAGAAATCTCAGGCGCTCGTTTTGTTTTGCCACTCCTGGTCCGTCTTCACGAGCAGGTTCAAGATTGTCAGTAACTTGCGCATGCAGGCGACAATCGCGACTTTGGACTCTTTACCCTTTGCTTTGAGACGTTGATAGAAGGCCTTGATCGTCGGGTTATGACGGAGGGCGACGATCGCGGCCATGTACAAGACGCGCCGAACTTGTCCTCGACCGCCGCCGATAAAACGCTTTCCCGACTTTGCACCGGAATCCCGATTGATGGGCGCGACTCCGACGAGCTTTGCAACCTCGCCGCGATTGAGCGTACCGAGTTCTGGCAGTTCCGCGATGAACGTGGAAATCGTCACAGGACCAACACCTTTGACGGACTGAAGAATCTCGATGGTTCGTTGATTTCGGGTATCTGTCGCCAGCAAGCCAGCGAGTTGCGAATCGATGCTTTTTAGCTGCTTTTCAAGCATCTCCAGCACGTCGCGAATACTTCGTTTGGCGTCGTCATCCCAAGATTGCTGAAGCCGATTGTTCTCCTGATTGATCAATTCCAGCAATTGATTGCGACGTGTGACAAGTGCTGCGTGTTTCTGTTCGTGCTCGGACTTCACGGCCGTTGGTTGCGGCTGGATCACCGCCGCGAAACGAGAGATGATTTGCGCGTCGATGAAGCCGTTTTGGCGTCCGCGCCAACCCCTTTGGCGAAATCGCGAACTTGCCTTGGATTGATCACTGCAGCTTCGATCTTGTGCTTCGCGAGTTGACTGAGCAACAAGGTCTCGTATCCACCGGTCGCCTCCATCACAACCATGAGCGAACGCTTTTTCTTTTTGAGCCGCAGACAAAAGTCCTGAATCGCTGATTCGGAATTCGTCAGTTTGAGTCGTTCTCCTTTCTCTGGACAAAACGCATCCAATGTGAATTTGGCGACATCGACACCCACATAAATCTTTTCCCGACGGATCGTAGAACTCATTCTATCCCAGCCTAGTAAATTCGAGCTTGCGCATGGCAGCTCTTGCGACGGTTCGGGCTTAAAATGAACCTCTTGCGATCCTGCTGACCCACGGTCTCAGGGACCTAGAACTATTCGATCCACAAGAGGCTGGAAGCATCGGCTCCATTTCAAACTTAACAGACAAATCACCGCAGTTGCTAGATACTAGGACTCATTGACATGAAATGGCAGAGCACAAAGAACCAAGAACGAAGAATCCCGACAACAATGAATCCTTTGACCCTTTTGAATCCTTCGATGGACGGCGGCTGGAAGCCCGTTACGTCAGGAAGGCCGCTTTTCCACCGTCCAACGGCTTGACGACGCAACGATCAGCGTAACCGTTGCGTCGGATGATGACTCAACTTCCAAAAAAACATCGGGAGCGTTTCGAGCGGAAGCCAAGCAACGCACGGCAACGGTCAACATCGTTGCGTGATGCAAATGCACGCTTGGGAAGTATCATCCAAAACCCCCGTCGCCACAGAATGAAATTCCAAGGTGTTTCCAGCCAGCGACCGAGCTGGGCCCATGGAATGGCGGCTACATTTTCGGAATTGTAAGACGCCACGCATTCGTCGGTAACAACAACCTTCTGATACGCTGCATTGTTATCGGCCCACCGCTTGCAGCGAAGTGCACTCGAAATAATGCAGCAGATGACGCCGACAAGGTAGACCATCACGAGAAAGCCGAAATCGTCCAGCGGTGAATTTGTCGGGATTCTGAGGAGTGAAGTGACATGAATTATCACAATGATAAACAAACATAGTCCCCATGTCGTCAATGAAACGAGTGCGCAGACGAGATAATCCCGAAATCTCATATCCAAAGTCAGGCTTATCTTATCCAGAGGCACGCCAGTTGACGCCACTGGATTGCCATTTGACACGGGCGCAGAGTTCTTTGGCGTAGTGACTGCACGATCACGGAACCATTCCAGCGATCCCTGGTCTGGAAAAGCCCGTTTGGGAATGACGAGCACCGGCCGGTTTTTGTGATCCGCAAAAACAAACAGGTTTTGAAATTCAAGGCGATCGCCGAAAGTGGGCCACTCATAAACGACCCTGGAATGGCTGTTGGAAACGACGATGTCAGTTTCTGAAACCTCGATCTTAATGGATTGTGGTGTCGCTCGACGATTACTCTTTCTGACCAAGACCACGAGCACAATTCCGGCGATCAGGATCGCAGCGAGAACTGCAACAGCCGGCACGGGATACTTCCTCACGTAGTATTGGACGACGACCAATACCACAATCGGAAACAAGGCCGTGAAACATTTTCTCTCCCAGTCGGCCTGGGGATCAAGTTTGTCGCGTTTCCAAAGCGACAGAGCTTCTTTGACGTCCGCGCGGTTGAAAATAAATTCAAGTTGAAGGTTTGTTGCCATTGGTGGAATTCCGACTCGTTATGCGTCGAACTGCGGTGCGGCGATAAGGCGCTTCGCGGCAGGGATTTCGCAGAAATGTTTGGAGATTTGTTCAACGAGGTTTTACAGGTGACATATGACGATTGCAATCAGCGGTTGAATGCCGTCGAGGGATGGGAATGCATTTACGACATCCATGGGGAACAACGGGGACAGATTCAGGGTATCGACGTGCGGCCAGTCGATCGTGTCTTTCGTCGGGAAGTTTCACGCTTCAACGGAACGGGACCAGTGGTCGCTGCAAAACGGGAATTTGAAAGATGAGCGCGAGGACTGCGATTGAGGAACGGAAAACTTCAAACCAACCGACAAGAGTGCTGTGTCCCCATTGTTCCCGAGCGCGCGCCTTGATCGGGATCAATTCGCTCGATGACCCCGAGCCGCTTTTATTCAGCTTCCTCCTTTGGAGGTGCGGACATCAGGTCGGTAGCCGTTCGCGAAAGCTGAGTTCCTCGCTGCAGAGAATTTTTCACCAGCCCCAAAGCGACCAGGTGCGAGACGATCGATTCCACTTTTGAACCCAAATCCGGAAGTCGAAGTTCCAGATCCTGAATGAGCAATCCTTCATTCGGATTGTGGGCTAAAAACATCAACAGATTGAGACAATCGACACGATTGAACCCGGAATTCTCCGGCAACGCGTCCTTAAAAGCCTGACGAACCCTGCCCCAATCTCTTTTCCCTGAATTTCCCATACCGCATTCCCAAGCATTGCCTAAGTCCGACCTGATCAACATTCCTGTACAATTTGAGTGTGCGCGAATGTTATGCGAACTCCGATGAATGTCCACCAGGAAACCACACGCACTCCAGCGCGAGGAATCGACTCACCGCGTGAGAGAG
>Ga0206811_1103_pt1 | contig 16210 bp, 24 predicted proteins | sample Alteio_BWOrgCont_53_FD_152886 | JGI IMG/M metagenome (GOLD analysis project Ga0206811, IMG submission 152886) | Enriched cells from forest soil in Barre Woods Harvard Forest LTER site, Petersham, Massachusetts, United States -... | ecosystem: Environmental > Terrestrial > Soil > Temperate forest >... | reverse complement strand
CCGAAATCGATCGGCGGTTGGCAGCCACCGAGCGACAACTTGAACTGTGGATGCCCGACGCCGGGAGCGAGGAATATGCGGCGGCACGGAAATCGGCCGACGAGATTTTGATGGCGTGCTACGCAGATGAGGGCCGCACTTGGCCAAGGCTCACACAACTGGTCAGCGAATCGGTTCACGTGCTGGTATATGCACCCGTGGTCGAGGCGCATGAGTACACCGGCGGCGAGTGACTTTGTGGAAGACGCGGCCGGTGATTGTCATCGGTCGGTCGATTGGTTTGGAAGCTCCATTTGGGGCGGTTTTCGAAAGCGATAGCATGCAACTCTTAAAAGATCTGAAGGCACGATTCCAGCGGCGGGATGTCGCCCGCAAAGTGGAGAAGGAACAATCCTGGTCGGATGTCGTGCGGCGGTTGGCTGACAACGAGGACGTTAGCCTCGAAGAAATCGACGCGGTCGTTGATTCGGCCAATTCGATGGACGGTTTCAAATGCCCGTCCGGGTGCAAGTCGAAGATTCTCGCGAAACGTCTCCCCAGCGGCGACACGCAATGTCAGTGTGATTCCTGCGCCCGCGAGTTCGTCGAGCCACAAAAAGTCGGAAGCTCCGGGGAGTGGTCTGCCGATCGGCTGGAGAAAGATGTGGAGCGGCTCATCCAGCGACGGGTCGACGTCGCGATGGTCAAGGAACTGCCCGCCCTGGAAAAAGAACAAAAGGCACTCAGGGTTCTGCGGGATAAGGCACTGGCAAAACGCCAAAAAGCATTGGACGACTACCTGGAGTTCAATCGCGATGCCGAGCGACCGGAAAATCTGGTCGTCAAAGAGATCAACGCTCGCGAGGCGTTGAAGGATGGTCTTCGCAAGAGCTGGGAACTTGCATATCCCGCGCAGGCTTTGGAGTTGTTGACCCTGGAAACGCAACGGCGAAATCTCTCGATGAAATCGCAGCGAATTCGGGAGGATTTTTTCGGATCGGGTGCGATGCGTGCAACGCTGGAACCGCAGACGGGAACAGCGGGCGACAAGTGGCTACAGTTTGTTTCCAAGTTCTATGGCTATCCCGGCGGTCCTGTCCAATTACACAAAATCAACCCGATGTCGTGCGTGCCGTTTGTGTTGACAGGACACGGTACTGCTGACGGCGAATGGGATTTTGAAAACTGGCAAAAACACTTCAAGGAAGATGATGCACGAAAGACTTTCGCGGCGTATCGCGAACTCTGGCGGCTGGTAATCGTGCCAGGGCTTGCCGAGGTCGAGCGATGCAAGGTCGAGGTCGAAAAGCTCGATGCGCGAATCGCTGAACTGCTCAAAGCCGTATTCGAGCCGTGATCTCTCAACTTGGTTGGCATCCACGGGGTCGGACTTACTATCCGCCCCTTTTCTCTCTCTTGCACTCAATCGCTTACCGCTGGATCAACGATGAACTCCGACAAATACATTCGCATTGAGCTACTCGAACATCGGGACGAACTCGAAATCGTCCTCGCGGATGCCATTCGCCCTGAACTTGACGCGGCCGGGATGGATCGGATTCGCATCGTTTATGGCAGTGAAATCGGCATCGGTGTTGACGCACCATTCGGCGGAATTACATCGGGTGATCTAGGCGTTATTGTAAACGGTCAGGTATCACAGCAAATACCGACCGTCATTGTTTGTGACGAACTTATACGATCCTGGAACGCTAGTTCTGAAGTCATGAAACAGTCTCTTGAAGCAATCGCAATCCACGAACTGGTGCATCGTATCGACATGGGGCTTGTTGATGAGATTGGCAGTCTCGAATCCGTCAATAAGGTGACAATTGAAACATGGGCTGAACAAGCCGTAGACGCTCATCGTGCCGACGCGGCGGCTGGCGATGCCTCTGAATTCAAGGGTGGGATTCAGGTTGTGCATCACGGGCCGGAATTTGGCCGCTTGCTCTTGCATCTGGCGATTCGGATGCATCGCAACGGCAGGCGATTTAACTTCAACGCACTTCATGGCTGGAGGCACTACGGCAATATCCCAATGTCTGCGTGCCTGAATTGGGTTCATGACGAGGTTGTCGCGCATGAAAACGATCCGCTTTCGACGATCAAAGAATTGCCGATGTGCCCAGTGTTTTCGCGACTCTGGCAGGCCGGGATTTATACGCCGGAGTTTGGGCATCTCTGGCCGGCAAGCTTTCGGAAAATCTGGGAAAACTTCGATCCATTCAACAACAATGTGAGCGATTTACGTTTGCCAATCCCGTCAGAAACCGCGTCGACGGCGTAAAGATTGTGACCCTTTTTCTCTCTCCATCAATTTGATCGTAACCCGCAACGAAGGACTAACGGCAAAACTATGAATCAACGTCGCCCAGTACCAGAACCGCCAGAACAACCAGCCCGAACAACCCTCGAACGAATTCAAGAACTTCAGAAGTTCGCACTGATGGCAAAGGCGACGAATGATCGGCTTGCTGAAACGTTTTACGCAATCGATCCAACGACAATTTCATCAGATGCACGGCTGTTTTTGTCGGCAATGATGGACATGAATTCGAACTTTAGTCAGTGGCTCGAAAGTCATGCGGCGTTGCTCGGATCGGTTGTTATGACAATCGAATTGGACGACTGAACGCAACGAAGCGTCGGCTAATGTGGTCGATGCCTATTTAGTAAAACGCTTTGAGAAACGGCGGGGGGGGGACAACATGGCCAATACAGATTTGACGTTTACCGGTAACTCTGACGACGCTGTCGCGGCTCTGGCGAAGCTGGAACGCAAGTATGAAGCGGTCGAAGCGAAACTGAAGGGAATCAAAACCGGCAAGCAGAGCGGCAATACCGACGAATGGAATGCCGGTCTTGATACGATGCTCAGCAAGGTGATCGGGATCGGGATCGCGTACCAGGCGATGGGGAGCGCTGCCCGTGCGGTATTCGAGGAAAATGCCAAGATCATCGACCAGTTGAACAATTTCGTTCCCAAAAAATCCGAAGCTGAAGTCAAGCTGCAGATTCAGGCGAACATGTCGAAACCTGAAGTGCGGGCCATGCTGCCCGGTCTGGAAAAGTCTCTCACGGCCACGCCTTCGACGGACATGATTGGCGGGATGAAGATCCAGCAACAACTGGCATCGTCCGGCATCAAAGAGGAAGACGTCAAGTCCGGCGAAGCGGCTAAAACTGTTCTCGATATGAAGGCCGCTACGAACCAGTTCGGCGAAGGAATTGGCGACGAAGGAGAGGCTACCAAAACAATCGCGATGCTGCTCAAGGGCAGTGGTAAGCAACATCCCGGCGCTGCGGACATGAAGGAGATCAGCCAGTCGATTGTTTCGTTGTTTGAAGCGTCCGACGTGCAGATGCAGGACTTTAAGCAACTTGCCCCCAAGATGGCCGGGTTGAAGTCTGCCGGAGTGAAAACAAACGAGTCCCTGGCGGCGTTCTCCGCACTGACTGACGTTATGGGCGGGAACAAGGCGGACACTGGGCTATCCGGTCTCGTAAGTCGATCCGAGACGATTGGTGCGTTCCCTGAGCGTGCTAAAGAACTCGAATCACTGGGGCTCACACCAGAGGACGTTTCCACGTCGAAACACGGGTTCATTCCTGTGATGGAAAAATGGAAAGGTGTCTTATCAAAGCTCCCGGAAAATGAGCGAAATCAAAAAATCGCAAAGATATGGGGCGAGGACGCTGCCCCTGCGGCCAACTTCATGTTTAGTGATTCCGGCATGGCGACGACGAAGGACTATATCAGGCGGGCGAATGACAAAACTCCGTATGACCGTAATGTCCAGACCTTTCAACAGTCGCGATATGCTGGTCAGCAACGTGTTAAAATAAAGGACGAGTTCGCCACTGACAAGATTGATGAGAATACCGGGAACTTTACCTGGAAAGAGAAAGAGGACGAGGACAATGTCCGATACAAGAAAAAGTTGGGACAGACAAAAAGCCCAACTACTAAGTTGATTTATACTGCCGGTAAAGCCGTCGAAGGCATGGTTGATAGTTATGCTCAGTCGTGGGGTCTGTCGCCGCAAGATATTGGACTGGGTCGTGACAAGGAAATCACGGAAGATGTTAATAAGCCGGTTTATCCGGAAGAGAAACCGCCCATCGAACTGAAAGGTGGGCAAGCTCCAAAGGGTATGAAGGCAACACCGATCAGCATTCGCGACGGCGAAATCAACATCAACGACGCGACGAATACCAGCGAGGACCGGGAGAGAGATGGGACGGTCATCCCTCGCACGCGTCCCATCGAACTAAAAGGCAAATCGACTCGCACACAGCGAGAATCCTCGCCAGAAGTCACTGACAGAACATTCGCCGGCGACCATACGGAAGCGGAAAAGCGGTTCCTGAATCACAATCCGTTTAACGCTCCGGTCCCCGTCAATAACGGCATGGAGGACAGGGCTGAAGAATGGCAGCGAGAGCATCCAAAAGAGGCCGCACAGGCGAAGATCGACCAGGCAAATGGCGTGAATCCATTTGCACCGAAAGCAGGAGAAAAGCCGGTCACTCCGCCACTGGACCTGACTCGTAAGCAGCCCGCTACAAAGGCGGAAGCGGCATACATCCAGCAACGCGGCGGTGATCCGACAAATCAAAAACAGGTCGACGAAGTTCGCAAAAAAGTGAAGCCAGAAGAGATTGAGCGGAAGACCGGAATCAAACCCGACGCTGGAAAGCCGGACACTGCGTCGAATGATAGATTGACAAAAGCCACCGAGCAAAACACAGCCGCGTTGATCGAAAACAATCGCCTAGCAGCCGAAGCGAACAAGAGAAACGCCGGTCCTGCACAGCCACCTCCGCAACCAGAAGTCGCAAGACGCCCGCGCAGGCCACTGAACCGAAACGGCAACGTCGAACAAGCCTGATAATCCAAAGGAAAATGCAGTGTCACGAAAGCAGCAATATGCCGCGTCGATCCGCGATCACTCCGCATGTCTCGCGAGATTCACGGACGCACTGATCGACAGTTCGAAAATCAAGTCCGGCATGAACGCCGATCAGATACTGGCATCACACGCTGCGTTGATAGCTAGCACCGACGAGATGATCGAATATTCATTAGTGCTGATTCGATCAATGAACCGAATGGCAGATGACTTCGAGAGGGAATTTATAAAGGGTGAAGAACTTGGAGACTGAACCGCCAGTGATTGAATGCAACGTCGCAAACCCCGCTTATTTTGCGATGCCGACTGCCGAAGAATTGCAACTAAGATCGGACCGAAAGCGGGCGACACTGGCGAAGCGTCAATCACCAGTTCCTTCACCTGGCGGGGTGGCTCCGTGTTCCGGTGAACTGAATGAACCTGAAGAATCGTTCGAAGATGACGACGACGATCTTGATGCGGACGACGGCTCATACAAGGTTTACTTGCCGACGCCGGAACAAATCAAGGAGGAGTGTCGGCTCATTCGCCTGGAATGGTCGGAAGAAAGCTTTGTTACCCGCCGCGAAGGAATTATTCCAGAAGAACTCGCTTCGGCCGAAGAGCTTAGGCAGCGCAGGAACTGGAGGACGTGAGCATGGACATTGAAGAACAGCCACCCAGTGATGAGCCAGCTCGTCCGGGCACGACGCCTGGAGTGTTCAGGTTGCTGTCGAGTGACAGGCCGGAGATCGTTCCACCTGGCCGGCAGTCCCGCCAACAACAACGGGAACAACGCCAGCAGGAAAGACAGCATGAACGAGAGCAACGACCAGATCAGTCAAGGAGATCTGCAGGCGCAATTCTGCGAAGGCAACTCACCAGTGAGATTCAGAAACGACGGGACAACGGCCAATGATCGTTCAACTTCACCGGCAAAACATTTTTGACAACCAGCGTCGTGGTTCCGTCTCGTGGCTGGCTGAAGACTAGCATGGCGACAGGAAATGGCGAGGACAAAATGGGCTACAGAAGACAATCAGAACGAGCCGAAAGGCACAAGTCAGGGCAGTTATGTCGCGGAGGATCAATTGGCTTTAATCAACTGCCGTTGGTGCTATACGTTCGCGGCCGGGAGTCTGACTTCGTCCACAAGAAGTTATGGTTCCCATTCTACGAGTCGACGAAATCGCGAAAGGATGCGTTTCGAGATATCAAGCGTAAGCTGAGAAATCGAGGCAGCGTACTTCGCGAAGGCCGCATCATCTCCGTGAAGCTGGCCGGAGATATTGCCGATCGGCACATTCGACAGCCGGCCGCATCAAAAACTACGCTGAAGGCGGCGTGACCCAACGACAGCCGGCGTCGCCGACAACCAATTGATGTTTGTGTCCGCCGCACTTCGGCGGATTGTCGCTCATCACGATATTGTAAAGCTTATCAGAAAGTTGAACTCCGTATTCTACGGGCCGTTCCTTGAGTAGGCTGGCATCGAATTCGTCGTCGATTTGTTCCGACATGTATTTATTAATGGCGAATCGACAGTCGCCAGCCAAGTAAACAGGAACTGTTTTCAAACCGCCTTTCCGGACGACGTGTCCTTTCTCTCTGTTCCATTCTACCTCATGAATTTCAAACCCATACTTACTTGGACCGCAGACCCAAAAGGCCGTGAAATCTACAGCAGTATTGCTAGCGAACTCCGCCTGTATCTTCGGCTCAAGTACACGTACAATTCGATTGATGACATTCTGAGGACCGGAAGCATTTTGGAAATTAAGAAGTTCGGAAATCAAATTTGAAACCGGAATCTCCTGAAATCTGTTCTCACCATGATTGGCGATTGCAAACGGCAGAGCGGCATGAGGAAAAATCTTTTGCAGACGGTCAGTCGACACACTGTGGCCGTAAGCGTCCAAAAGGTTGCTGCGACCATCAGCCGTGAGCACAATACCATCTTGGCAAACACAGCAAATCAAGAGCGTCATGCAATCAAGCCTTCTTTTTCGTCGCCTTCTTAACGGCGGCTTTCGCTCCAATAACCCGATTCTTCACAGTCTCGTTATGGTATTTGTGCCGACGTTCAACCTGACTCTTGATTCCCTTGGCGAACGCTTCCAATTGGTCGATTGAATCGACTTTCGTCTTGGCGGCGAATTCCTCAACGGCCGTCAGGTGCGTGTTCTCGAACATGACGGCGTGTAATAGCAACGCGGCCATGCCACAGTCCTCCATCTCATCGGCGACGGCGTTGAGATCGTTCGCAGCACGAGAAAGAGTTGCAGCGATTTCCTGTAATTGTTGTCGCGTGATTTTTGATCTGGCCATCAGCCCAGTAAAACGAATCGATTTCTTTTTCGCGAATCGGAGCGCATCGCAACTTGACAAACGATGCGCGTCATCGCTAATGTCTCCCCCGCCAAGCAAGAGTGACCAGTTTCAAAACTCACAATTCGATCAAGTTTCCCGACCCCTTGAGATCACTCTTGCTTGGCAGCAGAGTATCGTCTCAAGGGGTCTCTTCGTTTTCACGTGTCTGGAATTACAGACAAATCAGCGATCGATTTGAGGGATGCAGTTCCCCAAACTGCTGACCACGGACGGCATTTTCCCTGTCGGTTCTCACGAGAACCAATCTACGCCATTAGCGTCTTTTCGCACCAGTTTTTGACCGGGCCGAAGCGATCACCTTTTCCGAGATCGCGGTACGTACCGACTCAAAATCAGTGCGTTTTTCTGTCGGTTTTGCCACACGTAAGGAAAGATGTACTCGAATGCATGCAATGATGTTTGCCCGAACGAATTTCGTAGTGTCGATGGCTCCTGCAATCCTGGCTGAAGAGGAGTTGAGAGAGCAACGGGAATCTCCTCCGGTCCTGCAGGCGCAACAACTCGAATCGACTGAGTGTCGGTCCTCCAGCGGTAGCTGGGAGCACTCAGAATCGTCGATGGAGAACCACCGGAACAATGCCCGATTCAGGTATGTGAGTCTCACCAATGTTTCGTCTCGTGACTGGGAGGAAATCTTCCGTTTGTTGTCGTCATACACGCGGGCTTTGTTAAATCGAATGAACGGCCGTGTCCATCGCTCGCACGCGGTGGCGATGATGTTGGTTGATTCCGTTCGATCTGGCGAGCGGAAATGGAACAGCAAAAATGATCCCAATCTATTACTGTTTCTGTTCGCGGCGGCGAAGTTCAACGCATTTGAGATGGCGGCGATGACGAAGCCGGAGTGTGCTGAAAAGACGTCGTTGAAACCAAGACACCGACGACGTGGCAGCGGAGTTCTCAGCAAGATCAGCGGCGAAATGAATGTACAGTCGGTCATCGAAAATCTGCCGATGGTCGCACTGCTGGTGAGCAGGCTCAACCATCTGCTGAATCCGGTTGCAAACCCGATCGGGAAACCGGCCAGTGAATCTGCCGACGATTCTGTTCAGTTCGCCTCAGGCGACGACGCGGCAATCAACCCATCGCCTCTCGGGGCCAGAATCTTGCGACGTCAATTCGAGATGAAGGCGGTGCCACGATGACCACAGTACTCGAATCCACATCGCCATCCATGATTCAAGAAACGTTGCCAATCTACTTCGTCCGTCATCGTCGGTTTACCGATCTGGACGCGGCGACACTGGCGGCATCCGTCCTGGCGGACCTGCACAGCGAACCCGTCCAGATAGAAACCGTTGAAGTCGCGGTGCCGATGACTCGAGCCGTCGTCGAGACGGTGAGGCCGAGGCATCTCGGAGAGTTTGAGATTCCCAAGCCACGAAGTCTGCGGGCAAAGCCAATCGTTGCCGACGCTCAGATAATACTCGGTAGCCAGATCGTGCTGACAACCATGCGAGCGGCGGCATTCCTTGGAGTCGACGAGGTCACTCTCCTTGGCTGGCGTTCGCCTGGTTGTTCTGAAGGGCCGACATTCATTTTGAATGGCGGCCAGATTTTGTATGCGCTGCTCGACCTGCAATCCTGGCAACGAAGCTCCACTGCCGAAAAACGGAGGTCTCGGGACACACAATCACTCGCCGTACTGGATGAGTTTTCCAGAGGTGCCGTCGCGGACGCTGTAGCGTGACGTGACATCGTGTTGCCGGGTTTTTCTCGTGGCGTTTTCAACTATTTCCAGAAATCCGAAATTATGGCTAGCCTTTTCTGTTGACTCTCGCCGATAAAATGGATATCATTTATCCATCGGACCGAACAACACTCAAACAAAGGAACACGCGAATGAACAGATTCACCAACCTCACGACGAAAGAAATCAGAACCTGGCTGAACGTCAATGAAGATCAAGCCCTGAGCGGTTGGGGTGAACTTCGCACGATGTACACGGAAGCCCTGACCGAACTGACGCGACGTACGACGATCGAAGAGTAAACGAAGCCAACCGGGCGGGGACTGCAAACCCGCCTCTTCTTCCGGGAGTCAACAAAAATGACCGAAGCATTGAGCGATGCAAAACGACAGGTATCCAACGCGGTGGAAGCTCGCATCGTCGAGTTGATGGCAACGGCCGTTGCGAAGATGAAAGCAGAGATTGCCCGGGCCGTACTGGTCGATGTCAGCGACCCATTCGACGAAGACGCGTTGAACGACGCGATTGCCGACCAGTTGGGTAGCTGGGACTTCTCCGGTGAGATTAACCTCGCCTCGTGTGAAGTGGTGTCACCATGAAGAAAAAACCAGCCACAGAGAAGGCAACGTCGACGCGCAACCCGGCCGTGTTTGTGCGGGTCCCGCCAACGATCAAACCGCAGCTCGAAGCCGACGCGGCCAGGTATGGCTGTTCAGAGCAGGCGATGATTCTGTGGATCGTCGGGCGACACTACGGGGTCGAGATCGAGAGCGTTCCGAGGGGCAGGCCGAAGAAGGTGAAGGAGTCTTGATCCTGATTATACTTAAACTCCCAAAGTGCTACCGAACCGTTCCACACAAAAAGAAAGAAACCATGTTGAACTATTGCCCTGACAGTATGCCGTCCGTTGATCCGAGGCAGATACAGGAGGCCGCAAACTTCAATCTCAAACCGGTGTATGTGATTTGCAACGATCCACAGGACGAAGCGGCCGGAACAACATTTTTCGCGTTTGTTCAAACTGTGCCGAAAATCGGCGAGGTACTCCTTTTACAAGACAAGAAAAACTGTCTGGTGAAAGGCGTCATTCATAAAGTCTCGATTCAAGGCGAATCGAAGTTTCCTGTGATGATGCCGATTGTCGTTTCTGAATGGATTTCACCTGAGACATTGGAAGCACTTGAAGCGGTCGACGACGATGATTGATCGATCAAAATGCGGACGACACGAACCCCGTTGGCGATGGCTGGCGGGGTTCTTTTTGTTTTGTGGACCGATACAATTGTCGGACTGCCAAGCCATCGCTCGAAGGAACTGAACCGTGGTTACGATATCCGCCAAAGCCATCCTGAACGCGATCGAGGGCGGAGATATCGAAGCCATCCAGCAACATGGCTTGCTCAAGGTCCTCATCAACTTGAAGCCGGTCCTGATTATGTTTGAGTCGTCGGGGCCACAGGTGAGAAAATCGATCGGCGGCAACATGATTACCGTACTGGCCGGTGACGTTCCTGTCGCAACTGTTCAGGCCGATTCCGCTGACGATGCCGAACAGATTGCGAGCGTGTTGGCCGATCTGCTGGACGTTGGATGAGGATTGTTGTGGTTCGATTGGCTGGCTCCTTTTGTTTGACAGCAGCCACGGAAGGCACAAATGGCAACGAAGCCCACAGAGAAATTCGATCGCCAGCAACTCCAGATGATCGTCGACGAAGTTCTCGCCCAAGTGATCTCAAGCAACGAATTCAAGGCAACAATCGCCAGTGCGATACGACGGGCAATTATCGACATCTCAATGAAGACTGACCGGGAGAAGAAAGCGGCAAAGCTCTCCAGTGCGTCCGGAATGGCGACGGTCAAGCAGGCCGCAGAGTTCCTTCAGGTGTCAATCGATACCGTCTATCGAATGGTCGCGGACGGGACGATCCAGTCGACCCGCGTTCGTGATTCAATCCGAATTCCGTGGGACGCGATTTCGAAGGATTGAGAGATGCCGACTATCCGCTTCTCCTAGTCGGATTCACCCGCTTTTTGGGTTTTGGTGGTTCCACCACAATACACCCATAACCACCAAATACATGCTATTACTCGCGGTGGAATGCAATGATTGCAATTCTCCAGATTCGCGATAGACTCTACAAAACAAGGCAATTTCTACTGAATTCTCTCGATTTGAATCCCGCTTCGAGCCCTAGTCGGGGAGCTTTTTTGAATTCGCGAACCTCTGTTTCACAGATTTTCCTTGTGAAATAAGAGGATTTTCGTTTGAGGGACGCGCATTGCGGCGCAGTTCGGGATGCTCCCGATGGGCGCTGCGCCAGATTCGCGAAAGCTGTGCCCCGCACCCTCAGGTAATGCTCCGTCGTCGCTTTCGGCAGTTGTCGGAGACTTTGCGAGCGAACTTCCCTGCGAGTGGAACTGGCGTTCGCGTTCCAAAAAACGGGTCGTTATTTGCCATTTTTCCGCGATGACGCATCATTTGTCTGCGGCCAGCGATACGCAGACCAGTTCCTTGTCGTTCCGGCAGAAGACGCATTTGTTCGCAAAGGCCGGATAGGACCAGACCACGTTGCGGCCGAAACATTCTCCCGTGGGATCAATCACGTGCGAACGGCTGATTTCGTCATAACTTTTCGAGGAAAGCTTCGCCAGGATCAAATCTCCGGTTTCGCTGAACAGAAAGTAGCGATCCCCGTTTCGCACGATGAATACTGTTCCGTGCTGGCCGCGCCTTGTTCCCGTCGTGGCTGCAAAAGTTTCCCACAACCGTTTTCCGGTCTCGAGATCGATCGCACGCAATTGGCCGCCGCGACATTCCGCTCCGTAAAGAATGCCCGCATCGTCGATGATTGGTGTCGTATTGGCGGCGTAGAGCGCCGTGCTGTTTTTGCCTCGCCAGACGACTTCCGCACCCGGTTTCGTTTCGTTGAGTTTCAACAAGGCCCCGACGTCGCCGATCCCGCTGGCGAACAAATAGTTGCCGTGTTTTTGAGGAACCATGATCGACATTCCATAATCAGGCTTCAACGGAATGGACCAGTAAACCTGCCCGTTTTCAGGGTTCAAACTGTTGATCGAGTCGGCGTGCCAGATGATCAACTGCTTGACGCCCGCAGCCTCGATCATGGATGGTGCAGAATAACCGGATTCTGATGCCGTAAGGGCCTTCCAGAGTTCTTTTCCCGTGTCCTTGTCAAACGCCACTATGACGCTGCCCGGGCCGCCGACGAGGCAGAACAGCGACTGTCCATCGATCAATGGTGCGCCGCAAAAACCCCAGAGTGGCGCGTCGATGCGGTATTCTTTTTTGAGACCCTTCGACCAGATTTCTTTCCCTTGCTTCGCGTCCAGGCAGATCAGGTCGCCTTCCGCTCCCAGTGTGTAGACTTTGCCTGCGTGAATCGTGGGAGTGGCGCGTGGACCGGAGGGATACGAGATGTTGTATTTGCACGGGTATGCATGTTCCCAAACCGGCTTGCCACTTTCGCCGTCGAAACACAGAACTCGCTCTTTTCCATTAAGAGATCGACGGGTTCCGGGATCGTTCGCCGTGTCCCCCGCTTCACGGACGTAATCGGTGAGATAAACGAGTCCGTCGCCGACCGCCGGGCCGGAATAGCCGAGACTCACCGGGGCTCGCCATTTGACCGGCAATCCCTTTTCGGGAAATTTCTCGACGAGACCCGTTTCGTGCCAAACACCGTCCCGATTGGGGCCGAGCCATTGTGGCCAGTCATCTGCGACTGTTACTGCATTGAAAACGAAGTTAAAGGCGAGACTGACGAGTGTCGGCAATATTGCTCGCGTGAGACGACGGGAATGGTTCATGGTGACGCTCCTGGTGTTTAGGTGCCCGCAGGGTATGCCTCTGGCTTGGCCGGAATGTTTTCGTCGTTTCGCCGGGTAAGCCAGGGGCATGCCGAAAACACCGGAGCAAGCCGGAGGCATACCCTACGAAAATACTTGCGGGTCGGGGCCGCGTTCAGACGGCGACTTTCACGACGACTTTGACGACATCAGCCGACACTGGAGGTGTACCTGTTGCGAGGCCCGGAGCATGGATGTCGTCTGGATAGAAAATCATAAAGGTCCCCATCGGTGCGGCAAATGTCTCGATCCCGGGTTCGTAAAAGATCACGTCCTTTTCCTCCGAGTAGGGTGTTTTCACCGGTGGGGCACTGACGAGCGGTACGCAACCGAATCGCTCGTTGCCTCCCGCGACGAACTGAACGTCAATGTACTTTCGATGCGATTCCCAGACGGCCTGGTCGGGAAGTTTCGTTTTGTAGCGATTGACGATGCTCACAAGATTCTTGCCGTCAAGTTCATATTGTCCACTCTCGACAAACGTGAAATCCGTGCTGCCGATGTACTCGATGGCCTTAACGATTCGTGGCGGCAGATGGAGGTATTGGGCGTAGTTCTGAATCCTGTCGACGATCATAAAATCCCTTTCAGTTGAGATGTGGCAAAGTTTGCGATAACCGTCCGCCTTTTATCTCCGTCTGTTCAAATCTGTATTTTCACTGGAAGTCAAAAAGGCGGCTGAACAGAAGAAAACGAAGGTAACAAAGAAATGCAAGGAAGATAGAGTACCCTGCTCCCATCAGTTGCCAACACACGTCATTTGCCGGTAAAAGCCCTCAGAGACTCGGAATTCCTGCTGGTTGATCGAGAACGCACGATGACAATTCTGTATACCGATGATCGCTTTCTCGGCCATGAAACCGGAACTCATCGCGAACGGCCGGAACGCCTGAAAGCGATCACGGAAGAGCTGATCCGAACGGGACTCGCCGCAAAATGTCAGGCGGCCGAGACGCGGCTGGCGTCGGTCGACGAACTGTCGCAAATTCACAGCGGCACGTATGTCGAACGAGTGGCCCAGTTCGCGAAGGAAGGCGGTGGCTGGATCGAGGGCGATACATTCATGTCGCCGAAGTCATACGACGTGGCCTGCCGCGCGGCGGGAACCGCCATCGCCGCGGTCGATGCCGTGATGAAGGGGCCAGACCATCAGGCGCTGTGCCTTGTTCGCCCGCCGGGGCATCACGCGCTGGTCCATGAAGCGATGGGGTTTTGTCTGTTCAACAACATCGCCCTGGCTGCCGATCATGCCGTGAAAAGACATCACCTCGAACGAGTACTCGTTGTCGATTGGGACGTCCATCACGGGAACGGGACGCAGGATATCTTCTATGAACGCGACGATGTCTGGTTTCTCTCTGCACATCGATCTCCGTTTTATCCGGGGACTGGCAAGAAGGACGAGACGGGGACACGCAAAGGACTCGGCACGAAGTTCAATCTGCCGGTGGCGTTTGGCATCTCACGCAAGGATTACCTCGCACAATTCGAATCGTTGTTGACCGATGCGGCGGCGAAGTGCAAGCCGCAGATGATTCTGATCAGCGCGGGGTTCGACGCCCATGCGGAAGACCCGATCGGTTCGCTGGGTCTGGAAACGGAAGATTTCGAGACGCTGACAAAACTCGTCATTCAGGTTGCCAAGGGGCATTGTCAGGGACGATTGGTGAGTTGCCTTGAAGGAGGCTACAACGTCAAACGGCTGGCCGAATCGGTGGCCTGTCATTTGAAAACGCTGTTGATTCGATGATGGCGGTGCCATTCCACAGGGTCGAGGCCGCGTTATATCGGAATTGGCTGACCAAATCCGGTCTTGGCTTCGATACCGGTGCCAGCCAATTTCGAAAAAACGCAGACTCGACCCCTGCTCTTATTCCTGTCCATTGCACTCGTAACTGACCGTCACATTGGTGCGGATGCCGCCGCGAGGGGTGAAGGCTCCGAGAAGCGTCATCGACCGAGGCTTGGTCACTGCGACCAGATCGTCCAGAATCTGGTTCGTAACCGCTTCGTAGAACGCTCCGTGATTGCGAAACTGTTGCAGATACATCTTCAATGACTTGAGTTCGTAGCAAAGTTGATCCGGCACGTAAGTCAGCGTCAACGTGCCAAAGTCCGGCTGGCCGGTCTTGGGACACAGAGACGTGAACTCGGGACAGATTGTCTCGATCGAATAATCCCTTTGCGGGTATGGGTTTGGAAATGTTTCAAGGAGGTCGCGAAAGCTCATGATTCGGGAAATTCCTGGAGATTACGTCGTGGTGGTTGGCAGGAAAACGAAGCGATTGTAGTCGCAGAAGTGACGCTTCCCAACGGCTGGCTGTCGCGCTTTTGCCAAATGCTTCGACGGATGGTCGGTTGCGCGATGTCGATCGTTGGCAAAATCATCAATCGGAATGGGACGTATGCGACCCATGGGTCCTATTTGTCCCATAGGTCCCATTTCTTTCACCGAATCCGGGGGGCACGTCGGGATCGCCAACCGACATGGCCACAATCACGGTCGATTGACCAAACTTTTGTCAAAATGCTTCTCCGCTTGCAGTTCCAGCGCGAAAACCGTCTGCGGAAACGAATCTCCGGCAACTCCTGCCTGGGTTCGTGACTGTTTTTGCATTCTGACCATGTTTGCCTTACGAACTGGACACCATTCGTCTGGACACTCAATTCTCTTTCTCTTATCAATCGCCCGCCGAACTCCCCCTTCCAATTTCAATTCGTTCTCAATCACGTCACCATCAGTGATGCGATCACTTCGTCTTTTCGGAGGCAAAATGCCTATCGACACCGGTCGCGGTCCGCGCATCGTCAGCGGTCGTTCGCCCGGATTGGTCTTTCCAATCCTGGTCGTCCTGTCCGTGCTGGTGCTCGTCGCGCCCGTCCCGCCGGTCGTGCTCGATCTGCTGCTGGCCGCGAATGTTACCGCGTCGGTGCTCATCCTTTTGACGACGATTTCGGTCCGGAAACCGCTCGACTTCAGCGTGTTCCCTTCACTGTTGCTGGTCACGACACTCGTGCGACTTGTCCTGAATGTGGCCTCCACGCGACTGATTTTGACTCGTGCTCATACTTCAGGAACGGACGCGGCCGGGGCTGTCATTGAAGCCTTTGGACGGTTTGTGGCTCAGGGGCAACTGCTGGTCGGCCTGATTTTGTTTGCGATCGTCGTCGTCATTCAGTTCGTCGTCATTACGAAGGGTTCGACGCGGATCAGCGAAGTGGCCGCTCGATTTGCTTTGGACGGAATGCCGGGCAAACAATTGGCAATTGACCCGGACCTGACGGCCGGACTGATTTCGACCGAGCAGGCTCAGCTTCGACGAGCGGAAATCTCGGACCAGGCCGACTTTTACGCGGCGATGGACGGGGCCGGCAAATTTGTGCGTGG
>Ga0206811_1094_pt3 | contig 16746 bp, 12 predicted proteins | sample Alteio_BWOrgCont_53_FD_152886 | JGI IMG/M metagenome (GOLD analysis project Ga0206811, IMG submission 152886) | Enriched cells from forest soil in Barre Woods Harvard Forest LTER site, Petersham, Massachusetts, United States -... | ecosystem: Environmental > Terrestrial > Soil > Temperate forest >... | reverse complement strand
TCCTGAGGTGATTGGCCTGCAAAATCAGCTTGCATCAATGAAGGAATTCATGGACAAGCAAAGAGGTGGTATGAAGAGTGGGATGACTTCGATTTCTCTCGACCCTTCAGCGTTATTCATGTCTTATCAGCAACTGCTGAAAAACGACATCGTGGCGATGGATCAGCGCGAACGCCGACTCAATGCGCTGGCGGACGAGTCCGTGAGACTTGCGAGCGATATGGTCACCGACGAACTGCAGGGAGAATCACTCCGACGGGATGTTCAAAGGAAGCAGGAATTGTTTGATGTGGCTGTGGACCGCCTGCGCGACATCAATCTGACAAAGGATTATGGCGGATTCATCAACGAAATCCTGTCCGAACCGGAACCGGGACTGCAGGTCATGCCTCGAATGAGTATCTCGCTGGGCCTGGGTTTATTACTCACGCTGGCAATCGGGGTCTGTGGCGTTGGCATTGCCGAGTATCGCGATCGACGATTCCGCACGCTTGATGATGTGCGAAACACGCTGGGCACAGAGATCCTCGGTCAGATACCGGTCGTGGAATCGGAGACGCGAAAAAAGCGAACGATGTTCAAGCGAGAACCAGCGGACAACTCGCCTCGGGTTCCACTGCTGTTGCCACCGCAGTCACGGGGTTCCGATGCATTTCGCCTTCTCCGCGCATCGCCCGTTTTCTCGGATGGGGAAGAAGGCCGCAAGGTGATCTGTATCACCAGTCCCAATCCTGCCGACGGCAAATCGACAACAGTTGGAAATCTGGCGGTCAGCCTGGGCCAGTTGGGGCACCGCGTTCTCGTAATCGACTGCGACCTCAGGCGTCCGTCACAACATGATTTCTTCTCTCTGCCAAACGAGCGGGGACTGACGACGTTGCTCAATAATGGAGACCTTGATCCGGCAGATTTGATCCAGGCAACAGCAAGCAAACATGTCGATCTGCTGACGCGCGGCGAAGCCGTACCTGATCCGGCAGAGTTTCTCGCCTCCGGCAAGTTCCTGGCGCTCGTGGAATTGCTTGCGGGTCAATATGACCACATCCTTCTCGACTGCCCTCCGATATTGCCCGTGGTCGACGCACTGGTTCCGGCATCCATTGCGGGCTGTGTCATACTGGTCGTTCGATTGGACCGTACGTCACGGCTCCATGCTCAGGCCGCGTGTGCAACCCTGCGGCGCTCGGGTGCCCAAATCGATGGTATCGTTCTGAATGGCCTGGCGGCGGGAGTCCTGGTAGACGAGTACTACGGATATGGGTACGGGTATGGATACGAGTACGAGTACTCGAATCGCAAGGAGGACGGGGCCAGGCAGAACGCCGGGCCAGCCGACTCATCCGCGTCGAGCAGTAATCGATTGGGTGCCTCCCGGATTGAATCCACGTTCCACCGAAACGGAAGTGCGAATAATTCTCCTCATTAACAACGAGATGACCTTAAATAGATAAGTCCGATTGCTGCCGCACGAATATCATGCTGGCGGACGACGGACCTCTCGCGACATATATTGAACTTTGACGGGTGCCAGTTGCCCAGGTGATGTTGAAGCGTCTCGTCACGTGCTAATGGCATTGCACCCGTCAATCGCGCCGTGTTTGCTTCAGTGTACAGTTGCTGTAGCTCGCCTGCGCGTCCGTTGAATGCGCCCGATCGTAAACGGGCGTCGGTCAGTGTAAGGGGATTATTGCAATGAACTCGCTCACCGCAGACGCTGCGAGTAGTGTGCAGCCGCTCCGGCCACCGGACAACCGGTGGTACGAGCCGGCGAAAGACAGGTACTTGACATTGGCGCTGATTGACAGGGAACACGCCGCTTCCCTGGCTCAATCCTGTCGACTCAGCGATGAAGCAAGCCGTGTTTCCCGCGTGCTGGCGAATCATTCGTTACTGCAATGTATTCTCACGTCCATTCCGCTAATCGCAGCCGACTTCATAACCATGTGGACACTGCTGTTCGCTTCGACGGCAGTGGTCGAACGCCTGTTCGGAATCCCGACAACTCTGGTGACAAGGCATACCGCTCTCGTCGCATCACTGTTACTCGCCCCGATCGCCCGACTCAAGGGGATGTATCCGGCAATCGGTATCAGTCCGCCCGTCGAGTTTCGTGAAATCGTTCAGTCGACCGCCACCGCGCTCTGTATCTTCTCTGGAATCGGGATTGTGGCGAGTCCTGCGAACTGGCCGTATTTCATGATCTCCACATTCCTGACTTTGCTGCTCGCCATTCCGATCTTTCCCGCGGTAAGGTATGCGGTTCGCGAACTCGCAGCCAGGTGTCGCTGGTGGGGTGCCCCGGTTTTGATTTATGCGAAAGTTGACGCTGCACGGGAATTGTTCAGCCGGCTGCGTTTCTTGCGTCAGTGCGGACTGCGTCCTGTGGGAGTTTTGCTGTCAAGTGACGACTATTGGGCTTCAGGGGTGGAACTCGATCGGCAAAATATTCCCGCTTACGACGTTCGGCATCTGCTGCACCGGGCACTTGAATTCAAGGCCACCTGGGTACTGGTTGGGGCAAACCAGCCCAATCCGGAAAACGAATCAGAGATTCAGGCAGATCTTAATGCGATTCCTAATCGTGTGATGCTGACGACCGGCGGATTCAACTGCGGGATGTGGGATCGCACTCATACGATCGGTCCCGTCAGTGGACTGTGGTTATCGGGTTCGCGCCACTGTTACACGCAGGCCGTCATAAAGCGATTTGTGGATCTTGCGGTAACGTCGGTCGTGGCAATGGTCTTTTCTCCACTGATTCTCACAATTGCCATCGCGATTCGATTGAGTTCTCCAGGCCCGGTCTTTTACTCTCAAAAGCGTCTGGGACGAGGCGGACAGATTTTTTGGGCGTGGAAATTCCGCTCAATGGTGCCCGACGCCGATCGGGTGCTGCAAGAGGTTTTGGATAGCGATCCGATCCTTCGCCGGGAATGGGAGCAGACCCATAAACTAAAACGCGACCCGCGTATCACTTCGGTGGGCCGCCTGATTCGGGCGACCAGTCTCGACGAGCTGCCGCAATTGTGGAATATCCTTCGCGGTGATATGGGCCTCGTTGGACCACGGCCGATCGTCGATTCGCCCGCTTATGATGCGGCATACGTTCATGGTTATCCGAGCGAATTCGCAACCTATTGCAGTGTTCGCCCCGGCCTGACGGGGCTTTGGCAGGTCACGTGTCGTAACAGCGGTGTTTATGAAATGCGAATTTACTGGGATATGTATTATATTCGCAACTGGTCTCTCTGGCTCGATCTTTACATTATTTTACGCACAATCCGAACGGTATTGTTACGAGAGGGTGCATACTGACGGCTGTTTGTCTGATCGCGAATGGTTCGTCCATCCACAGAACCGATCGCTGCATGTCCTGATGCTGTCAGTGCGCACAATTCCTGGAAGGTCCATAACTAATGACGCAGGTCGCACTTGAAATTCCCGCCGTACAACTCTTCACAGTCGCACGTCACAAGGACGATCGTGGTTTTTTTTCGGAAACTTACAATCGACGCACTCTGCACGAGCAGGGAATTGACGTCACTTTTGTCCAGGACAATCAATCGTTGTCCCGGGAGAAGGGGACATTGCGCGGTTTGCATATGCAGGCTCCGCCCTACGCGCAAGATAAACTTGTTCGCGTGACTCAAGGTAGTATTCTTGACGTCTGTGTCGATGTTCGCGTGGGCTCTCCCACCTACGGTGAATGGGTGTCTGCCGTGATCAGCGCAGCGGCCTGGAATCAAATTTTTGTTCCGCGAGGCTTTCTTCACGGTTTCGTGACCCTGGAGCCGGACACAGAGGTGCACTATAAGGTCTCAAACTACTACAATAAAGCGTCCGAGAGCGGGGTCATCTGGAACGATTGCGATCTAGCGATTGATTGGGGCGTAACCTGTGATGTCATGTTGTCGGGCAAGGATGCAGTATTGCCGCAATTTCGGGAGTTTGAGTCTCCGTTCTTTTACGTATGAGGCCCGGGAAGCAAATCCCGAAATCGGCTCGGTGCCAATGTATCAGCAAGTGCGATTGACATAAAAACATTGCCGTGATCGCAAGTCCGTTTTACGAAATGTGAAGTGCAACGTCCATGAAGATCCTCGTAACCGGCGGGGCCGGATTTATCGGCTCGGCGCTAGTCCGCCTTTTAATTGAATCGACGACGCATGATGTCGTGAACATCGATAAGTTGACCTACGCGGCCAATCTTGACAACTTGAGTACCGTGGAGCACTCGCCACGATATCTGTTTCTTCAGGCCGACATTTGCGACGAGGCCTTGATGAGGGAACTGTTCTCCGAACAGCAACCCGATGGCATTATCCATTTGGCGGCAGAAAGTCACGTAGACCGCTCGATCGATGGTCCCCGCGCTTTTCTCGAAACGAACTTCATGGGAACCTACTCGCTTCTACAGGCCGCGAGGATTTTGTGGAATGGCCTGCCGGATGATCGGAAAGCGGCGTTTCGATTCTTGCACGTATCGACAGATGAGGTTTTTGGGTCATTGGGTTCAGATGGCTATTTCACCGAAAGGACCCCCTATGCTCCCAATTCTCCCTACTCTGCAAGCAAGGCATCGTCTGACATGCTGGTCCGCGCCTGGCATCATACATACGGCCTGCCAACACTGATCAGCAACTGCTCAAACAACTACGGTCCGTATCAGTTTCCCGAGAAATTGATACCCGTGATCCTGTTAAACGCCTTGAACGGGAGACCCCTTCCAATCTATGGAACGGGTGAGAATGTCAGAGACTGGCTTTATGTGGACGATCACGCTTCGGCGCTGTTTCGTATCCTGTGCGCCGGAGTCGTCGGCGAAACATACAACATTGGCGGACATAACGAGAAGAAAAACATTGATTTGGTTCGGGAGATCTGTAGTATCCTGGACTCGTTACTTCCCGAGTCGCGTTGCGTACCTCATGAAAGTCTGATCACGTTCGTGAAGGATCGTCCAGGGCACGATCAACGGTATGCGATTGATGCTTCTAAAATTGAGAAGGATTTGGGCTGGAAGCCCTCGGTGACCGTCGAAGAGGGGCTAAGACTCACGGTGCAATGGTATCTCGGGAATCGTGAATGGTGGCAACGGATTCTGGATCGGGGCTTTAAACAAGCGGAGCGCCTGGGAGTGCCTGCGCAAATTGCTGGATGAGCGTTCAAGTTACGGAATCAGTTCAATGATTACACCTTGTGGAGACAACGGGCCGGTTGTCCGTGAAGTTCGCAATACTTCCGCGGCTCGCGGCCATGAAGTGCGTTTCGACAATCGATACAGGGGTTTCGAAATCAGAGAGAATCGTCATGTCTGACACCACCGGGATCCCTTTTCCGTCCATTACAATTATTTTCCTCACTTACAATGGAATGCCGTTGGTCGAAGTTGTACTCAAGGCGATACGCCAACAGACCTATGCAGGAAAATACGAGATCCTCAATATCGATTCCACTTCCACGGATGAGACGTTCAGGGTCTGCAAGGAATACTGTGATCGGCAGACGCAAATCAGCCCGAAAGAATTCCATCATGCACGAACTCGCAATTTCGGCGTTTCGATGTCGACCAGCGATATTTGCGTATTTCTCTCGCAGGATGCCTTGCCTGCAGACAACAATTGGCTGACTCGGCTGATTGACCCGTTTCTGGACTTTCAGGTCGGAGCCGTATACGGGCGGCAAGAGGCTCCGGCGTCATTTGGGCCGCAGCGTCAATACAGTATGAGCGAGGTTTATCCGACCACTCGCCAGATTCGGAAGTTCAATCCTGGAGAGAAACGCTCACTTCATGACATCCGGTTTTCAAACGCGAACGGAGCGGTACGGCGCGAACTGCTGGTCAAATTTCCTTTTCCGGAGTTTGTATTGCTCTCGGAAGATGTCGCTGCGTGCCACCAGGTTTTAAAAGACGGGCATACAGTCGTCTACGAACCTGCTTCCCGAGTCATTCATGGCCATGAAAGAAGCATCAAAGAAGAATTCGGCTGGGCTTTTGACGCAGGCGTTTCGCTCAAACGTCTTGGAATTCTGGGCAATCCGGAATTCAGCAGCGAGACCAGTTATGGAATCAGGAAAATGGCGGGGGAGATGGCGTATTTTGCAAAGCGAGGCGCGCTCGGAACCACCATGTTAAGCGCAGGTGTGTATATCGCACGATGGCTGGGCGTTCAATTGGGAAAACGAGAGCGCCTCCTGCCGACGACCGTACTTCGAATGATGTCTCCTACCCTCAGTCGAGCGCACCGCCTCGAAGAATGTGTATCGCCGGCATCGACACTCAGTCCACCCTGAATTCAGGCGAAATATCCGACGGAAGCGGGACAATCCAGCTTATTCGCAAACTAACCGCTTTTTTCCGGCGTCAGGCACGTATTATGTCGCAGCAGTCCAGTCAACACCTGAAATACAATAACTTTGATCTGCTTCGCCTCCTCTTGAGCGGAACAGTGTGCGTCGTTCATACGTGTGAGCTTTCGGGGTATCCTCAGTTGGCGTGGATTGCCAGGATTCTTTCATCGGCCGTCGCGGTGAAAGCGTTCTTTGTAATCAGCGGGTTTCTGATTTTCATGAGTTGCGAGCGTTCGTCTTCTCTCGCATCCTACGCCAGCAAACGCATTCGACGACTTTACCCGGCGTATTTCGTCGTTGTGATGCTCGCCGCTTTCGGCCTTTTCGTAATGAGTTCGCGCAATGCCCACGATTATTTTTCGTTCGCGTGGGTTAAATACCTGGTTGCCAACCTGACGTTTTTGAATTTCCTGCAACCGACGCTTCCGGGTGTCTTCGAGTCCAATAAAATGAGCGCCGTCAACGGCGCCCTCTGGACTCTCAAAATTGAAGTCCTGTTCTATATGACAGTGCCTGTCTTTATCTTTCTGTTTAGAAAGTACTCCCGTCTTACGATTCTCGTGCCATGTTATTGTCTGTCCGTTGCCTTTTCTGTTGCAGTCGCAATCGCAGCAGAGCGTACGCACAACCCGATCTTTGTCGAATTGAACCGGCAGTTGCCGGCTCAGCTTTCCTACTTTCTTTCGGGGGCATTTCTCTACTACTTTCTGCCTTTCTTCGAGCGTCGAGTTGCATTCTTCGTTCTCGGCTCCGGACTCGTACTCGCAATCGGTATGTTCTTTCCCCTGCCACTCTTCGAGCCGTTCGCACTGGCCACGATCGTGGTGTTCTGCGCTCTGTTTCCGTACGTCGGAAACGTCGGCAAGTACGGCGATTTTTCGTACGGAACCTACATTCTCCACTTTCCAGTGATCCAGATACTCATTTCCAGCGGCTGGTTCACCGACAGACCCTGGCAGTTGTTGTTCGCTGTCATTGCCATCACATCCTTTGGTGCAATCGCCATGTGGCACCTGGTCGAGAAGCGAATGCTGTTGCGCAGCAGTCATTACGTTTCCACAACACCAAAGGCACAAACAAACGTTTCCCGGTTTTTAGGCGCAGGCGGTCACGCGTGAAGCGGCTGCTCTTTGTGTATTGTCATTCCTGTTCTTTATGATTTCACAGACTGGCCGAGACTGACATGAAACTCAAATCCGGTTTATTGGCTTCGACCACAATTGCGGCGGTATATCTCCTCGCGATCCTGGTGACGATGATCTCTCCCGGGCTTCCGTTGATGTTTGGCAGCTACTACCGGATCGATTCGCACGGTTATCTAGTTCTCGTGATGAGTGTGGTCACGGCCTGCTTGTCACTTTTGATCCCAAGCGGTCTTATTTATCTGTACCGCGATCCGCAGGCCATCAGCTTCGATTCAGACGGCGAACGTGGCGTCATGGCGACTCTCGCGGAAGCCATTCAGCCGAGTTTGCGTTCTGCAATATCAGGGCCCATGATTCTGATCGTACTTGCGGGGGTCAGCTTCGAGATCTGGAATTTCGGTATTCATGACATATTCTATCGCAGCGTTTACCTTGAAGAGCGGTTCCATCTTGGCAGCGCGTCCACGATTCTGGTTTCTCTTTCACGATGCCTGTCATACTTTACGGCGTTGATTTGCGGAGTCGTGATCTACAACGCGCCCAGCCGTATCGTCAGGACACTGGCGTGGATCACGCTGCTGGAATGCATTTTGTTTCATTTTGGAAAATCCGGTCGCGGGCTTCCCTTGTCGTTCATTGAACTGGTCCTTGCCAGGGAATTCAGTCCCGAACGCAGCCATCGGTGGGGGTTTCGAATTGCGGGCATCGCCCTGGCTGTCGTCTCCTTCGGGGTCGTTATTTACAATCGGGAGACAACAGGCATGCAGGGCGTTTACGCTTATATCAATGAGGATGCGAGGCTACTGTGCGCCCCCGGAGAGTGGGGCAATGCGATCGAGCGAATTGGTGCCGCTGTCGCAATTCCGTTGCCGGCATTTGATCTCACGTATAACACCTATCTTCCTCAAAGGACTTTCAATCTGTTCATGATGGCCGTGACACCTCTGTCCGCGAAGGCGTCGGGGTGGGCTGCCATCAAGTCAGACATGCGTTTAAATTATTACTCGCCTTTTGCCGGGCTGGCCGAGCTTGCGGTGTGGGGGATACCGGTCATCTCACTGTATTATGTCGTGTGCGGCTCTCTGTTGTGTTTCGCCGAATCTCTGGTCGCCAAACGGTGGAAACTTGGCGTTCTTGTCATCTGGTCATTGTCAGTGCTATTTGCGCTTCAGGCACCGCAATACAGTTTGCGAATGCAAACGCGAGTCGTCTATATAGCGATGCTGTTCGCGACTTGTGTCGTCGGCTGCAGCGCGCTAAGGGATCGTCGCAGCGACGAATTATTTGACGAAGACGAGGATCCTGTCGATAGCCCTGTCACATTTCACAATCCCGCCGAGAGGCCTTGTCAGCACCGTCACGCAAGCATGTATCGCGGCCCAAGGCACCCGGAATCGACTTAGAGAGCTACCTGGAGTGCTTAACGATATGTCCATGGCGCGGCTGGTCCTGCACAGGTTGCGACGGGTTACCACAAACGGCGAGTATGTGGCCGAGGTTGATGGCATCAGGTGCCTGGCGATCGCCATGGTGTTCATGTTTCATCTCCATGATCGCGTCTTGCGTCATTTCCCCGGTGACGCGGACACGATTCGCAATGGATTTGCCCACAGCCTGCTTCTGCACGGCAAGGAAGGCGTTTCCATCTTTTTTGCGTTGAGCGGCTACATTCTTTATAAATTGCTCTCTCAACCATTGCTCGAAGGTCGGTCGCTCAGTCTGTCGACATATTGGTTACGCAGAGCCACCCGACTGGAGCCGCCGTATGTCATCATCACCACCATCATCGCCCTGTTTTTGGTGACGACAGGATATCAGACAGGAGGACACTTCGTTGGTTCGAGTGACGGGTCATTGGCGCTGAGCTATTTGTGTACGATCACCTATTGTCATATGCTGGTATTCGGGCGTCCGCCCAGCTTGAATCCGCCTGGCTGGTCGCTCGAGGTTGAGATTCAGTTTTATATTATCGCACCATTATTGGCGATTTATTTGATTCGAATGGCTCGCCCGGCAATTCGATGCGGGGTCGTGATTGTGGCAATCGTCGTCTGGTGTCTTGCGGCGCAGCCAATCATTGGCCAGCACCCCATGCTTGGCTTTACGATCATCAAGGGGCTGCCGTTCTTTCTGGTCGGAATTGTCGTTTGTGAAGCCATCAGAGAAGCGGACCTGTGTGGCGACAAATTCGAATGGCCCTCGTGGTTCCTCGATATCTGCGCATTGTTGAGTCTCGGCTGTCTGGTGGGTGTGTATCAGTCTCCTTTGAGTTGGGTGCCGCTGATTCTCATTCAATGTGTGTTGGTGTTATTTATCTTGCTTGGAGCGTTGCGCGGCCGGGTTGTGCGGTCGATTGCCGCGAATTCAACGATCGCAGTAATCGGTGGCATGTGCTATACGCTTTACCTGACTCACGTTCCCATCGTCGAATTGGTGACCAGGCTGACCCGCGGCTGGCTGAACGGGATTCCCTATTGGCCGCTGCTCGCCATTGAGCTCTTAATCACTTTGCCTTTTGCGCTCATTGGGGGAGCCGTGGCATTTGTGTTGATTGAGAAGCCTTGCATGCGAAAGACGTGGCCAGCCGATCTTTGGGGGTGGATGACGCATAAGTCGAGCCGATCAAATGTCGTTAGCGCCGCTCAGCATCAACGAATCGTCGTGGCAGACCTGGTGGAGTCGACTGGATGCGATAAGATGGCTACGGTGTTGAACGACCAGCCGCGCCTGGGTTCTTCGTAGCGGGAGCGGTTTTATGTGGTGGACTTTACTGCTCGGCCTGCTGGCGATTGTCCTCGTCGTCCTGATACGCAGCGATTCGCGCAAGGCGTTGGGAGTGGGGATGATACTTTCCCTGCTCTTACCATGCTGGGTTACGCACAGTTTCTTCGGGCAAAAGATCGACTTGCGGATCGCGGCGGCGCTCGTGCTGTTGTTGATGGTGCCATTTGATCCGCGTCGACGTATCGACTGGCGGTTCAATGTGGGGGACTGGGCCGTGTTGGCCATGTTCTTCGTTCAGGTGGCGTCCGACTCGTGGCACGATGGAATATCGATGGCCCATTGCGTAAGGGCGTTTGGAGAATGGAGCCTTCCTTATATTGTTGGCCGTCTTACGATTGAATCGATCGACGACTGGAAGTGGCTCACGGGTATGACTGTTGCCGCTGCAATCTTTTTGGCCGCGCTGAGCACAACCGAGGCGATCAGTCGACGTAATCCGTTCAGTGCAGTCTTTGGAGAGCGCCCGTCAGACCAGATGGGTAAAATGGGGATTCGGAACGGCCTCAAGCGCGCTGAAGGCCCGACCCGACACCCAATCTGGTTTGGGATGGTGCAGTGCCTGCTGCTGCCGTGGACAATCACGGCCGCATCGCGCTCGCTGAATGGCGATGGCCCCGGGTGGTGGGTGATCGCCCCCGTTTGTTCGTTATTTGGCATCGCCGGTGCGAATTCACGCGGCCCGGCGTTGGTCGCCATCATCATCCCTTATTTGATCGGCGTATTTTATTGGCCGCGGGCGAGAAGGCCGTTGATTGCCATCGGCGCTATCGTTCTCTGTGCAGGATTCCTGCTGCAGTCTCAAGTACGGACGGCGATGGAGAAATGGGAAGGCTCACGGAGTTCCAAAATGGTTGACCTGGACGGAGAGCGGCAGCATTTGACGGCCACGTCATATCGCTGGCTTGTTTTGTCGGCCTATCGACCGGCGATCGTTCGCGCCGGTTTTCTCGGCTATGGCAGCGCCAGAACGAGTTCCTTTCCTGTGAATGTTCCGTTGGGTCCCGATGCATTACAAACAAAATCATACTTTTGGTCCATTGATAACGAATTCCTGCTGATTCTCCTGAGGTGTGGCTGGCTCGGCATATTCACGTTTATTGCGATCAGCGCATCGTCCGTGTGGCACATTTTGCAGCAGTCGAGCTTTCTGGCCGCTTCCGACCGTCTCATACCATTAGCGATCGCAGCATCGCTGATTGCAGTCAACATGTCATTTGTCGTCGAATGGATGCCTGGCGATTACGGCTTCCCGTTTATGTGGCTATGCGGCGCTGCCAATGGAATTCGCGGAACACCCTCAGCAGCCCTCTCGGTCCGCCGCGATCGAGGCCAGCATCCTGCATCGCGGGGCCGACATTAATCGCGTTCAAGCCTTGATCCCAGCTCGTTTCTCGCGGCCAATAAGACAGGGGATCGATCGACGCGGTGTCGTGACGTCGTCGCAAAGAAACTGAAAGCAAGAGAGGCATTGCTTACGTTCGATCAAGCGAATTCGCGTTTCAGGGAGGCCTCATGGACAATCATTTCTTTTCTTCTCGCAGAGAGTTTCTCAAAAAGAGCGTTCTTGGTGCCATCGGAGGGGTTGCTTCAGCGAAAGCGTTTGCTCGTCCATGCAGTTATTCTCTTGCACGTACGCTTGTGAAGCAGACGACCTCACTTCCTGAGAGAACGTACTATACCTACCCTCATTCGAATGGATTTCTCGACGCTCAGACATGTATTGTCGCGCGGCATGCTGCAAAGAGCGAGCTGGAATATCTGGCAGTTGACCTGACGACGGGCGAATCGAGGGTTGTTGCTCAGGTGCGTGACGCGAGGGCCTACTACGCGGTTGCGCTAAACGGGCTGATGGTCGTTCCGTTGAATCACGCTATTGTCATTGTTGACCTGAAGGGCGGTGGCGCTCCGCGCCGGATTGAATTGTCTCCGCAATGGAAAAATGCGGGCGATTGTGACATTCGGCCTGACGGCGCATTCGTTCTTGTTAGTCGTTACAAATTAACGGATCCGGCTCAAACGTGTCTTGACATGATCAATACGCAGACAAGTGTCATAACGAACATTCATGAGACTTCGCAATTGCAGATTGACCACGCACACTTCTCTCCACATGACCCGGACTGGATTTCCTTTTGTGACGGTTCAAGTCACACGCGGCATCGTATGTGGCTGTGGCATGCGACCAAGGCACCGAATTGTCGAACGGTATTCCATCAAAAGGTGGCTAATGGAACATCATTCGAGATTGGGCACGAGCGAGCGATGTTCAATAAAGACAGCTTGCTCGTTTGCGCCTTCAGCAGCAGTTCCGCGTCACCTCGAGGACTTTATGAGGTGAGTTTTGACGGCACAACTCGCTTCGTAAGCGAATCCAACAGAGACTCGCATTGCAACGTGAGTCACGACGGACGCTGGGCGGTCGCATCCACTCTCGGCCCCGCGAATACGGAAGGTGGAAAATTCGATCTCTGTGAGCGTGCACCCTCCAATTGGGCGGAATCAACGAAAGGCTATGTTGATTCCGACATCGCTGCCGTCAACATTGCGACCGGGGAAAGACAGTTTCTTTTCCGCGCGTCGAATGCGGTGACAAAAGCCAACAATGGTTCAGAAGGGTATACAAGCTCGCAACCCTATGAGGCCCAGCCAGCGATCAGTCCGGACGGGCGATGGATCCTTGTCAAGGATGCCCGGACTCAATCCGTCATTTCCATTGAGATCGATCGCGACGCGCTTCGTGCATTCCTGGCAGGTTAGGAATGCCCTTGTTTGCGATTCACGCAGGCGACCGCTCCGCGTTTAACTTCACGTCGGCAACTGGACGCCACAAGCTCGGAAAGCAGTGCATCGAAGTTTTGTCGCGACTCCAGCACAACTCTGGCATACGCGATTCGAATTGCTTCACTTCGCGCCGTCCAGTCGTCACATTCGGCGGCTCGCACGATTTGCTGAACCAGATTCGCCGTCAGGTCTGCATCGTCCTCAACAAGCGACGATGGAATCCCGCGCAGCATTTCCGGAATGCAAGCGCGCGCCGTCGCGATGATATAGCAACCGGCAACCATCGCCTCATAAATCACATTGGGCTGCGCCTCTTGTTTAAATCTTGTCGGAAAAACGAAGATATCGACGTCCGCGAAGAAACGCGCTTTTGCCTCGCCGAACACGGCTCCGCGATGGTCAAGTCGATCGCCAAGTACCCGGATTGCCGACTCCAGTCGCTCGCGTTCGATGGCCCCCGCCGGTTCACCGCCGAGCATGAATTGAAACCGGGGCGAAATCGAGGCGAGTTCCTCGAATGCGTCAACGGTCACATCGAACCCCTTTTCGTTTGTCAAATTGCTAAGATATCCAATGACGACTTTGTCGGAATCGGCTTGCGGACCAGTGCGAGATGCCGGGAACGATACGTCGTTCGTTGCAGCGTTTGTCACCACACGCTTGTCTGTCGTGACTGAATAGGCGGCATCAAATGCGCGGCGCATCTCGCCATCCAGGAAAATATGTGTCGCGCGCCTGTTGCTGAGGAGCAGAATTGTTCGCATGATCGCATTTGGCCGATTGATGTGGGAATAATTGCGATGATGAAAGTAGAAGCGCGCCCCCCAAACCCGCAGGTGAATCACGTATCCAAGCGTGTAAAGTAGACCCAGGCCGCCATCGGGTACCATATACGCCAGCTTGCATCCCACGAGCCTTGTCATATTCCGGCAAAACAAACTCAGCCGGTTCAGGTGATAACGCAATCCTCTCTGGTGCAATACGGAACCTTTCACGGCAGTATCCAGCCGAACGACGTCAACTCCTTTCCGCTCCAGGGCGTCCGCGATGATCGCGGTATTCTTGGCGGCCCCGCCGTATGGCGGGGGCATTGCTCCAATCACGGTAATGCGGCATTCAGTTGTCCCAACGCTTGCTTCGAGAGGATCTATGTCCGATACCCGAGCCATCCCAGGGTCGGCCGTCGCGTGACTTCCGTCTGATTGCGTTGACATTGTGTGACGCCTCTTGTTGTTTAGCCAGCCTCGCTACGAGAGGCCGGTGTAAGCCGTCGGCACGTGGGCCAGGGCGGATTTCGACTTTGTCGGGATTCGAGGAGACCGTTGAATGTCGTCAGGACTCTCCTGTGCATTGGCATTTCGGCCCAAAGGGCTAGCAGTTCCAATAGCCTGGCCCATCGGGCCAGGTATCAGATCCCCAATGCTCTGCGAAGGCCCAAAGGGTCGACTGTTCGATTGGCGAGTCGTCACCAAACCGAAAACGAACGGCCAGCCCGTTGGGCCTTTTCGACGCAGGTCAATGGGGCCTGGCCCGATGGGCCAGGCTATTGGAACTTTTGGCCCCTTGGGCCGGAGGAATTGGCTGTGTTTTCTCGTTGCTATTGGTGTTCTCCCTCCCAAACAGAAACCCACAAATTCGGATTCCGCCCCGTGGGCCAATGCGATAACGGTGGAATGTCCTGGCCTCGGTACTCGACAACTCGTCGGTCTTGCTCGAACGACTCAGCCAATTCCCTTTTTACGGAGACCTGCAGGAATGCGACCCAGTGAATCTCTCGCCCTGTTCCAAAGCCAGGTTCTCTCTTCGCCCGAAAGATACACCGAGGATTCGAAACCGAGCACATACCATCCGACGAGCCAACTTGCGAGATTGCTGATGATAATATTGCACATAATTGCCACCATTGCACCCATTCCACCCCATACGTATGCACCAATCGATAGTGTTGCCAGGTTAACGATACCGACCAGGATCGTGACGATCAGCAGAGCCCGTTGTCGTCCTGCCATTTGCAGAATCACACTGCAGGGGCCGGTAATGACATTGACCAGTCCACCGATCGCAGCCAACTGAAGATAAACGGCATGGACACTGTAGTGTTGTCCAAACAGTCCCATCGTCCACGCCGGAAAGATCAAAAACAGGCATAGTGGAGCGATGCTTGCCATGACACCCAGATACGTGCCCGACTTCACGAGTCGACGCAGCGATCCCAGTTCGTTCTTCACATACAATCGTGCAACGTAAGGGCGGATGGTGAGGCTGACGAGCATCATTGCAGCATTCACAAACGTCATCAGTCGTCTCACGACATAAATTGAGGCAATTTCTGCAGGCGGCAGAAAAAACGCCAGAAGGATGACATCGATCGTCAGATTAATCTGGGAGGCGAGTGTTACACCGACGGCAGGCAGCGCCTCACCCAGGACGCCACGATACGAAGTGAGACTATTGCCTTGTTGCGCGATTTCCCCGTGATTCTTCCGGCAGCAATTCATCAACCACAAGGTGGAGGGAACCATCACAATGACGGACAAGGCGAGAAGTACTTGAAGAACCTGATTGAGCGAAGACTTCGCGTCGATCATCGCAAAGGATGTCGCGATGAGCAGCAAAAACGGGACGTTGACGGCGACGTTACCATTTGTGCCGCTGAGAATCGCGGCGTAGAGATTCCGGCCGGTTGCCCGCGCGACTTCTCCTGCAAATGCGATCAATGAAAGCAGGATCGACCAGACGAACAGGTATCCGGCGAAATTCATGACTCGCTGTATCGTCGCTGGAAAAGCATTGCGGAAAAGAAGCAATACCAAAAGCGAAACTGCGACTTCTGCACCGACGAAAGTCGCTAGTACTTTTACAGAATTCCGTAACAGAGTCGCCCGATGGTTGTGGTCATCTGCATTGCGGTATTGCTGTACCCGCCTTGTGAAGACAAGCGACACGCCTTCAGACGAGATCGTGCTGAAGAGCACGCCAGCGACCCAAAACACTCCGAAAGCGGCGAAATCTTCTTCCGACAGGACTCGAGCAACGATTGCCTGGCTTACGACCATAGCGCCGAAGGAGCCGACGCGGCTGATCACGGCGCTTGCCGCGCCTCCAAACAGCTCTTTGCGACGGGCGACCGCGTTCATTGTCGTTCCAGGCATGAGTGAGCCGCTGTCGCCACTTGACACTCATTTGCGAGAAGATCCATCTCCGTACACGGATGAAAAGACAATTTGAATGGTACCGGGCGGGGCTGCCACGCTGCGCAAATCCTCCAGCCGTGAGCGGAAAGCTTCACTGCGTTTTTCCGGCAGAAGAAATCAGCTTTTGCAGGCCGTCCGACCAGCGCTGATGTTCAAATTGTTGCACATAGCTATTTCCGACAGACAGGATAACCTCTTCGTTAAATTCGAAAATCGACAGACCATACACAGGCCCCGTTGAGATAGTCGCGTTCATTCCCGCCTCGATTTTAAGCACCCGCGAGAAGCCTGAACCCTCCTTTGCCTCCGCTGGTACTTCGTGCCACATGGGCACCGAATCGGCATTAAACGCGATTGCGTCAGTTGCAATTGATGCCGAACTACGGATGGTCTCCAGTAACAGATGACGCTCCTCTGCACCCTGGCTGCAGATCCCTTTTAGCCGAGCCAGTTCGGTTTTGGCTGTATCGCCATCCAAAGGAAACAGCAGC
>Ga0206811_1100_pt1 | contig 17172 bp, 22 predicted proteins | sample Alteio_BWOrgCont_53_FD_152886 | JGI IMG/M metagenome (GOLD analysis project Ga0206811, IMG submission 152886) | Enriched cells from forest soil in Barre Woods Harvard Forest LTER site, Petersham, Massachusetts, United States -... | ecosystem: Environmental > Terrestrial > Soil > Temperate forest >... | reverse complement strand
GGATTCACAGCATCGATTTCACAAAAACTCATACCACGAAAGGACTTATTCACTGGAAGACCACAAGAATGCAGTACGACGAAACGAAACGTTCATCTGACCCCAAACTGACAATGATGGCATGACACCGGCGCGTTTTCCGACCGTTGTGACCGGCACCCAAAATCACGACCCGAGCACAGTAACCGAGCCACTGTGAATTGTGGCTACAACCCGAAAGCGAACCATGCAACAAGCTACGACGAAAGAAGTCCTTCACCACGTTGACGAACTGCTGCGACAGCTCGAAGCCTGGGCCAGCCTATCGCCCCCTGAACCGATCCTGCCATCGCGAGTGGAGATCTGGATCGAACAAGCCGCCGCGACGTGCCTCAACGCACCCGCATTGCTCAACGGTCTGAGATCTGCCGTGGAAAAACTGCTCATAGAATTCCGCCGCTACAACACTCGTGCTGCCGGAGCGTTTCAAGCGGACGGCGGACCGGGATCGGCGTTTTGGACGGCCGCGAAGGCTACGAAGTTGATTCGAATTGAATTGGAAACTCCAAAGCCTGCGACTCGCGATTCGGTCAGGACGTTGCGGGAACAGGGCGTCTCCAACCAACAAATTGCGTTTTCGATTTACGGCTTTCGTGAAAAGGGACCGTTCGTTTTTGAAGACGGAAGCATTGACGAACGATTGCTTGACAAGGAAGCGGCCAGCCCTGGCAGCGTGATTCCGCGCGACTGGGTGTCCGATTGGGAGCGGGACGTCTGTAAAGCCGCTCAACAGAAAATGAGCGCAACATTGCCGATTTACGACCGAGTCGAAAAGGCAATGACGACACGATACGAGGATCCTGACACTGTCGAGACTCTGCTGAAAAAAGGTGCCTTCGTCCAGCAAATCATGAAAGCAAAGCACGTCACTCGATCGCAGGTTCTAGCTATCGCCCGCGAAATCGGAATCGAGCCGGTCGACGGGCCTGGATACGCACCGTCGGCCGATGACGACGATGATCCCGTTGCCATTCAACTGGACCCCCGCGAGGGTCGCCGAATCACTTGAGTATCTGCCGAACGGGTGGGAAAGGAACCAGTTTTTCCTGAAGTCTGAAGTAGACTCCAGCGATCATAAACACGACAACCTGTTCGGCACACCGTGCCAAGGCTATGAAGCACTCAAGCCGCAGATTCCTTTGGGGTCTGCGGCTTTTTTCGTTTGCATCGAACTGGAGGCAAAATGATCAATTCGCGACTCACCACCAACCGAGGCCTTCGGGCGGCGGTGGCCCGGAATCAAGCTGAGATCAATCATCTTCGAGCCACGATGCAACAGCGCGATCGCGATGCCATCAGGTACTCGCGACTGAACGACCTGTCGAGAGATTTTTCGTTCGATCCCGATGACGAGATGGAAACGGTCCTCGACATGAATGATGAGCAGTTCGCCCGGCACTGCGAAAACACGGTCACGAAGTACTCGCGAAACGCAACAGGCGTCGAGCGATACGGGCGCGGCGCGAACGGCGGCCAGCAGTCTCGAAGAGACGTGGCACAAATCGAAAGGTACTCGCGGGAAGCCGCCGATGTTGCGGCAAGGAAGAATTTCGAGAAACCGGGGTCGACATCGTTCCAGACGGAATACGAGGCGATCTTGAAGCAACACGGCATAGCCGTCTGACAGCCACAAGGAAATCAGACTATGAACGAACTCGCCCACATTATCCAACTCATCGCCACGGCGATTAACTCGAAGCTGACGCTGACGCTCTCTGAGCGGATAAAGCGACTGTCCGCCGAGATGAAGTCTGGCGGCGGCAAATCCTGGATCGACCGCACTCCGGCCGGGAAGACAATTCAGGACCGCAGGATCAGCGAATCGAACAATGCCCTCTCAAAGGCCACCGTTGAACATGCCACCGCTCACGCTGAAGCGATGAAGTCGGCCGGCGAGTTCGCCCAGGAGCAGGCCAGCCCCACCGGTCGCGATCTGGCGGCACTCGGCAAAGCGGCAGAAGAAACCCGCAAGAAGATGGAAGCGGCCGCCGTGTCGCTGGCTGATATCGTCAGGGAGAATGATCGCCTCAAGGCGGCGAGCCTTTCGAGGACGCATGAAAAGCGGATCGAGAAATCGGGCACAGCCGTCGAGAAGGCTACAGCCTATAAGCAGGAAGCCCAGTCGCGCTACTCGTCCGTACGGAATGCGATCACCGAAGAGCAGACCAATCCGACCGGGATGGATCCTGCCGAGATGGCCCGACTCGAGTTCGCTGCGGCAACCTACCGGGTGCAACTCGATCAGGCGAGCGAAACGCTGAAAAAAGTCACTGGTGAGCACGGGCGGTTGCGGCAATCGATTGACCGGCAAATCGACGCTTCGAAAGTCACGGACGAAGGCGACTCCGCGAAGCTCCGGGACGCGTACTCGGTCACCCAGAAAGCGACGACTGTCCGCGATGTCACGAAGGACGCTCACGACGAGGCCCTCGGCAAGCTGGCGGATGCACATGCTGCACCCGCAGGAGTCTCCCCGGCCGAGCTGCAGAAGTTGACCGCAGCGGTGGCGAGTTACGCGAAGGAACTGGGTCGCGCGGAGACCGAACTGAAGGGGGCAACCGACGCGGAATCGGCAGTGCGAAAAGCCGCATGGGCGAAAGCTTCGCAGCAAACCCGAAAGATCGAGAAGAAAGAGGCCAGTCGCTGGACGCCCTCATGGTGGCCCAAAGCTCGCGATCGAGAGGATGCCCCCGCAGGGATTGATCCCGATGACAGTGACCGGATTCAGCGGGCCGCGAAGAAAACGGCGACCGCCGCCACGAATCGCGATCAGCTTCAGGACAAGTACAATTCCTCGCGGAATGCCGTGACGGAAGAAGTTCTGAATCCCACCGGGATGAGTCCCGCGAAACTCCAGAAGCTGGCCGATGCTGTCACGAAATACGAGAAGGACCTGGAAGCCGCTGACGCGGTACTGAAGAAGCTGACGACGGCGGAGGACGCTCTCCAGCATGAGATTCTGAACCGCACGAAAGCTCAGAAGTCGGCTGATGAGCGGAAACCGAAAACTGCGTTTGGCCAAAAGCTCCGGGAGGCGAATGTCGCATTCCGAAAGGCGATTGGGTCGAAGGGCCGGAAGGCACTGAAGCCGTTTGACAAGCGGGTCAAGCAGGCTAAAAAGTTCGCGCGGGATGTCGCCGATCCGAAAAAGGCCCGTGAACGGACGAAAGCAGCCCGGGAGAAGTTCAAAACCGCTGATACGGCCCACCGGAAAGCGAAATCGGCGTTCAGTCAGGCCCAGGCCGAACACGAGAAGGCCGTTGATCTCCACCAGCGGGCACCGAGTGCCGCGAGTGCGAAGGGAGTCGCCGAAAGCAGCCAGAAGCTGGCGGGTGCGAAAACTGCGGTCGAAACCACGGGTAAAGCGGCGGCGACTGCGGGTGAGGAACTCGCGGCGGCCGAAGCGATGGGCGTGATCGCTGAAGCGTCCGCAGGACTGGCCGAAGCGCTCGGGCCGGTGGGGGTCGCGATCGGGGTTGTGGCCGCGGCTGCGGTTGCTGCAGTGGTTGCGATTAACAGACAGCTTGAAGCTGGAAAGAAAGAGGTTGAGCGATACAGAGGAGAGCGAAGCCGATTCTCTTCGCAGGTTGCCGGAGCGGTGGCGAAATACGATCAGCAGTCCATCGACCTTGAACGCCGAAGTAGTCAGGCAACGCAAGGATCGGCAGCAGGAGTTACAGCGTCAACGATGGCGCTGCGCGAGTCGAATCAGGATCGATCGGAAAAGTGGGAAGAAATGTCCAATCAACTGCTGGCCACAACGCTCGATATGGCCACGGACATTAGTGAAGTAGTAAATGCCATCGACATCATAACGCCGGTCGCACAAGCCAGTCTTACCGTGAGTCGGGACACGCTGAAGTTACTCGGCTTCCGTCTCAGAGACATTGCGGACAATACCAAGAAAGGCGGAGTCATTGACTTTGAGGCACTCCGGCAAGGAATGCAATCAAACAAGGATCATGCTCCCCGCAAGATCCAGAACAAAGAAATTCCACCACTCAGGCCAGTAAGGTAATCGCATGTCAGCAGGACACACACTCGTTCAGTACGGTAACGTCTCGCTTTATCACGTAACCACTGAATCGATCTCCCAAGAGCCGATGTGGGATGATTCAGGAACCGACCTGCTTTATATGAAAACGACAATCAAAGTGTCGGGCTTCGTACACGGTCATTACGAATGGTTTTACCAGACACAATCCGCCAACGACGGGCTGAACTATGGCGGAAGTGCTGCCGACGCCGAGATTGCAGTTCGAAAGATTCTCGGCCCCCGCCAAACATTCGGCATGTGGAACGGGTGCAGCGGTGAAGGCCAGCTACCCGATGGGCAGATGCAGCACTACGTTTCCGCCGCACCGTCAAGAATGGTTCCGCCTGGACCGAACGGTACTGCCAACATCAATCTGGCCGGAATCGATCTGAACAATGGTCCGCGAAACACCTCCTGGGAAGTGACGCAAGTTGCCGGGAACGAGGTGTTTCGAGTTTCAGCCACGTTCGAGATTTGCCAGTTGGAGTGTAAGTACCCTGGAACCGCGAATTCATTTGGTGTCCTGTCAAATCGCTGGTCCTGTGCGGATGCTCTTGATGTCGACAATCAGGTGGTCAGAACCTACAACGGAACGCTGGTTTGTGCTTCTGCGAATATCAATATCCAGTCGTTCAGGTGGTTTACGGTACCGCCGCTTCAACCGCTGATGAGACTCGATTCGATGAGTTTCGTTGTGTCGGAAGACGGACTGAAATTGAACTGGACCGTAGTCCATAAAGAAGTTGCGTCTGCCGCACCGTATCCCGCGCGATCGTGGTCACTGGAACATACGGAGGAATACACCAGCGGCATGAAGGGAGTTTCTCATGTTGATGTTGAACTTACTGGACAGACCGACGTGGACAAAAGCCGGTTAATCACGTTGGCCTACTGGCTGATCTTCGCAAAAACCTTTGGCAAGACTCCAGATGCGATTGCCGCTCTGAATGACGGGGGTGCTTTTCAGAAGCAGTTCATTGTTCAGTCGATTCAGGTGACGGACCACGCCGGGGAAAAGAATCGAATTAGCGCGAGAGCAAAAGTCCAGCGACTGGGAAATCAGTCAAACAATCAGACGGTTGCGTTTGGGCTACTGGGCGCGGCAATTGTGGTTGGCGACCTTCCTGCCCCACAAGGGACGGAGCCGCTATACCAGCAGTCCCTTTCGTGGGGAGCTTATCCAGACCAGGTTCCCGAGATCCAAGGCCCCGCCAAACTGGCTGGCATCTTCGCCTGCTATTTGCAGTACCCGTGTAACAACAATCACGCAACCTACGTGTGCGGGCAGACTTCACCGGGCAATTCTGTCGATCAGAACGCCACAGCATTGGCATGTCCGGTGCCGCAGATTCCAGTCCCCTCTCGAGTGGTGGTCACAAACAATTTCACCGCTTTCTCGTACTACTCTTCCAGTCAGACCACGGCGATCTATACGTTTTGGCAAATCGACAATCTGTATCGAACGAAAAAGATGCGGGCTCAGATGCCAATCGCATCCGCACCGGTCAGCGGCCCGAACTATTCGCCGGGGTCCGTGTTCGTTCAGTTCGCGGCTCCGCAAACGAAGCGAATCATTCGTGTTTCTGCAGAGCGCGTCGGTCAGGAGCCCGAGTTCCCGGATCCTGAAAACCTGCCGCCGTTCCCGATCCCGAGCGGGCTTTCCGGTACGCAGGGAATCACCCAGGTGTGTCTCGACGTGAGGATCAAGCCGGGAACGCCGATCATCACCGTACTGGGGCAGAAGCTGTTTCGGGCGGACGCCGAATACCTGATCGGCTTTAGCCGGGCTCCCAATGCCGGGGAACAGCTCGCACTGGGGAATGACAAATGGACCAACTTCGGGGACCAATCGACCGACGTCAGCGGTGCGTTGACGAATTCCGACTGGACATAACTTTCAGAAAGATTGAATCATGACGGTAACGACCACAATCAAAGCGTCTCTGTTGATTACCCTGACGTGCAACAAATCTCAAAGCCTCGGAGACCCAACGGCCGGGCTGGTCACGGTACCGCAAAACCTGGGCAACGTTGCCCAGACATGGGACGCCAGCACAAACCCGAACGGTCTTGATTCGTGGTCTGGCTTGGTCGCAATGACGGCTGGCACTGCCACCATCGATCTGACCGCACTCGCGCAAGCCGGCTTGTCGACGACCGTCAACGCGACCGGGCTGAAACTGCGGGCCATCGAGGTACAGGCATCTCCTGGGAATGCGGCCCCGATCGAGGTGCAACCAGGCGCGAGCAACGGCTACCCATCTGTTGGGACGATCAGTGCTTTGGGGCCTGGTGACATCGCAGTGAAAACAACTTCGAGTGCCGTGGCCGTGGATTCGACCGACAAAACCATCACCATCACGGGGACCGGGACTGACAGTTGCGAACTGCTTCTGGTTTTCGGTAGCTGACCGATGTGCAGGTTTCAGGTTTCAAACCAACTTCACCATCATCCCAGTACTCACGGAGGAATCCACAATGCTTCATTCAATCACAGTCTGGTTTCTCCAGTGCCTCGGGTTCGATCCTCGGGGTATATTTTCGTTCCATGACGGACGGCGGTATCGCCATGTCGATCCGATCGAAGTAGCGCGTCGACTGTGGGCTGTCACGATTGAGCAACAGCCGTTTCAGCAGATGCCAGGACTGCCGCGAGTCGCTGGGATGGAAGCTCCGCCACTCCCGTTTGATGCAAATTCGGCCCGCAGGCTGATCGCATCCGGCAATGGCGAGGAAGTGCAGCAAGGCTACTCCGAAATGGCCCAGGCGGCACGGCAGGCGTTTCTGGTCAAATCGTATGACGAGGGCGGATTGACGGAACTCGAATGTGCCAACCTGATCGACCGATTCGAGCTGTACCTGGGCGATGTAAAAAAAAATGCCAGTGGCTCGCCGATTTCGTCAGCGAGTACGGGTTCGACCAAAAAGTCACCCACGAGCAGCGAGTCGGGCTCTGGCTCAACATCGATCGACAGCAGCTCCGCGCCGCGCGAACCATCGGACTCGGCACCGCTGTAGGCAGCAATCCAACCGAAGAGATGTGTATTGCGTCTCACGAAGATCCGATGCAGGGGCTGATCGAGCATTCGCGGCTTAGTTCGGCGAGGGCCAGAGCAAGGGCGATGGCGAGGATCAGACCGTAACCAGCTTCACCATCATCCCAGTACTCACGGAGAAATTGAAAATGTCTAATGGATCTGTTGTATGTCATGGTTGCAAGATTGCTCAGGATCAATCACAGCTCGTGTTGACACGAACAACAACCGAGAACTGCCCTAAGTGCGGAAGTCAACTCGCGACTCGTGGTCAGGAGAACTTGAGTTGGACGAATGCCACTCGCGTCGCCAATATCGAAGCGTGGCTGTCTGGCTACCAGAGTGAAACGTCCCAGTTGGTCAAGAAGCGGGAACTTGTTCATAGCAAGAAACAGATATGGGCGGTGGGTTCGCCGCATGCGTTCGCGGCCGAGGTGTCCTACGACGGGACTGAACTCGTCGCCGTGCGAATGGTCAACAAAGGTGCCGAAGCAATCGTGCGATCAGCGATCGAAGATTTGAAGATCTCTGCTGCAAAGCGTGGATTCCAGTCGTTCGGTATGGTATTGACCGCGTGGGATTACAACGAAGGCCGTTCGGCGGGATGCGTTTGGGGCATCGTTCAGTACGTGAGGCCGCACGATTTGACCACTGGCCTGTTGTCGACGATTCTCGCGAGACTCAGCGAAGCAATGCAGGACGCGAAGTCAGCGGTATTTGGTGAATGAAGGCATCGGTTCAATGAAACGCTCATCCCCGAAATCCGAAAAGCCGACTGTTACAACTTACTTGACGAGCGTCGAGTATGATGTAACAATAGTCGCCGGGCAACTTGACCGTCTGGTGACAAGCTTTTTCGGGAATGAAGCCGTGCAAAAGATCATCGCGTACTACCGGGTGTCGACAGCCAAGCAAGGCCGATCGGGTTTGGGACTCGAAGGGCAACAAGCGGCCGTCGACGCGTTCGTGGTTCGCCGTGGATGCGAAGTTGTCACGACGTACACGGAAATCGAAACGGGTAAGCGGGCTGATCGTCCGCAACTGGCCAAGGCAATCGCCCATGCCAAGCGTGCGAAGGCAACTTTGGTTGTCGCCAAACTCGACCGACTGGCCCGCAATGTCCAATTCACTTCCCGATTGATGGATTCGGGAGTCGACTTCATCGCGATCGACCTTGAACACGCGAACCGATTGACGATTCACATTTTGGCTGCCGTCGCCGAAGGGGAAGCCAAAGCGATCAGCGACAGAACGAAAGCCGCACTGACGGCGGCGAAAGCTCGAGGCGCGAAGCTCGGATCTGCTCGCCTTGGGCATTGGGACGGCCGGGAAGCTGCACGAGCTGCGGGAGGCTTGAAAGGATTGGCACAAGCGGCCCTGAATCGGACTCGGGCCGCGACAGAAGCCTACGTCGATCTGGTTCCCGCGATGCAGGAACTGAAGGTGGCCGGGAAAAGTCTCCGAGACATTGCCGAGACCCTGAACGCCGAAGGTCACATAACCCGACGCGGGATGGCATGGAATCAGGTTCAAGTGAAGCGAGTCCTTGATCGGGCGAATGCACAGTCGAGGTTTACGGGCGACAACTGACAGACATCGTAGACGGGGCGAGTTGGTAGTGACGTGGCAGTGACATCCCCTCGAAATTGTGAGCCGGGAACTTGAACGCGTAATAGTGACCGACGGCCATCGGGCAGGTTTCGGCGTTGATCTTCGATTTGGCCTGTCGGGCTGGTCGCGTCGGTTTTCGTGCTGGTCGTTTCGCGGTTTGTTTGGTTGCGGTTTTTGTCATGCTGCACTGCCTTCCTGATCGTCGCGTTCTATGATCGGAACAATCTTTCCGGCCCGGTCAAACACTTCGACTCCGTATCCCTCGACAAGGCGTGCATTCAGTCGTCCGGCAGCCAGATCTTTCATCATGGCCATGTTGCGATAGTCTTCGAAGCCTTCGACATCATCGGCAGCGGACTCGAGTTGTTTGGCAATCGTTCGCAATTGTGCCGCCGTCTGCTTTCCCAATGGCTCAAGCATCGAGACGGGAATCGTCAGTTGAACGAGCAGGCGCGAGACGATCGCTCGCTTCGGTTCAAACTTTTTCTTTCGATGTTCCGGGAGCGTGTCCCAATCCGCTGGATGGGCTTCCTCCCAACTGTCAGTGACGATCCTGCCCTCTGGCGACGCGCATTCAATCGCGTCGCAAACACAATAGATGTCCGACTCGGTCAGCATGGCCATCGCCATTGCGCGATACCACTGAGCTTTCTTTTTCGCTTCTGCGGTTTTCTTCTGTGGGGCCTTTGCAGCTTTCTTCATACGTCACCGCCTTCCGAAGATGCGGAGCGGAGCTTGCGGTATGCCGCCACTTCGTCCACCACGAGTGAGCCGTCGTACTCAAACTTCAATCCCCGATCGATAACCGACTGCATGAACGACTCGTCCGCCACGAGTTTTCGAATGATCCTGCGGTTTCTGTCGTCTTGAAGTGATTCGACGGTCGCGGCCGCTTTGCCGAGTCGCGTGCCCTGGGTTCGCAACCATTGGCCAATCTGCCCTGGCAGTGGCTTCCGCAGATCGAAGCGGCCCTGAAGATTCAGATCGACGTTCCACGAGGCACACTCTGCGTTCGTTGCGGTGCGCATGACGCAGTGGTCGAACGCCCATCCTCCGCAATTACTTCCGTCAGTCACCCCATTCTTTCGGCCTATGGCTTTGCTGATCGCTTCGAAAATGTCTTCCTCGAGGAACAGCGACAAGCTCTCAAGGGCCGGTCCGACCGGATTGGGGACTGGCCCCTTGTCAATCGGAGGCGTGTTACTCAGGACCCGACCGTATACCGCGGATCCTTGCAATGATCGGTGTTTGTCCACCGCTTCTGAAAGGTCTTCGCACTCGAATACGACCCGGTCGTTGTGGATGACGATGAAGAGCCGTTCTTTCGGTTCCTCCACGGGTTGTTTCGCGCTTTGTCTGGGCGTACCGGCTTCGTTTTGACTCATTTCGCACCTGCTTTCCTGATCGCCAGTGGATGTGGAATGGTTGTGTAATAGGTGAAGTTCAATCAATCAGTTCGACGGTAACGACAGGTTTGACAGACACGCGAACGCTGCCGTATGTCATCCGCCCCAGTACCAGCGGCTCGTCTGCCTCGACTTCGACATCGCAGGGCCGAATGACGCCATCTGGCCCGGTGGCCCGGTCGACCGCGTCATTCGAAGGTGTCGTCGACGAGGCGGGTGGCCCGCACGAACGCCAGTGAGTCCTGGAGGATGTCCGCGTAGTCCTCGTGTGCCGACTGGATCGCGGCGCGAAGGAAGCCGATTTCCTGCATCGCAGCGTCAAGTTGGTCCTGAAGGGCGATGTCGTAGTACCACGGATGTTCGGGGGTTTTGCTGTAGGACATGTTGGGCTCAATTCTGAAATCAAACACAGAATTCAGGCGGTACCGGCGCGCACCGAGAGCGTCGACTCGACTCCAAGTCTTGTTCCGCCACAGAACAATCAGATACTCGCCCACATCATGCAGGCGGCTTTTTCTTTGGGGCTTTCTTCTTCACGGGCAGTCGTTCGCCCCCCTGGGGAGTGAACTTCGCCAGCCCGTAACCCAACACTTGGCAAATCTTCGCTGCTGTTGCGACTCGCATGTCGCGTTCACCGCTCATGAAGCGGTCGATGATTGGCTGGCCAACGGCAGCGGCCTTGGCAATTGCGTAGTGCGTCAAACCGCTGTCGGTTATCGCTTTTTTCAAATCTTCAGACAGATCGCCGACGTTCAACATCTCCATCATTGCGTCTTGGCGTTCTGGAGATAGATTTCGAAAGATCTCCTCGAGTCGGTCCAGCCTTTCCTTCACACTGCGCGGCTTATGATCCGCTGAATCGTCGAGTGCGTCCACGGTTTCCCTTCCTTTGTTGGGATATTTCGACTGTTAAGCTCTGCGGCAATGTCCCGCAGACTGTATCGCTTCTCTCGTAATTGATGAATCAAGCCGATCGCTTCGAGTTCGGCCGAGTTTGGAACCAATGAAACTCCGTCTTGTCCGAGATCAAAACCGAATGGCACCTTGCCAACTCGCTGACCTTGTGCGGCCTTGAACCGCATCGCCGTTGTCGTCCGTTCGCTGATCTGGTCTCGCTCGAACTCCGCGAGGACAGCCAGCATGCGGAACATCATCTTTCCGGCCGCAGACGTCGTGTCGATCCGTTCCGACAAACTGACCAGATCGGCGTTCGACTTTTCCAGCCGTTCCCCGATATTGATCGTGTCCTTTGTCGATCGAGCGAGCCGCGACAGGCTGTAAACGACGAGAACCCCGCGAACCTTGCACACGGCATCAAGAGCGGACTGAAGGCCAGGGCGATTGTCCGATCGTCCGCCGCTTAGGCCAGCATCGACGAACACTTCCCCCAAGGCGTATCCGTTGGCCATGCACCATGCAGTGATTCGCTCCCGTTGGGCGTCCAGTGAAACGCCGTCAGTCACCTGGCCGTCAGTGGAAACCCGAATGTAGCCGATTGCCGTTTGCATGTTTCGTCCCCCTTCGCAATAGTATACCGACTGATATCTATCGTCAATATCAATTGGCAACTATCTGCGATTTTCTGTACGCAGGGGAACGGTTGCGTACAGCGACTCAGAATTTGCTGCCCATTCACCGTTGCAAGCGAGGGTCCTTTAAATACTCCCATCCGAACGCCTGCAAGTTGTCTGGATCGTTGTTTCTGTAGTCTTTCATTTCTGGATCAAATGGAATTCGCCGAGCGAACTCGCTGCCAACATCGAACATCTCTTCGCGTATAGACTTGGTGCCGTCGCCGTTTATAGTTCGAATCTTAATACCGCAGAGTTTTCGCCTGCTAAGTCGCTCGTAACGTTGGCACGATTCCTTGTGCAAATCGATGCTCTGCTCTTTTCCTTCGATTAAGATCGTTTGGTCTCTGATGTCGTAAGCATTCTTTTCCGAGTGAGGAAGGAGCTTCAGTTTCCTGATGCTTTCGGATAAATCGGCTATTTCTCGGCGAATTTGTTCAATCGCTTGCTCTTCTTTGGCAATCCCTTCGCGTTTCACTGGTCCGAACTCGACCGCAGGCCACCACTGCACTTCCTCCCACTTGCCGCTGTCCAGATTCTCCCGCAGCCATCGCTCGACCTTCGCCTTGTCCGGATCCTGCTGGATTCCTCCGCCAGCCGAACCGCCTGACAGGAGGAAGATCCCGCCCGTCGACGCGAGAAGGATCGCAACAGCCGCGGCGATGAGCGCTGCGCGGCCGGGCCTTCTTGTCGCTACAGGCTTCGACGCCTTTCCGGTGGCACATGCCGGGCACAGCGTCAGGCCCGCGATCGTCGGAACCGAGTAGGATTTTCCGCAACCAGGACACTGCCAGGGGAATCGTTGCTGAGACATCGCCGCTGCTCCAGGTGCATGAACGCGAGAACGACTTCACAATACAACCGGAAGCGGATCCGGGCAATCAATTGCTGGCCGCCAATTTAGTCGCACGCTGGCAAGAAACGTCGACAGCTTCAGGGAAACTGTGCATACAGTTATTGGCTCACCCAGTTGGCCCGCCGTGGAAACGAAGAAGCCCACGTCATTTGAGAAAGTGCCTTCAACAGCGATTTGCCGAAGCTGGTCCCAGTCTCGCCCGTGGGCTTCCGGGTTGAGTTTTATGCCGCGTCCCGATGCGGTCAAGCGTCACCACGAATTCAGAATCGTCGCCAGACGTTCCGCATACGTCCGAAACGGACCTGCCCCGAAAGCAGGCGCGGTTTGTAGCTGGCGACGACGACCCGCCTTAAAGCCGGGGGCTTCAGGAGAATCTCCTTCCGTCACACCAGCAGGCGGGTCATGGAACAGTATCGGCACGCAGGCGGGGATTGGCAACTCCCCAGTGGTAGCTGGCGGATCGATGTCTCTAGGCCGCTTGAGTAGAATTCGATCCAGTCGCTTTGCCATGTCATTAACGGAACCGCCATCATGCCGTTCGGAATCCACAACGGGACCCGCCAACTTCACGCGATCATGGTCAAGTTCTGTGCGAAGGAGTGGCTGGGCGTGTGCGTCTGGCCTGCCGAGTCACCCGAGAAGCCCTGTTGCTCGCTTTACGATCCCGATAAGTCATGGCTGGACGCTCGGGCCGGTGACAAAGTTCTGCTGAAGAGAGCTAATCATCGGAACTGGGAAGAGCGGATCATCGAGTCGATTACGCTGCACCGGGTATTCCCGGTCGAGTTCAACGGCTCAGTGGTCGAGACCGCCAGGACATGGCTGGAAGCAACGCCATGCGAGCCGGTGGCCTGACGATTTCATCAGCAGTTCCTGTAACTGTACACACAGTTCTTTAAGTGGCTGAAAGTCGCGAATGACCGTAATATTGCCCGCGAGGTGAATCATGAGAGGCTTCTTCAAGGGCTGGCGGCGAAAGATGGGATGCGTCACGCTGTGCTTGGCGTTGTCGATCGTTGGTATCTGGATGAGAAGTTACGATCAGTGGGACTCGTTTGATTACGGGAACACTTTCGTGGATTCCAGAGAAGGCGTCATCCAACGAGTCTGGGATGCACGAAACATGATTTTCAGTGGAGGGATCGGGTCGGAACCAGAGACAATCGTATACTGGCGAGTACCTTACTGGTCGATCGTTCTCCTGCTGACCCTGCTTTCTGCATACCTGCTGCTCGTCAAGCCGCGAGTTGCGAAACCGAAGATCGTCGGCGAGAACTGATTTCCGATGGGCAGGTTTTCAACCCGGTGGGCAATACGGTCCCGGTAGGCAAAGCCGGCTCGCCGCGATCCTCAGGGACGTGAAATAATCCACTGGCCCTCGTTCAGAGGAATCTAAAGGCCCTTTGCAGCTTTGATCGCGTCAGTCCTCAGTTGTGAATCCTGAAACCGTTGTACGCGGAACCACCAAAGGAAGAACCCCACTGCGCCCATGACGGAACCAACATTGACTCCGAAATCGAAGATCTCCTTTCTTCGCTTCAGTTCGGCGTTTCGAAATTCGTAGTGACTTTTGATCTGTTTGGACTCATCCGAAAACGCCGTTTTCGCCTGCTCAATTAACAGCAGGGCCATGTCTCTGGCGTCGGGTTTTCCGGTAGCGAACAGTTCCAGCGACCTCGCCCAAGATTCCGCCTTTTGTTCATTGGAATGACGCACCCAATCTTCAAGAAGATCCTCTTTATTGATCGCGGTTTGATACATGCAAGCTACGATCAAAACCACCCCAGACACCGCGAGGAATTTGTAGAGATTGTCGGTGGGAGGCGACGGAATCGACATTTACGATCCTTACAGGTGCGGACCAGAAAACCGCCCACGCCGGAGGGCTTTCGATTACCACATCGTTACCACTTTCAGCCCCATTTACCACACCGCCAAGCATCTCTGTGATATTCAGTGATTGCGATTGATAGTGTCGCAAAGCCTTGTTATCGTGGACGTCATGAAGATTTTGCCGAAACAACCTTCGGCACGCATCAGCTTCGAGCCCTAGTGGGGGCAATCGACGCAAAGCCGCAACTCGCAATGAGTTGCGGCTTTGCGTTTTTCCTGAAACTTTCGGATCGGTCATCCTGCGTACATCTTTCGATGGGAACATTGGAAAAACAATGGATTGAAATGACGTTGACCACCGTGATTTCCTTGGCTGGAATTTGTTTTTTTCACGAAAAGCCCCGATTTCCCGGAAAACGACACAAATCAAACACGCGCCAAATACAAATCATTACGCGCCAAACCGAGTCCCCCCTGAGCGATTCTGACTCCGGATAACCATTTGTCGAGGATTATCGCGACGGAGCTGTGATTGCAAAGACCGACCTTCCAAACGTTTCGAACATTGGACGCAACTTCGACCAGGGGTCAATCGATCAAACCGTGAAACGGATGAATTTTCGGCATCGATCGCAATCTTGCCGTCATCAAGTCCAGGGCCGGCCCTGCGCGGGAAAGACTCTGCATCTGCCTACTTTACGAGATTCTTTTTGCCTCGGTCTTCATACGCGGGCCAGCCAAATTCACCGGTGGTTGGGTCTTCCACTCCCAATTCGCACGTGTCGCCCTTTGGCAGATCGGCGAAGACACCGTTCGACCGCGCTTCGATCAAGGAGTCAACAAGAAACTTGCCGATCGTGTTCATCAGTTCTTCATCGCTGCATTTTTTGGTTTTGCCGTTGGCCTGAGTGATTTTCACCTGTTCGCCATCGCAGGCCGCCTGGAAGGCGGCAAGCCAGCCTTTGCAAGGTAGTTTGACGAAGTCGGCGTGTGTTGGATCTCCGTCTGGCTCGCTACCGGGCTTCGTGTCGAAGCTCAAATGAACCCAAGGTGTCGATTCGCTGTCACCAAGGGAGAAACTCAAGTCGATCCGGGTGACGGGCGGATGCTTTTTCGCGGTGCCAGGGGCTGCGTGCTTCGCTGCATACTTGCGAACCCCCTCCACGAGCATTGCACGAACATCAACGGCGTCATTTTGCAAGTCGATTGTTGTCACGAGTCACTCCAGGATATTTTCGCTGCGAAACGTTCAAGGCAAGCTGCCCGATGAGCGACGCGCTTCCAATCAACATGCCAACGGTTTGAACCGTCAGCGGCTGCGGATCAAGTTGAGCGCGTTCGGCCCTGATGGTAACGCGTTCTCGAAGGCGGATCGAGAGTATTCCGCCACTTCCATGTGCGACAATCGGCCGGGACTGATGACGAAACGACAGGCTCTGCACCTTGCCTCTTTGAAGTTCTTCCTGCGATCATCCGGAACGTTTTCATTTCCCGACGTTGGGTGCTACGACCATAGACTAGCTATGGTGTTCGCCCCTGTTGATGAGTTCTGACTCGACTTGTGTCAGAGGCCGGAGGCGGCTTTAAACCCGGTTCAACAGTATCCGACCGTCACAGCTCATCTGAAAGACAAAATCGCCGTGGCGGCTTGTGAACCGCCTGTTTTCAACGTCGATGAATCCGGGTGCAAATTCTTTGTCCAACATCAGCCATGGAACATCACTCATCGCCTCACTCAAAGCCTGACGCAGGTATTCTTCGACGTGCGCCGGTAGACGCGGATTTTCACGGCCCTTGCCAATTTCAATTGCATTTGGTGGATTCCAGATGAAATGCGGGTGGCCATTGATATGTACCATAGCTTTCACTTTCCTTCGTCTGTGGGCTTTGTGCGGTATGTCAAGAATTGGCCGCACAAAGCGAGCCGCACCGAGAACGAACTGAACGGGAAATATCAAGAACAGAGTTCTGGATTTGGGTTATGCCGATTAGTGCGACGGCACTCCGCGATCAATGCCAAAAGCCGAGTTCAAAGTTCGGTGCCACAACTCAGTATTGGCCAATCGCCACCGCTTGCCACCGACAAAGCGGTAACTTTCAACGCACACAGAAGGTGTCTGATCGATTATCAGCCAGAGCGGAGCAAACTCGATTGGAACATGGTCACCCGGCTCGAAGGTCTTCGGCCGGTGGTTCGGCATTCAGCCGAACGTGATGACAGCGGAACGCTCGACAATTGAGACTGTTCCGGCTGAACGCCGAACCACGTGCGCCGCCAGCTGCGGTCGCCGTTCCCGGTCATTCAGAGTTCTCCCCTTCACGGCGATTGTTCGGAGCTACGGGTTTGCCGACGCTCTTTTCGTTGTGTGCTGACACCAGGCAATGTCCGCATCTGTCAATATCTGCGGAGGCGGTCCATCGTAGCGCAATAACTCGGGGTAGGGTCCCGACTGCCAGCATCTTGTGAATACGGCTTGCAGATCGAGCCTCACATCGTTGTCGCCGCTGGACAGCGGGATCGCGATTCTCGGTAATCGCTGCCTGAGCCCGAAACGGTATGTCTCCAGCCGGTTTGGCCAGCGTGAAACGGAAACGACGAAATTCCAGGGAGGATCCGCGGGAATGCGTGCCGCTGCGACGCGCGGTACCCGTTGTCCGTCACAAAGCAGATCGATCTCGATCAAATGCGTTCCCGCCGCCCATAATTCCTCGTACTTTCGGCCATAAGAGTCTCGACCGGGTCCCGACATCTTGTTGTCGGGACTGAGGACTTCGACCGCCGCAA
>Ga0206811_1098_pt1 | contig 17436 bp, 11 predicted proteins | sample Alteio_BWOrgCont_53_FD_152886 | JGI IMG/M metagenome (GOLD analysis project Ga0206811, IMG submission 152886) | Enriched cells from forest soil in Barre Woods Harvard Forest LTER site, Petersham, Massachusetts, United States -... | ecosystem: Environmental > Terrestrial > Soil > Temperate forest >... | reverse complement strand
TTTAAGGTGAAGCACGAGCGCGACTGCGACTGTGTGGTTGCAGGGTTTCGCTGGTATCGAAAAGGCGACCGTCCGGCTATTGGCTCATTGCTGCTCGGACTTTATGATGATTCCGGCGCACTCCATCATGTGGGAGTCTGCGGCAGTTTCCCGTTGGAAAAACGGTTCGAGCTGGTTGAGTATCTAGCCCCTTATCGCGAAAACGCGCTTGCTCATCATCCCTGGAAGAGTTGGAGAGGCGATGAAGCAGGTGATGAACACGGCTCGTATCGAATGCCGGGCGGACAGAGCCGCTGGAGCCAAGGCAAAGATCTCTCATGGGAACCTTTGCGTATTGAATTAGTAGCCGAAGTGGCTTACGAACATATGCAGAGCGGCCGCTTCCGCCATATGGCGCAGTTTCGAAGATGGCGGTTTGATAAGAAGCCGACGAATTGCACCTATGCTCAACTCGAAGTCGTTCCACCGGAAGAGTTGATGGCGATCTTTCCTCAAAATCACTGACTCATGACTTCTTCTTGGAAGCGCGCCGTTTGGACCACTCGTGCGTTGGATCGTCGTCGGGATCGGGAGTTTCCTGCTCTGGCCGCAATTCCTCGGGGACGTGGCGCAAGTTTACCCGGATACGCGTCCATGTAGAAAACCTGCCTCGCATCGAATCGACGAGCACATCGTCGACCGCCAGCGATTTGGCCGCTTCGGGATATTTGGCCTTCCATCTTTCAAGGCCGGCAAGAGCGACATCTTTATCTGAAGAATTTGCCACCACCAGCAGCGGCATCTTCGTTCGCGATTTTTTGGTCGCACTCTTTGCACGCGAAGGAGCAACTCGCGGTTTTTCATCTACCTGTTTGCGAAAATGTGGCGGCCATGGAGCATCGCCAAGACCTGCGGTATCATCTCTGGCGGCTAATTCGAGGAGCTTTTCAAGTGAGCCTGAGTTAGCGTCCATCTCCGCATGCGGATCGCCGATTTCTGCAAACCGCTTCGGAATTGTGAGAAGGGTGAAATCTGCAGGATTGCTGTCGGGCACTTCATTCCAGAAGAGCGGAGCAGAAACGCGCGCGTCTGGGAGCGGGCGCACCGAATATGCGGAAGCTGTCGTGCGGTCTTTCGCATTCTGGTTGTAATCAAGGAAGACGCCGTGCCTCTCTTCTTTCCACCATTTGGAAGTGGCAAGAGCTGGCACACGCCGTTCGATCTCACGTGAGAGTGCAAGCGCGGCGCGGCGTACCTCTAAAAATGTCCAGCGAGGTTCGATTCGTACATTGACGTGCATGCCGCGTGAGCCGCTGGTCTTGGGCCAGCCGCGAAGTTCCACCTCGGCAAGAAATGAATTCACCTCCATGGCAACCTGACATACATCTGCCCAGGTGGCGCCAGGACCGGGGTCGAGATCGATACGCAGCTCATCGGGATGATCCAGATCGCTTGAACGGATCGCGTGTGGGTGCAGTTCAATGCATCCCAGATTCACGATCCAGGCAAGGCCTGCGGCATTCTCCACAACAAGCTCTTCGGCTGTTCTTCCTGAAGGGAAAGATAGCGTGACAGTTCGCAGCCAGGAGGGATGCTCGGCTGGGGCGCGCTTCTGGTAAAACGCCTCTGACTCTGCTCCGTTGACGAACCGCTTGAGGACGAGCGGGCGACCTCGAATGCCGGCAAGAGCGCCTGGAGCAATCGACAGATAGTAACGCACAAGGTCGAGCTTGGAGAGCTTTACCTCTTTTGAGAAATAAAGCTTCTGCGGGTGCGTAACATACACTTCATGTCCATCGATGGATAGCTTCTCCGCTTCCTCTTTCACTGAAGGTTCTTTGTCTCCAAATTTTCGAACAATCGAGTAACTGATAGCAGTTTAGATATTACTGTGAGCTTTTGGAGAATGAGTTTGAGGTCCGGAGCTGAAATCCTGTGATTCTATCCCGAAATTCCGGTGTTCATCGGAGTGTTCTGGAACCTACATCTAAAAATCGAGATGTAGGGCACCCAGTGTGCTGCGACACAACCGGATGATTGCCGCTAACCCGTGTACTCATCTCTCGCCGTCGATGGTTCTATTGAAAGCGATGCCTAACCAGAGGCTGCATACGTGATGATCTCCCATTCTCGTGCAGTCGAGATTTGAGGTCTATAAGATTGACATTGGGACCAGTGCTACCTCCTACGCACCTAATCATTGCCATAATTTACAACTGTGGAAGCAGCATTTGATCCCGACTCCTGAATGACTTCCGTTGAGACGAACTCAGTGCTCTGACGGTGCAAAATGGGCACTGACGAGGATAGTCATTGAAAACGCACTGTCCTAATCTTCTAAGGCCTGACAATCAAGTTTTGTAACAGCGTCTCACTCGGCTCCCATTCGCCTATTGCGGGATTGAGCAGAAATGCTTTGCGTGCGAGTTGTTCCGAGCCTGTTACAGCCGCTTCAATGAGTGCGCGCTCATATTCCTTAACGGCTAAGACAAGGCCGCGGACTTCCGGCGGAAGACAACCGCATAGTTCGGGCGTAATGACGCCCTTACGGATACGGCATGAAACCTCAACGATATCGGTCTCACTGATTTCTTTGATCGCGCCTGCGTTGCGGGTGTTTACGATCACGCGCTGGTCTTCGTCACCGGAGAGCGCTTTCATCACTTCGAGCGCGATGCGGTGATATCCGCTCGCCGCCCGGAATGGATCTTCGTGCTCCTGCGTTTGCTTGCCGGTAAGTGCACTGCCACCTTCGCCTTCAAGTGCCATGTAGGAACCGGATCTTACGTTCAGGTAATCGACGTATGCTTTGACTGCGCCCTCATCGTCGCCGGAAGCAAGCAGCGGATGGAGCTTCTGGAAAAATGCTCCATTGAGACGCTCAACTTCTGCGCCGCGCGTGCTTCCCTGGCGCAGCTGGTTGGCTAGTGCGCGCTGCCGCGAGTAGTAGAAGAAAAGATATTCCGTTGGAATCAGACGGAGAGCGCGTATCAGCGCGTGATCGAATAGCGGAACGGAATAGAGTTGACTGAGCAGAGCATCGTTGGCGAGCAGGTCTTCGGTTACATCTTTGCCGCGCAACGTAACTTTGCGCACCCAGCCAAGGTGATTTAACCCCAGATACTCGCACTGGACTTCATGCGGCGCTGCTTTGAGCGCGATGCCAATGCGATGCAGCATTTCTGTTGGAGTGTCGCAGATGCCGACCACTCGCGCCGCTGTGTGTTCTGCAATTGCCTGGGTGATAAGACCTGCGGGATTGGTGAAATTGATGAGCCATGCATCCGGAGCAAGACGGTGCACCTGTCTTGCCTGTTCGATGGCAATAGGCACTGTACGCAGGGCCATGGCCGCGCCTCCAGGACCGGTCGTCTCTTGCCCTGGGTAGCCGTGCTGAATGGAGACGCGCTCGTCGTGCGCGCGTGCTGGTACGCCGCCAACCCGCACGCTGTTGAGCACGAAATCAGCCCCGCTTACAGCTCCTTCTAGGGTATCGCTGACTCTAATCTGCAGTGAGCCGCCTTCTCTCCGCACCACAGCACGGCCGAGTGCGGCTATCATTTCAACGCGCTCGCGGTCGGGATCGAAGAGCACAAGCTCGCTTGCGCCGATCTGCGCGGCTGCTTCATTGATTCCGAACACAACGAGCGGCGTGCGAACTCCGCCACCGCCAATGAACGCAACTTTACAGGCTGTAACTTTGCTCATAAAACTCCTGCAACTCCTTCTTCGATGGGAGACTGGTTAATGCGCCGGCGGCGCGAGTGGACATGCTGCCGCAAACGCATGCGCGTCTGAGGCATTCTTCCGCAGTCATACTGTCCAGTAGAGCATCGATGAAGCCGGCATCGAAGGCATCTCCCGCTCCTGTTGTGTCGACTACCTGGACATCGGGAGACTGCGCGGTCCACGTATGCTCGCCCTGTCGCATAGCTGCGCCGTGGCGGCCAAGCTTGACGACAGCGGTGCGCCAACCGAGCTGCTGCGTTAAATGCAGATAGGACGCGACATCGGTACTGCCGCTCAGGAGCTCCGCCTCGCGCTGGTTCGGCAGAAAATAATCGACCTTTGCGCGTGTCGAGTGATTTGCGTGATCACGCAGCCATTCCGCATGATGGCCTACATCGAGCGATATCGTACAAGCTGCTGTCTGCAGTCGTGGTATCAGCCGCTGCGCAACCGGCGCTGTTATAGGCATGGCAAAGTGGACATGACGAGAGGCAAGAAGCATTGCCACGACTTGATCCCTTGCAAGTTGCTCTTCTAAATGGGAGTTTTCGCCGACGTAGGTAAAGAAAGAACGGTCGTCAATCACGGAGAGGCTGACGGTAACGCCTGATCGACCACCTCCTGAAACAAGGCCATCGATCTGGACACCGAAGCTCGACAGTCTGCGGTCAAGCCAGGGACGGTCTTCAGCGCCGACCGTTCCCACCAGGCAGACCTTGCGGCCAAGCTTTGCAAGGGAGCAGGCAGTAATGGCTCCGCCTCCTCCTACTTCGCGAATATATTGCGACGTAAAGACTTCTTCGCCCGGCTTCGGCCAGGTCTGGAAGCCGGTGAAGATGTGGTCTTCGTAGATTTCCCCGACGACAGCTACATCAAATCGTTTCATGCTCTCTCAAAAGGCCACTCGCGGCCAACAATTGCTTTCAAGAAATATGCGATTAAACCTGCCAAGGCCAGAGTCAGCCCAATGACGATGTGCCATGTACCGCTGCTGGCAACGATGAATATCCATCCAAGAAGCGCGATGACGGCAGGCAGTGGATACAACGGCATGTGGTATGGATAAGCGAATTTTTTGGTATGTCGAAGCAGCATGACGGCAATGCATTGAGCAGCGAACTGAAAGGCGGCCTGCACAACGATGAGGACGCTGATCAGCTGTTCGAGTGAAAACAGGCACGCAACAGAGGCGAGCGCTCCCATGAAGATGAGAGATATAGTGGGGAAGCGTCCGACAGGATGCAGTCGGGCAAACACAGGGAAAAATCTCCCATCGCCTGCAGCGGCGTAAGGTATGCGTGAGTAGCCGAGGAGGTTGGCAAAGACTGATCCAAAGCTGGCGATAAGCACGAGGATGGAAATGATTACGCCCGCCCACCTGCCATAGATGATCTGCATGAAGTCGGCGACGATTGCGTGCGAGTGCTGTCCTGTACGCCAGTCCAGCGAACCGAGGATAGAAATGTTCATCAGCAGATACAGGACTGCCACGAGGCAGATGGAAGCAATAATCGCGCGCGGAATATTTTTTTGTGGTTGCTTGATCTCACCGCCTACCAGGCAGACATTGTTGTAACCGCCGTAGTCGTACACCGCAATCAGTGTTGCTGCTCCGAGTCCCATCCAGAAACCGCGAGTCAGGTGAAAGGCTCCGGCCGGAAAGTTAAAAGCCATGGCGGGATGGAAGTGGAGGATACCGCTTACAATCACCCAACAAAAAGCGGCGACCACGGCGACTGTGATCACGATGGTCATGGTTTCTATGGAATCAATGCTTCGATAGAGAAGCGCTGTGCTGACAAAACATACAACAACAGCGAGCAATATCTGGTGCCAGTGTGACATGCCGGGAAAAAGAAACGTGGCGTATTGCGAGAAACCGACTGCGCCTGATGCGATGGAAAGCGGTCCGGTGAGCAGCGATTGCCAGAGAAACAGGAAGCTCATAGGCAGCCCCAGCCCGTTTGCGCCGAAGCTGTGCAACAGATACTGATAAGAGCCGCCTGAGCCGGGCATGGCAGAGCCGAGTTCGGCCCATACCATGCCGTCGCACAAACACAACGCTGCACCCAGGATCCAGCCGACCATCGCCTGCGGACCTCCCATGGCTGCAAGCGCAAGTGGAATGGTGATGAAAGGTCCCACTCCAACCATGTTCAGAACGTTGGTTGCGACCGCGCCAACCGGACCGATGCCGCGCTTGAGTCGTGTATCCGCTACGATTGTGCCGTTCGGCATTTAGCTTTGCTCTCTCATCGCGATATCTTTCGATTCGTAGCCGTGTGACTGGAGCGACTCCGCTTAGTGGCTCTCATGAACCTGAGGATTCTTGGGAAGGCTTAGGAGATTGGCAAAGATTCTGTAAGCTCCAGGAACGCCTAAAGGTAGTTGCCGATAGAAAGCATAGGCATTGTAGACATAGATGCCCTTGCCGTACTTTGCATAAACGAGACCGCCCCTTTGCTCTGGCTGCCCTTTGTCGTGAGTCTCAAGCAGCGCCGAGTAGTGCGTATCCCATGATTGAAGAAATTTCGATCCGCGTTCCTCGATCCAGCCGTCGAAATCCTGAGCCGTGATCTTGTTAGGCCAATTGAAGAGCGGATGAGACGGTTCAAGAATATCGACCTTCGAATTTTCATCCGTGACTTCTTCCGGATCGTTCGACATCACGTAGGGATACGGGCCGTAGTTATGATCGAATTCCGGCGTGTTGTATTGGACAACAACAACGCCGCCATTCTTGACGTACTCCAGTAAGCGGTCGTTGTTTGCCACCAGGTCTTTGCGTACAGCGTATGCCCGGACGCCGACAAGTATCTCGTCGTACTTGTTGAGGTTGCCACTGGCCAGGTCTTGAGATGAGAGAAAAACGACATGTACATTCAACGCTTCGAGCGCGGCGGGAACATCATCTCCGCTGCCTTCGATGTAGCCGATTGTTTGTCCGGGGGCAACTTTTACCTGAACTCCAGTGGTGACATATCGCGCAGGGCTGTAAAGAAAGTAAGGACGCAGCCCGGAATATCCAGTAACAGTGTAGCCTTCGCGATAAGACGCGCCGTTGTAATCCGTGATGGCCGTGATCTGGTAGTGTTTGCCGTCCTCCACGTGAGGATGGATGGAAAAATTCACGGTTTGGTCTTCACCAGCCTGCTTGAAGGCGACAGGCGCAGATGAAGGCTCTGCTCGCCAGCCTTCAGGAATTTCAAGACGTACATTTTCGTTTGCCGCTCCATCGACGTTGTTATGAAGGCGCACGCTTACGGGAAATGAATCTGTCCCCAGAGGAATGATTCCCGCTGCCGGGCTGAGAGCTACGGAAACCGGCGGCCCAACAGGCATCGGGTAAAGCAATGTTCCAGGACCGACGATGTTAGTGACGACCTGAATGTCTTTACGTGAGTGCAGAGACACTCCATCGAAGGTAAACTCAACCTCTGCGCTCAAAGGGTAAGGGACCGCGGGCGCATTCAACGGCGCCCCAGGTGAGGTTGTGTAGTACGCGTCTTCCAAACTAGCGCGTGAGAAATATGGGCGCGTGAACGGCTCATCCTGCGGAACGGATGTCGTGAAAACTGTATCGAAAGCTGAACCGGGGCCGAGAGTCTTCGGTGATTCAGCTTCCGATTTCACGTTCCAGTCTTTGCCGGACGATGAAATGAGCCGGACGGTATTCACCGAAATGTCGGACGGCCCAGGCTGGAATACCTGCACTTTCACGCGGACCTTCTGCCCAGGAACAGCCATCTGAAATGTCGGCTGGATGCGGCGGAATTCAGGCGGCATTTTCGATTCTTCGGCGGGAACCACGATCGCCTCAAGATGAACACCGAGAGCGGACACAAGCGCATCGTTAAACTGCCGCCGCTTTACCTGTAACTCATAGCGCAAGCCATATTTTGCATCCGCGGAAAGATCGCTCTGCTCTATTTTTGTGAGAAGTGCTTCAGTCTGCTTTGCGCCCTCGGCTAGCTCCGAAGCTACTGCTGTCGGTTTCCCGGATGTAAATGCCTGCGTTGCACCGCTGACGCTGCTGTCGATCGCGGCAAGCCCTTGTACCAGCCATTCTGCCGGCTTCGCACCGCTCAACTCCGCAATGCCGGCAAGCGAGGTGTCGATACCGTCGAAGAAGCTTTCTTCCTGATCTTTCGCTTCGATATGCGATCCAAAGCGGTGATACGTTGCGTTCACCGGGCCTGTCAGAGGTATCTCAGGACCGCCGTTCTGCGACTTCTGAAAGCCGAGACCTTCGCGCGCGATCTGCACATAAGTTTCGCCCAGCATGGGGTCATAAGTGCCGGAAGGTATCTTTACCGTTGTCGATACAGGGCCCGGTTCCCATTTTTCTGTGAGGTGGTTGGTGACGCCGACCGGTCCCCATGTGTGATTGGCATAATCGTAGGATCCTTTTGACGAGGTCAGAAAGAATGGCGTGCGAGCATACACCTTGAGCGGAGTCCACGGGCGCAATCCTTGTTCCAATTGTTGCGGGAACATTTTCGGATCGCCAGCAGTCTTGAAAACTTCCTGAGCCATCAGCCCCGCGGTCGCATGGTTACCGTGGCCGTCAGTAGGTCCGCCAACAAAAACGGAACAGACGACAAGAGGACGTGTCTCACGGACCACGCGCACAGCCTCTTCCAGGACGCGATCATGCCCCCACTTTTGCAGCGCTTCATCGAGTGATTTTGAAAAGCCATAATCGGCCATGGTTGTGAAATATTGCCCGTCGATACCGTAGTATCGTCCGGCTTGCAAAAGCTCTTCCGTCCGCACGAGGCCGAGTGCATCCCAAAGGTCTGCAGACATGACATTCGCTCCGCCCTCACCGCGGTTGAGTGTGAGCAGGTCAGTCCGTACGCCCAGTCCACGGCTCTCAAAAGCCAGAGTGCCGCCGTCTTCATCGTCGGGGTGTGCAACGATCATGAGCAGGCTGGCTCGAGTATGCAGTTTCTTAAGCAGTTGCCATGTCTCGGCTGCGCCTCGATCTACAGGAATAGGCCTGGCATCTGTGACCTCTTTTGGTTCATCTGCTGAACTACTGATGGGCAACATGCCTGCTGCAAGTACGAGCGCGACAGACGCAAAAGCTTTTGAGCACAACTGCATGACAATGATTCACTTTCCGACGCATGCCCGGTGTTATCCAGGACATGCGTCGCTTATAGTCTTAGTTAGAAGTAGAACTTTGCTGCGAGTTGGATCTCTCTTGGGTTTCCCACGGTGGCGGTGACTTTGCCGAAAGATCCTGGGCTGGAGTAGTCGGCGGAGGGATTTGCGAAGTTTGCATGATTAAACGCGTTGAAGAATTCTCCCCGCAGCTCAATCCTCATTTGATCTCCGAGAGCAAATCCCTTGAAGAGGCTCAGGTCTACGTTTTCGCTTCCGGGTCCATGGAACATGCGTGGACGGCAGGTTCCGAAGGCGCCTGGAGCAGGCTGAGCAAAGGCCGCACGATTAATGAAGAACCCTGGGGAGTTGCCGCCCGCGTAATCCTTGGGGTTTGTGGAGGCGCCGGCAAAGGGATCTCCAACACAGTCCGGATAGAAGGCGTGGTTGCCTCCGGTAGAGCTTGTATCCGGCGCAGTGACATTAAATGGAATGCCGGTCTGCAAACTGACAATCGCGTTGAGTTGCCAGTCACCAATGACGCGGGAGGCGATGCTGTCATTGTTCATCACCCAGCCGCCTCTTCCAATCGGCAATGCCCACGTTGCATTTCCGACTACGCGGTTGCGCACGTCTTGAGTGGAGTTGCTCATCTCGTGCGAATAGTCATAAGCATTCTGCGGGGTGGATGTGCCGGTGAGATTGTCGACATAGTTGGCCATGTTGTGTGACCAGGTATAGCTGATCTGGTAGCGTAGCCTGTTTGACATCTGGCGTGTAAGGCTTGCCTCCAGCGCGTTGAAGTCGGTATTGCCGTCGTTCGTGGCCAATTCAAGAAACGCGTGCTGACCGGTGCCATTCACCGATTGGCTGACGCTGTTCAGATTTGCATAGGGGAAACTGATGAGGGGGCTACCGTTTGAGTAGCCCGTGAGTATGCCCTGATTCGAATTCCGGAGACGGTTCATCTTGCGGCCCCAATTGCCGACCCAGGTGAGATCGAAGAAGGTGTTCCGTGATGCTTGAATCTCTGTTCCGAAACTTGCCTGTTCCACATAGCTGGTGCGCTGGTTCGGGTCCTGCGCGCGAATCTGCAGGCTGGGCAGATACAGGCCCTGCGCATCAAGTTCGGCGGAGGGGAAGCCTGTCTTCAACTGCATGATGGGCACGGTGCTGCCCAGCGATTGGGTGATGACATTGTTGCGCAAGAATGGCGGATTCAACTCCAGCATCGATTCAGAGCCGATCCTGTTGATGAACTGATGGAAGATTCCGTATCCTCCGCGGAATACGATAGGCGGTGACACATGATAGGCAAATCCGACGCGCGGCGAGAAATTCAAGTTGTCCGGATGAACGAGGACGCGTCCGTAGATTCCATTATTTGATGTAGCAGAGATAATCGAGCCACCGTTGGTGGGATCGAAATTCGACACACGGTTGTCGCGGTCGAGCCAGAACGGCGCATAGAGTTCATAGCGTACGCCATAGTTCACCGTCAGATTTGGACTGACGCGCCACGTGTCCTGCGCATAGATGGAGTTGCCTGGAAGGTAGTTATTCACCTTGAGCGGCGTTTCGCCGATGATCCAATCGATATCACCTAAGAGAAATGCTGCCGGGGCGAAGCCGGGCGTATTGGTGTAGATTCCGGTGTCGAGGATCGCACCCTGCGGGGCCTCCAGGTCAAAGAAGTTCAACGTGTTTCGATGATATTCATAGCCAAACTGCAGGCTATGTTTTCCGATCAGCTTATACAGGTCATCGATGTATTGCCAGACTTGTGACACCTGAAATTGCGGACGGTAGATAGAGGAGCCGAGTGTCGTGAGTCCGAAAACATAGATCGGCGGAAGACCTGCCGATTCCGGGTTGTCGGGAATGCCGTTGAGTCCATAGTTCGGAGCAAGAGATTTTCCCAGTGTCAGGTCGACGGGATTGCTTTGCGAGAAGTCGCGCAGGAATCCGAAATGGGCCTGATTGACCAAGGTAGAAGATGGAGTGTAGGTCCAGCCGAGAGCGAGAGATTGATTGTGCAGCACATAGTCTGTCGAGAATTCACCGTTACCAACAACGGGATTCGCTGTCCAAAGAGGGCTTTCATAGTTGGTGTTGTAGTAGCTGTAGCGTCCAAAGATTTGGTTGGTCTTGTTGATAGTTGCGTCGATGCGGCCGTCAGTAGAGTGCGTATGGTTGGGCACAGATGATGCGTATTGATAGTTGACCGCACCGGTATAGCCGGTCCCGATGTTGGGATCGGGATACAGATTGAGCAGCGTGCTTCCTACCGGATCGATACAGGACGGTTGGATGACATTGTTGACGATGCATCCTTCTTGCCCCTGTGCGACCGCCTGCAAATTGTGGCTGGACGTGAGAGCACTGAAATCACCTTGTTTCATCTGGGGCGAAGGTACGGTTGAAAAAACCGTCTGCGCCTGACTGCTGATGAGGCCTTGATAGTCGGCAAAGAAAAATAGGCGGTCGTGTATGATCGGTCCGCCTATGGTGCCACCAAACTGGTTCTGGCTGAAGTGACCGATCGGTACGCCGGTTGCGTTGTTGAAATAGGTGTTCGCGTCGAGTGCGCTGTTGCGCAGATATTCCCAGACGTCTCCATGAAAGGAATTAGTTCCTGACTTGATTGACGCATTGACGACTGCGCCAGCGGAAGTTCCGAATTCGGTGGAGTAGGTTCTCGTCTGAAGCCGGAACTCCTGCAGCGCGTCGGGGGGAGGGATAATCACCTGTACTGACTGCTCCTGCAAATTCTCGGAGCCGGAGTTGTTATCAATTCCATCAAGCGAGAAATAGTTCTGCAACTCGAGGTTGCCATTGGCGCTGAAGCGCCCTTCGGCGGGATTCGCAACTTCGCTGCTCGGGTTCTGAAAGACACCGGGTTCCAGAAGGGCCAGCTGATCGTAATCTCTTCCATTCAGAGGCAAGTCATTGATCTGTTTATTCGCAATGACGACGCCTACGTCGGCGGTCTGAGTTTGCAATTGAATGGCGGCTGCCTGCACTTCCACCTGTTGCTGCGTTGACCCGACTGTGAGGGTGAAGTCGGCCTGGGCACGAGACTGCACGTGAATCTCTATCAGAGGAATTCTTTCCGACTTGAATCCCTGAGCAGAAACTTCCACAGAGTATTGGCCGGGAATCAGCGCAAGCGCCTGATAGTTTCCGTCGCTGTTGGTTTTCACGTTGATGGCAATGCCATTCGCCAGGTTCTTGATCGTGACACTTCCCCCACTCACAACCGCTCCGCTGCTGTCGCGGACGATACCTGTGATGGATCCGTTATCGATCTGGGCGTAAGAGGGAAGCGCCAAAACGAGCAGTGCAGCCAAGCAGGATGTGGCCAGGTAAATCCAGCGCGCGTGGATTTTGAAGGCGCTTATCAACTTCGCCACGCCGTTCGTGAATGTTTTCTTCATGTGACTCACTTCCTATCTGGAATTGACTAACGACCGCATAGTCGCAGCGCACGATGACGTGCCCAGCCATGAATTGAGCAACCGGATACTACCCCTTACGGAAGGAAACAATCCAGAATCAACAGAGTCCTGGAGATAACAAATTGCCTAGTGTTATCGATAACATTTCATGATGTGTAAGAAAACCGCAATCCATCCTCAATGTCAAGAAAAATTGCGTCGGTCGAGGACAAAACGATAACAGGTCGACGTTCTCAGGCCTTCGATCGCTTTTTCTCGCGAAGGCCGCTCTTAACCATGCCTGCCATCCATCGGATAAACTCCTGAGGACCCGGCAGACCCTGCAATCCCCCTGGCTGTGAGGCTGCGAGGCTGCCACAGAGGTTACCCGCACGCAGGCAGTCGTCCCACCCTCCACCGCGGAGAAATTCGTGCAAAAATCCGCCGTTGAACGCGTCGCCCGCACCTGTAGCATCGACCACGGGCAACTGCATTGCGGTTTGACGGTAGACTTTGCCGTCGGCCATCAACAGTGCGCCCTTTGCGCCAAGCTTGATGACCGGGATTCTCACCCAGTCCTGCAACTTCTCGGCTGCACGCAGAGCATTTGTGGTTCCTGTTACCGCTTTGGCTTCATGCTCGTTCGGAAAGATGAAGTCGCAGAATTTCACGATCGACATCAGCTCCGTCACGGAAATATCTGGATTCCATCCAAAATCAGCCGATATGGTCAGGCCTTGCTCGCGCAATCGTTTCAATGTCGGAATCCACTTGGTAGGGCGCCGTAAAGCACAGGCAATATGCACGTGGCGGGAACGCTCCAGCTTTCTTTGCACAGCCGGCTGTTCCAGCAACTCTTCAAGCCGCTTGTTAATGGGCTCATGGGTCACCATCATGCGGTCCCGCTTGTATGCAATGCTCACGGTCAGTGCTGTCGGTAAATCTTTGCGATATTCGCACGCGGTGATGTCCAACTTTTCGCGAACAATTTCAGCCCATGTGGGCAGCATATCTGCGTCGACGCCGACCCTGGTTACAATCCCTGTCGATGTGCCGAGTTTGCTGGCTGCCATGGCAGTGATGGAGAGCCCGCCGCCGGGAGCGACCAGAAATGAATTGGTCTTCAATTCTTCTCCGAGGCGGGGCCGGTCAGACAAGCCATAAAAAATCATGTCAGAGAAAAACTCGCCAAATATCACCAGGTCCAACACGCCGTTTCTCTTTCGCGTTCGCGCCTTCATAGCCCGTGTCCCTCGCAGATTTTCTTGCCTTACATAGTTGTGTTGCGATTCCTACTTTCCCTTTGCCGCTCGCGATCAGCGGGTTGACGAGCGCCTTAATACAAGCTTCGGAGGAACAAGGACGTTGCGGGCACCCGAACCCGCAGCCCCGGAGATTCGTCGAAGCGCCGTTCGCCCTGCGCTTTGTCCGACTTCATATCCTGCCGTATCAATACTTGAAAGAGGGATTCGCATTTCGCAGAGTCGCACTTCGTTGCCGCTGCCGATAACTGCAATTTCTTTGGGGATGTCGATTCCCTTGCTCTGTGCCGCATCCATTGCGCCAACGGCCATCATGTCCGTATATGCAACTAACCCGTCCAGTCGCCTCTTTCCCGATGCAAGTCGGAGCATCCCGTCAAAGCCGCGTCTATATTCGCTGGTTTCCGCGCCGAGACCATCGATGACAAGCTCAGGACGGTGTGGCAGCCCAGCATCACGGAGTGCATCTCGAAATCCTGTATAGCGAAGATCCCCGATGTAGGTACGCGGGCCACGAAGGTATGCGACACGCCGACAACCGATGGATATGAGGTGTTCCGTCGCTATTCGACCTACGTCTACTTCACGGATTCCGACAAAGACTGCGTTGTCGATCGAATCAGGAGATTTGTGATTGATGAATACCAGTGGTACTTTCTGCTTATGGCTGAGGCCTTGGAAAAAGGTTGTACTTTCTTGAATTGAGACGATGAGAAGAGCGTCCACCTGATGGGCGAGCAAGAGCTCGACATTCCGTTGCTCTGATGCTGAGCCGTCTTCCGACAAACAGACAATAAGCTCGTAGCCGGCGGCCCGTATCGTCTTATCCACTGCTTTTGCCAGCTCTGAGGCATATGTCTCGCGCAGGGAAGGAACTATAAGACCCATTGTCGAGGTGTACCCGGTGCGCAAACTTCGAGCCACTACATTCGGTCTATAGTTCAATTCTTTTACACGCTGCAAAACCCGCGCTTTCGTTTCCGGACTGACATCGATATGCCCGCGCAGTACCCGAGATACCGTCATCTGTGACAGGTTCAGATCATTTGCGATGTCCTTCAGCCGCACCGGCATCGTTCAGGCTCCAGAAGCAGTGTCCGCAATAGCACATATCTTACATATGCTGGCCCACCAGCGTTTTGGACCGACAGCATCCGCGTGACCTGTTTGATATCATGCAACTCCTCGGTTGGAAATTGAGTTGGCCCGCTCCGACCCCATTGCCTTGCACCATTTCGATGCATTCCAAATGCCGGGCGTAAATTTCTATCGCGCACCAACTTTGGAGTCTGGTGGCTGTTTGAGTGGCTGTTCACACCACATTCGTACCGCGAATGGTGCCATTGGTAAAAGTAAAAAATAGTTTGCGTATAAAGTCCATAATAATGTACCTTGTTTAGGATTAAACCTATAACTTTGGACGTTATGCGATGAGGACGAGTAGGACAGAAACGACGTTACCTCTTCCGGTACGGCGCGCGCTGCGGAAGCTGGGACACGACCTGCGGGACGCGCGGCGGCGGCGGCGTATTCCCGTAGCTATCGCAGCAGAGCGCGCTTCCATCAGCCGCATGACACTGTCGAAGATTGAAAAGGGAGATCCGAGTGTCGCGATGGGGCTGTATGCAACGGTGTTGTTCGTGATGGGCATGGCGGACCGCATCGGAGATATTGCCGATGCAAAGAACGACAGCGTCGGACTTCAACTCGAAGAGGAACATCTACCGCAACGCATCCGAAGTTCGGGAAGCAAAAGAAAGAAGAGTGAGTGATGGATCGGGAGGCGCTTGTCTATGCGGACCTGAACGGTCAGACACATCTGGTAGGCCGCTTATGGGCGCGCTCCAGCAAGAATCGGGAAAGCGCGACCTTCGAGTACGAATCGGGATGGCTTGGACACCCAGCGCGATTCTCGCTTGAACCGGCGCTCAAGCTCGGCCCTGGCCCTTTTCATACGACAGCCGATGTGCCGATGTTTGGAGCAATCGGCGACTCTGCGCCGGACCGGTGGGGCCGGACTCTCATGAGACGGATGGAGCGGCGGCGGGCCGAACGGGAAGGCCGCGCGCTTCGAACCCTGTCGGAGATGGACTATCTGCTGCTTGTTGATGATGAGGTCCGGCAAGGCGCATTGCGGTTTGCTGAACACGAGGGAGGTCCGTTCATTCGAGAAGATGCCGACAAGCGTGTTCCACTCCTGATTGAACTACCGAAGCTCTTATCGGCAACGGAGCGGGTGATTGAAGACAAGGATACGGATGAGGACCTGAGACTGCTCTTGGCTCCTGGCTCTTCTCTGGGGGGCGCGCGGCCAAAGGCTTCTGTACGGGACAAGAACGGGCGTCTTGCCATTGCCAAGTTTCCGCGCAAGGACGATGAATACAACACGGTCGCATGGGAGGCCGTTGCATTCTCACTGGCTGCGAAAGCGGGGATCGCCGTGCCTGCTGTGGAGCTGCTGAAGGTGGCCAGAAAACCAGTTTTGCTAGTGCGCCGCTTTGACCGCGAGGGCACCATGCGAATTCCTTTCCTGTCGGCCATGAGTATGCTCGGGGCGAAAGATAACGAAACGAGAAGCTATCTCGAAATCGTTGATGCACTGAGGCAGCACAGCGCGGCTCCAAAGGCTGACATGGAAGCGCTGTGGCGGCGTATGGTGTTCCATATCCTGATTTCCAATACCGACGATCATCTTCGGAATCACGGATTTCTGTATCAGGGGCAAGAGGGCTGGCGTCTGTCTCCTGCTTACGATCTCAATCCTGTGCCTGTAGACATCAAACCGCGCATTCTTGCAACGGCGATCAATGAGGACGATGCAACGGCCTCCTTGCCACTAGCAATGGAGGTGGCCGAGTATTTTGAGTTGGACGGTAGGAAGGCAAAGCAAATCACGACGCAAGTAGGAAAGGCTGTTTCCCAATGGAGAAATGAAGCAGCTCATTTTGGCCTTTCCAGGGCAGAGGTCGAACGGATGGCCTCGGCCTTCGATCATCCAGACTTGCGAACTGCATTGGGCAAGTAAGCGCATCACACTTTTCCGGACACAATGAACTTGTATTCGCACAGCAGAGTAAACTTGAACGGCCCGCGAAACGCCAACATTGTTCGGCACGTTCCAGACTTGCTAGACAACTTGACCCTGCGGGCAAACTAAACCACGATCCGTTCAGGATGATCTCCACGTACATACTTTCGCAGGTCTGCTACAGGAATCAAAACCCTTCCACCGATCCTCCGAGTCGGAAGTCTCCGATTTGCTATCAGGTAATCGAGTCCACGCTGGCTGATGGAAAGTAGCTGAGCCGCTTCTTCGCGGCTTACCAACAGCTTCGCCTCAGCCGGAATGGTGGCTCGTGCTGGTGACTTCTTGTATCCGTTATTGATCGCCTGCATCGTTTCTGTCTCCTTCGTTTAAAGAATTTTGCTTCACTCACAAACCAAGTCCGTAACCGATGCTCCGCTCCGTCACGCGCTTTGAGGACGGACCGATCTTCTGCTGCACCGCAGATATCGCTTGCTCTGGCTGATAGGCGCTCTTGTGCGATACATCGTGGCTTAGCGCCTGCGCTAGCTTCTCGTGGTCATTGGTAAATATCTGCGCGTCCCACCGGCCACGCGAAACCGAGACATACGCCATGCGATGATTCAGTAGGTCCTTCGCGCTAAGCTCGGTGTCTACGTGAATCAGTACGCGCTCGGCGGTCTTCCCCTGGCTTGCATGACTGGTAACGGCGTAACCGTGATCCAGGTGCGGAAAGCTCTGAACCCCAATTTGCACACTGCGGCCGCTATCCAGCTTCAACTGCATCGATCCATTTCCCGCGATGCTCTCGATGGTCCCCAACTCGCGATTGGCAATCCTCGACTCCTGATTCGGTGCCGTGAACTGCACGCGGTCACCGATAGAAAATGCTCTC
>Ga0206811_1097_pt1 | contig 17477 bp, 16 predicted proteins | sample Alteio_BWOrgCont_53_FD_152886 | JGI IMG/M metagenome (GOLD analysis project Ga0206811, IMG submission 152886) | Enriched cells from forest soil in Barre Woods Harvard Forest LTER site, Petersham, Massachusetts, United States -... | ecosystem: Environmental > Terrestrial > Soil > Temperate forest >... | reverse complement strand
AATTGAGAAATTCGACGATGTGAGCGGGGGCAGTCCGTTTAGTAAGGAGAACAGGTTCGTGTCCGCTTCGATGGTATTCGAGCCAAAAGCGTCAACAATCATGATGGTCTGGCCTGTTCCGTCCAATCCGGCTTTATAAACATGATTCAAGCCGTATGCCTTCTGCATTTCGGCTGCATCGTAGCCGCATGAAGGCAGATTGGGCGCGGGGCTGTTGATGTTCGCTCCATACCTGTTGCCAGCATAGATTGCCTTCGGAGTGCTTCCTCCGGTCGTGAAGGTAACCACCTCAGGTGGACGCAGGCACTCGCCGCTGAAGAACAATCCATCGGCTCCCACGGCCGAAGGGGACACCCCAGCAAAAGGCACGCCGGTTTCAGGATTCTGGGATGGCTTTACATTCGCGTGATAATTGAGATCGCTTAATCCTTGCACTGTAGAGACAAGTGCGGCAGCAGGCCCCGCTATTGCAGGTGGAGTTGCGTTTACATGGTGGGCAACTCCGTTAATCATCATGCGATTGATCTTTGTTTGAAATGCCGTTTGCGCATCTCCAACGCTTCCTTGCGCCACAACGAAGTGGTTATTCCTGTCAATCGATGTGACTTTCATATTGTGGGTCGTAAGGAAGTCGCGAACCGTAGCAGCATCTTTCGCAGTTGGTGCAAATTGGGTTTTGAACTCCTTCATTGTGAGAAATTTGTGATAGTTCGGTGAGGTTTTGTCATACATTCCCTGAACCATCGCATCCAGGGCGACTTTGTTGTGCAGGTTTAACCAAACGGTGACTGAAATTGGCTTGGATTGATCTTCAGCACCAAGGTTGGTCGACTGGATGGATGAGGCGGCGAGTCCGGAACTTACCATGAGGGTACAAGTTCCAAGCGACATGCACATTTGCTGCAGGCGTCTACGAAGGAACATATTTGTTACTCCTTTGGTGTTTCTTTTTCTGTCAGGTCGGGAATGCTACACAGAATGGGCCCACTACGTTGCGTAAGCAACGAAACATTGTCATGCAAATATCTCTAACGTGGAACTAAAGTCAACAAGTTGTTTTCATGACACGAAGGAATGCATCATTGTCGGACTGAGCGTTCCGACGGAATTCTGTAATCGAGGCGTCATTTACAAGGAAACAATCGAGGTTGTTGACGAACAGGACAGGGCGTGAATATCGGCGCTTGATGTCCCAAAGTCCGGGGTATTCGATGAGACAGCACGAATTTCTACGCGTGAGCATTCGCAGCAATTGTTCCGATGTTCGCCAACCGGTAATCGCCAACGGATGCCGGGAATGCCCTGGAAGCGCTGCCTGCTTAGTTCGCCTTGCAGTTCTGTGCCGTACGGATCTCCTCAATCCTCTTCATGAAGGTGTCTGTCCACTCATCGAGAGCGGCCTCGCTGGTATCGGCAACTCCTTTGGCGCGGAGGCGCTTCACCTGCTCCTGATCCATAATGTCGAATCGCGCAACGCGAAAGATGCTCTTCACGGTATCGCGGTCGAGCTTCGTGAGACGCTGGATCATGACGTCCTGTGACTCCTTGAGAACCTGCTTGTCTCCAAGCAGCGTGTCCCGAAGTTGGCAACTGGCGGCATTCGTAAAGACAGTCTGCTGCTCATAGGCACTGAAAATACCGCGTGGATTCGTTCCGAACAGATCAAGAACGCTGCGTTTCTTGCCGAATGTAGAGCCTAGGTCATGCACATAGAAGACAGGCTTGAGGCAGGTCTTTCCATTCGCGGATTTGTCCTTGGCCCACTCCGCGCAATCCAGGCGATTCTGCTGCGGGAGCGCGTTGAAGTAATGGAGCAGTCCCAGGGCCAGACGGTAGGCATCGAATCCTACCTTTTGCTCATGTGTCCATTCTCCATCGGAGTAAAACCGCGCAGCGTCATTCCACGACCAGGTTTCATCGTCATCGGGGTTGATCTCATCCCACGGCAGTTCCCGTTCAGCGCTCACAATTTTGAAGACCGTGGGGGCATCTTGGAGAGAGGCTTTGTTCTCGGTCAGCTTCTTGTCAAAGGGATCGTCGGAGCACCCAATGCAACTGGCTGCGCCGGCAGGATAGATATGATCAGCGGGGAAACCGAGCACCCACATCAGGCGTGTGGTTGCCACACCCGTGAAGACCTCGTTGAAACGCGGATTGTGTGCAGGGAATGGTGGCCTCAGATATTTGATCTTGAAATGGTCCGCTTTGATTTGGTGTTGATCTGCAGTGTCATCCGCAGGAAAGAGGGCAGCTGATTTTTCCCCGCTATTATCCTTGCTGATGACGACTTTCACAGCACTTTCCTGAATAGGATCACCTTTGGTGCTGTAGAAACCGCCCTGCGGAGTCATCTGCCAGCACTGAAATTTCATGCTGTCGCCGGGCACTTTGGCGAAGGCATAGTGAGGGCGGAAGTAGCAGGAGATGGTCTCGTCGGCAGTGAACCAGGAGAAATGGTTCGATCCGGGGTCCGCGGGATCGAAGTCCGGACCGTTCTGTATCTGCGCTGCAGTCAGCGTGGGCTGGTCGAGCATGATGACGCCGGCCTTCAGACAGGGCAGCTTCTGACCCTTCGTCATGTTTTCAGGAACGCTGCAGCCGCTGCTCTGCGCGAGGCAGTTGGACAACGCGAATGCGAGCGGAAGAACTATGAACACAAATTTGCGCATGGCGGGACCTCCCTCCTTGATGCGATTCATGACTCCGAGATCCAGCTTAAAAGGGCTTTGAGGAACAGAAGTTCGGCACCTCGGCGAGGCCCATGGGGTTGTCGATCAGGGCTAGGTCGGCAGGTTTGTCCTTCCATTCGCAGCGGGCGTTTGCGATATCTTCCCGCTTCTTTTTGAAAGCTTCGACCCACTGATGCACGACCGATGCTTCGTCGATTCCGGGCTTGAAGCTGCCGTCCTGATTGTGATATTTCGGCATCGCCGCGACGCGTGCTGCCCGAAAGAGCGCCTCGATCTGCTGATCGGAGAGCTGGCACATGAGGCCTGCATCGAAACGGCGTCCGTCTTCGCTGATCTTTGGATCGCTCAGGCCATCCTTCGCGGTGAGGCTCTTGCGCAGATTTGCCTGGCAGGCGTGCGGCGCCGCATCCGTGCCAGCGCTTCTCCAGAGCTTCTTGCCGGACCAGTTGTCGATGTTCATCTTCGCGGACGTGTTGCTGGTGAACCAGCCTCCGCTTCCGAATGTGGCACCGACATCCTGGACAAGCATGATGGACCGGTCACAGGTAGTCGTGGGCGGCTGAGTCTTTCCATCGACATCCACCTTGTTGCAGCTCAGACGCTGCTGGGGAGGCTTGTTGTCGCTATGTTGGATGAAGGCCGCCAAAAGCTTCAGTCCGTCGCGTTCGTAGACCGGCTGGCCGTTGGCCGTATCCAGCTCCTTCCAACTCCAGCCCTGCTCGTCTTTGCCGACTTGGGTCATTTTTTTCCCGGGCAGCTTACGAACAATGTTCGCGACGGCGTAGGTGCGTGTCGTGGCTGCACCTGATCCAGAAATAGGATTTTCCGGGCAGCCGTGACATTCCACCTGGACGGGATACCATGCATCGGCGTAATACCCCATAGCCCACATGAGGCGCGTAGCCACGATCTCTGCAAACACCTCGTTGTCGGTCGCGCCGAATTTAACCTTGATCGGGTCATCCTCCTGGATATCGGGCGTCAGGGTCTGCGTCTTGCCGTCAGCCGATTCGACACTGGTGATTTGACAGCCGAATTTAGGTGTCTTGCCACCCATCTTGTTGCCCGGGGTTTTGAAGTCGCAGATGAGCTTGTCGCCGTCGTGGATCTGAAACAAATGTTTTTGCTGGGGAGGACCCGCAGTGATGTCGGCTTCGCTTACCTTGCCAGGGAGGAAGAGCGCTGCGGAATGCATGGCATTGAGCCGGTCCTTCGCCGTGTAGAAGCCTTTTTCGGGTTTTTGATTGGCAGCTTCGATCTCCGGCGTCTGCGCTACGAGAGCGCTTCCCAAGGAGGCAAGCAGCAACGCGGGTAGCAATATTGCTTGCCGGTGAATGACTCTCGAATGGAATCCAGCGAACCTGCGGCGAGCCGCTGTGGCGCGGAAGGCTGGACTTGCGAAAATACGTCTGTAAACCGTCTGTACGGTGGCAGTGAGACTGGGGATCATGGTATTCCTCCTTTACCTGCGCGAAGGTGCGGCATAGATTTGCTCTACGGTTGATCGCCGGACGCTACTCTCCGCGCGCTCGTCCTGTCAAGGAATTTGTAACAGCGTCTGAGCTGATAACAACTCGCTTGTCCGGGGGGAAGGACGATGTGAATGGATGGTGAGTAGTCTTCGTGAAACGTTTCGCAGTATTATCTCCACCATCCGAGCAGTCGACTTCACCCTAACCATAAGCAGTGAGCGGACGGAGTCAGAGCCGCTGTTCAGAGGTGCGGGTCAGAGATTCAGTTTCAGAGGAGGTCGCAATGCTGTTCATTACCTTTCACGGTGGTAAGCCCGGCAAACACCCGCTCAGGAACAATGTCCATGCCTTCGACAAGGATGGAAAATTGCTTTCCCACGCGATTCTCGAAGATAAGGATGAGTTAATTCTGGATGAGCTACGCGGGATTTATCGTCACGGAAAATATCTCTACGTCGTCGTTGCCAACAGAACGCAGAACAGCATCCTGTGCTACGAAGGATCACAGACGAGCCATCGCTTCGTCAGCAAGTTCGCCTCGCAGGAGACAACCGACGGCATACTGCATCCGTTCGATCTGACCTTCGATGATGCGGGCTACTGTTACGTGTCGAGCCAGGATACCAACGTTGTTACGCGCCTGAAGGTGACGGAGGAGGGTAGAGTCGGGAAGCCTGCACCGCTTCCCGCTGCGCTGGAGAAGCGCGGCCAGTTCTCTGCCGGAACATTCATCGCTTCCAGCAGAGGCTCGCTCAGCCCAACGGCGAAGACGCCGGTTGCGGCGCCGGCAGGTCTGGAGTACTCCGATGAAGGGTCCAAGAAGCACTCGGTGCGCGGGGTTCTGTGGACCAACGGGACGCTATACGTCGCAGACCAGCCTGCGGGCAGGATCAAGGTGTACAACCGGGAAGGCAGATATCTCGGCCAGAGCAATCCGGTTGAAACTCCGGTTCACATGGTTGCCAACGGGAATAAACTTTTCGTGAGCGGCGCAAACGAAATCCTGCACGCAGAGCTCACCCGCGATCCCGGCAATCTGAAGCTGACACCAGTTCCGGGGCTGCACGTGAAAAATGCAGGGGGCATGGCGTTCTCCAGTTCAGGCAATCTTTACGTTGCAAGCCGCACGGAAAATAAGATCTTCAAGTTCGGGCCCGATTTCAAGCCTCTTCCGTTCGCGTGCGATCTGCCGGACAACCCGGAGTTCCTGCTGCATGAGTGAGGGAGTCTGAGAGTAGTGAAGGCCCAGCGTTGGCGCGGATGGCAACGCTGGGATCTCTCAACTATGAAATGCAAGAGGACGAATATTTTGCCTTAATCGTGAATCGCGTGCAGGTATTGATAATCTTCCTTCAATTCCTGCAGTGGATCACCATCGAACGCTTCCTGCTCAACGAAGTAGTGCTTGATCCCCGCCTTTTTCGCGGCAGCGAAGATGGGCTTGTAGTCAATTGTGCCTTTACCCAGCACGGTAGACACGCGCTCACCTGGAGCCTTTCCAGCTTCTGCTGGTTTTAGGTCTTTTATATGAAGCATGGAAATGCGCCCCGGAGATTGCGTCAGATATGCGATAGGGTCTTTCCCGGCCGCAGTCACCCAGCCACAGTCCAGTTCAAGTGTTACGTATGTGGGATCGGTGTCTTTCAGCAGAACATCATATCCGGTGGAACCACCTAGATCTCGAAACTCCATCGTGTGGTTGTGATATCCAAAACGAATCCCCTCGGCTTTGAACTTTTTCCCAAGCTGGTTAAATTGGTCCGCATTCCAACGCCAGTCATCCAGAGATAAGCCAGTTTGAAAGTACTTCCAGGCGCCGCCAGGATAGTTGGCCAGTTTTGCAGGGTCAGCCACTGATGGCGAGGAGCAGATCACATACTCCAAGCCCAGTGCCTTCGCGTACTTCAGGTTTCCATCCACATCCTTCAGCAAGTCTGCCAATGAATAGTGGGCACTCACGCAGTGCAGGCCGGCACTGCTCATCGCCGTCTTCACTTCATCCGGACTGTGCCCGAAGAAGCCAGCGGCTTCTACTTCACGGTATCCGATGGCCCCTACCTGCTTTAGCGTACCTGCATAGTCATTTGGCAGCAGCTTGCGCACGCTGTAAAGCTGTAAACCAACCGGCAGACCCAGAGGATCTGCGAATATTTTGCGTGGACTCAACCCCAAGGCCGCAGCGGCAACCGCGCCTGTCTTCAAAAATGTCCGCCTTGTTACTCTGCTCACGTTTGTCACCCTCTTACTCAAACGTTTTACAGAATATAAAGGTTTCAAGCTATTTGAAAGCTCGTGACCTTAGTTTTGCGGTATCCCGTCGCGTGTTTCTGTACGCCGCACGATGACAAGCACGCCGCCCTTAGCCGCTAAGGGTCATCGAAGGGGTTAAGGGAAACAGAGGCGGGGTTTAGTCGAAGAAAAAAAATAGAGCCTATGTCGGAGCATGAAGACATAGGCTCTTCCTGGAAGGGGTGGTTGCTACTACCGGCCGCCCGTAATCGACACTTCGCGCTGTGCGGCATGTCTTTCGCGTACGTCCAGTACTGGTGTGGTCCTTGTCGCCAGACGGATGCTGCGCAGTGCATGCGAGCCATCCTCCGCGTCGTCGAATTTCATCGACAGGACGGGTGCGTCCGGACCAAATTCTGCAGGGGAAACCGCCCACATCACCGACTGTTTCGCGTCGTAGTGGTTAGTCAGTGTCATGACGCCCTGATTTGTATCGAGCCTCACATCATAACGTCCTGCTTGATAGGTTTTACCGTGAGATTCAAAGTTGAAGGGAACGTTGACCGTCACCTTCGTAAGTGCAAAGGCGGCACTGGAACTGGCCAGAGCGGCTGCAAAAATAAACATCCTCGTCATCGGTCGCATGGTGTTTCCTCCCTACGCAACCAACACTACGAATTCACGAAGACACCTGTCGTTAAACTGCCGTCTAGTTCTTGTCAAATTTGGAAAGATGTTCTTGACGTGCAATTGGGGTATATCTGCGAGGAAAGTATTGCAGGCAAAGATGTTTCACCCGATTAATTCGCAGGAAACACGGGCGACGTACTTCAAAACTGGCGCGAATGTGTTTGCGTAGGAATAGGTCGGTTGACCAATTCGCTCAAGAATTAGGTTGAAGATGATTCACTCAGAAGATTGGAGGCGCGGGTCGGGATCGAACCGACGCATAAAGGTTTTGCAGACCTCTCAGGCTCCCTTGTGCAGGTTTGTACTCGGTTCGCCAGCCTTGTCTTTTCTGCAGCTTACGCACACTCCTTTCCAGCTGATGCAAAGCCGTCTAAACCGGGACTCGCTACAATTTTCGCTACAGCGATCTTTGGCAGTAGTACCGTGAGGTACAGGTAGACACCGGCGGCGTGGATTCTCATTCTGCGACCAAGAGGAGATAAACTTCTATCGGCTCCGGCAACTCATGCCACTGCGGGATAACTGGCTACCTTGATCGGTTGATTACTTGATTTAAAGGGCATGCATAAGAGAGGGTTTGTGGACGGCGGAACTAGTGGCTGATGTCACCCTCTCGTTTCGAGGGATGAATACCAAACTTATTCTTTATTGAGCGCGTGCAACTCGAACAAAGCCTCTTTCTTATTAGTCCCTTCGAACCACACGCAATTTGCACGATCGGTTGTTGATCCCATGCCATACTTACCAATGCCGCCGATCGTCATCTTTGGGCCACCGCTCTTCAATTGAACAACATCTCCAACCTTTAATTCATCGGCCATCTTCGTCTCCTCTACATCTTCAAATCATTGCAGCCGGAATTGTCGTGATATCGACTTACTTGTCGCAAGTTACTAAAGTCACTTTAGTCTCGAACAGGCCATTGGGTCGATAGCATCCTCGGTTGGCGACTGTGTGTGATACGCAGAGACTATAGTCCGCACTATAACGGGAGCAGTGCTGTAGACGGAGGACGTTTGAGCACTACAGGACGTGCTAATTCTGTGGGGCAGGATTAAAACGATTGACTTCCCGATTTGTTCACCCTCTATAATGCGATCTCGAAAGTGGGTGTGTGTGAACTTAGAGCAACGGCGAGAATGCTACCAGCGCATCGAAGATTATAGAAAACGTCCGTTAATCGTGTATGCAACGTCAACCAGGGCGAATCTAACCGCCATGATGGCAGCGGATGCTGTCCGTGAATTTATCGACCAGATAAACGCTATCTCTAATGGTGACAGGGTAGATGTGCTAATAAATAGCACAGGCGGTGACCCTCTCACTGCTTGGAAATTGATGTCTCTTTTGCGTGAGCGCTTTTCAAATGTGGCGGTCCTCGTCCCGTATATGGCGTTCAGCGCTGCGACAATATTTGCACTCGGTGCGGACGAAATTGTGATGCACCCGCACGCATCACTCGGGCCTATAGATCCGCAAATTAACATGCAGCAAGCTGATGGCACGATGCGGCACTTTGCCTACGAAGACGTTGGAGCATTTCTACGATTTTTGGGGTCAGATGTAAAAATCTCTGAACAGGCCCATGTTTCCTCAGTCGTCGAACGCCTCTTCACAGTGGTGGATCCTGTGAATGTGGGTGCGGCAAAACGGGCAAGCGAACTCTCCGCGGATATAGGAGAGCGCCTATTGCTTATGCACATGACTGGTGAAGACGATAAGGGCCGCGCTCGTCAAATTGCGGAGAATCTAAATAAGAGTTTTTTTGCGCACGGAGATGCAGTATCAAGGCGTCGCGCTAAGGAGTTGCAGTTGAAGATCGCTGAAGAAGATCATGAACTTGAAGCGCTTATATGGAACGCTTACGCTGGATTGGAAGATTTCATGCTTCTGCGAAAGCCGTGGGTTCCATTACACACCTATCTTTCGGATGCCACTGCTGCCGCAAGCTTGCGTCCAGTGGGGCCGCTTCGACTTCCCACAGATACTCCTCCGCAGGTAGCACAACAGATTTGGAATGGTGTCGTTACGCAGGCTGTGCAGAATGCCAACTCAGCTGCAGTTGAAGTGCCTTTCTCGTTGCTCTTCGGGATATGCGAAAGTGTTCGTCTGGCTTCCGAATTTCGATCGGAGGGAAGATTATCGGCAACTATACAAGCAAATGGCGATATCAAGCTAAATATTATTGAGACCGCAAGTGGTTGGAAAAATCTTGATTCTTAAAAGAATTTGATGATCTTGCATTAAAAGTTTCCCCGAACAGGCCGATAAAGCAAGAAATGAGTTTACAATTCACCCAATTGGGAAAGGCAAGGTAAAATCATGGATATGGGCACCCAAGTCTCTAGTACGCATATGCATGTTTATGGCTCTACGCCCTATCAGCATCAACTAACTTCGCCATCGCTCACGGGCAGTACCATTATTTCCGGTAGTTTGGTTTCTGCACAAAACGTTGCTGTAAGCGAGCTTTCCTCCCCTGTGACGTTGAGCCGTACAAGTGTTTCTGAACCTCGATAGCAGCTCTTCTCGGTCTACCAGGATGTTTGTCCCCAAATCCTGAGGCTGTTATCCGGATCTGTGCTGCTGCCCCAGCGAAGGAGTCCGCTCGCCGCCTCTAATCGAATGAACCTGCATTTGGTGATAGCGTAGACATCCCCACACGGACTCGTTTCACTTCGTAATCCGACCGGGCACCAATATCGGCGTGGGCTGTAGCTGTCATCCGCACCCAGTTGCCTGAGATCCCAAGACGGAGAAAGGGAAGATGCTCCGCAGCGAACTATACATCGCCACGCCCCGCAATCCGTAGAAGAAGGCGCACTTCTGCTTAACGATCAGTGACGAAAAGCCGATTTTCAAGGGAGTAATCCACAGACGCTGGAGCGACCACTCCTATGAATGTTCCCACAGTGCAAGAAGTGTGTCATTGGTGACCCTCGATAGTAGACTGCTGGAACCCGCAGAATTTTATCGTAACGGGCAGCTGAGCGGAGAGCATTGTCTACGCAGACGAAGGGAACTCCATGAGCACCACAGAGGATTATTACTGCCGAATGACCTTTCGGCTGAAGGTATACAGTGCGTCTGGCGATCAATTCCAGCGCCTCTTTAATCAGGTGATGCAGTACGCAGACCCGAGGTTTCAGCCGATCGCACCGTATGGAAGTTGGGGGGACGGCGGCAATGATGGATGGATACCCGAGGACGGCCACTATTTTCAGATTTACGGCCCTAAGCCGACAACGAGCACCCATGATTCGGCAACAACCGCATTGCAGAAGGCGATTGATGACTTCGACAAGCTGCGGGAGAAGTGGCAGAACGTGCGCCGCTATTCATTTGTGATGAATGACCGCTTTGAAGGAATCCCGGCACCGATTGGTAGTTCTCTGCAGGATCTGCAGATCAAGAAGCAGCTTGACTTTGCGCGTGGCTTCCCTATGAAGGACCTGATGGACTACTTCATGCAGCTAACGCTTGACAAGCGGCAAGACATCATCGGTGGCATCCCAGCCGACACGGTGACATTCATTGACTATCGTGCTGTTTCGGAATTGTTAAGCTCCCTCGCGAACAATGCATCGTCCTCTCTGTCGTTCCTGAAGGATACTGCTCCACGGTTTGACGAAAAGATTAAATTTAATGGCCTAACGTCGCCAGTCAGCTTGAAACTGGAAGTTTTGTCCTATCAGGTGACAGTAATTGACGATTTCCTGCATACGAGGGATTCCGGTCTGCGCCAGGCTATTGCGCAGGAGATACGCGGCTACTATCAGGAAAGCAAGACAGTCATTTTGGACACTTCACAAGACGCGGCCAACCAGAGATACTTCTGGTTAGTGGAAAAACTGATACCGCCGAACCTGCCGGCTCATCCTCATTCTCTTGCTGCGTATAGGACCGCAGCCGAACTGGTCATTGCGAAATATTTTGAGACATGCGACGCCTATGAACATCCAGACAGCCCTTCTCCCGCATAAGCACGTTCGGTTTAGTGAATCCACTATTGCGCTTGCAGGGCGCATACGCATGCTGCTGGTACAACCGCGGAGTGTTGACGAACTATGGAGCATGGTCAGCCACAATGCGGATCGCTGGCCTAGTATGCCTTCATTCACTCATCTGGTTCTCGCTCTGGATGTGCTGTATGCGATTGGGGAGGTCAACGCAACGGTAGACGGTCGCGTATTCAACGTTCAAAGCAGCAAATCGCCGGACTTGGCACGATGAGGCTCATTGAGCTTGGCTGCGACAAGCCCTCGTTTCATCCTCTAACCTTCAATCGTGAAGGCTTAACCCTCATTGTCGGAGACGGCTCTGTGGATAAGTCAGAGGGCAGCAGTAACGGCGTTGGCAAGACGCTGGCTTTGGGTCTCGTTCATCATTGCCTCGGAGCAAATGCCGACTCGCGATTGAAAGCGACCGTGCCGGATTGGCAGTTTCACCTGACATTCGAAATAAATGGTGCGCAGCATACGATAGAACGTTCCGGCGATGGCAAGAAGGTTGTCCTAGATGGAAAGAAGCTGCCTGTGACCAAGCTGCGCGAGTGGTTGGATCAGAATGGAGCCTTCCATCTCGATCCCAAAGTGCCACTGCTGAGTTTTCGGTCATTGCTGAAACGGTTTGCACGACATAGCCGCGAAGATTGCTTGGACCCAGTGCGGACGAGCAGAGAGCCGGATTTCGATGCGAAATTGAGAACACTCTATCTTTTCGGCCTCGACTGTTCCTTGGCGATCAGCAAACGCCAACAGAAACTCGATATCGACTCCATCAATCGAACGCTGCACAGCTGGCAAGGTGACGGTGTTCTTCGTGACGTGTTTCGGGCAGGTGCTCAACCGAAGGTGCGTGCAGAATGGCTCGACCGGGAGATTCCTCGGCTAAAGGCCGATCGTGACAAGTTTCAGGTTGCGGAGGACTATCGGGCAATTGAATTGCAGGCGGGCGAGTTGACGAGCCGGCTCCGGGAGATCGAAAAGTCTGAAGCAATCCTGCAATTTCAACAGGGCAGTATCGACCAGGCTTTGGCGCAGCACCCCGACATCTCAAAGGATGATTTGTTGCAGTTGTATGGCGGTCTGCAGGTGATCTTCAGGCCCGAAACCCTTGCGCACTTTGATGCTGTAGAAGAATTCCATCGCTCGCTTTCTATCAACCGTCGCGTCCGACTGGAACGGGACAGGGCGGCATTGACGGCGCAGGCACGGGATCTTGCAAATGAACGGGAACGTGTTGCAAGCGAAAGGGACCGCAAACTGCAATCCCTGCAGGGTAAGCGAGCATTGGATGAGTACGCGTCTCTGGCAGGACATATTGCAACGCTCGATGAGGAGCGGCGGCGCCTAACCGACTATCTGAACTTGTCTAATAACTTTCAGGAAAAGATTCAGAAGATCAAAGAACGTAGACTGCAGGAGGATCGAGATGCCGCCACTTATGTTGCTGGCAAACCTGAAGGCGATCTGGATGCGGAGTTCAGATCGCTAGCCGAAATCCTGTACCCACATGCGCCAGCGGGGATCGTGATTGAGAACAACACAGGCGATAACCAGATACGTTACAACATTTCCGTGCAAGTGGAAGGTCACGACTCGGATGGTATCAATGCGGCCCGGATTCTCTGCCTGGATTGGGTGATGCTGATGCATGGAGCCAATCACACGATGGATTTTGTATGGCACGACAACCGGCTATTTGCGGATGTTGATCCAAAGGTGCGGGCCGCATGGTTCAGCTTCGTAGCGTCCTCCCTCGCGGGGACCGGAAAGCAGTACATCGCTTCTCTGAACACAGAAAACTTCGACACCATGAAGGATTACATGACACCAGAAGTGACGAAAACAGTAACGGATGCCATCTGTTTGACCTTACGCGGCGACACTCCCGAAAACAAGCTCCTGGGTATTCAGTTCGGAGGTGCTTGATGGGTTGCCAGGTAGTACCGTTTCCGCAGTATTTCAAGAGAACCAGTTGCTTCGGTCGGAGGTAGTTCTCCCGATCAGTCCTGAGAAACACACCAACAGAGTCTGATGCAAGGTCTGTTAAGGTTCAACTTGCCTGTAGTCGGGCAATGTCAGCCTATTCGCATAGCCCATGATTGCGGAACCATGAGGGGCGGGAAGTACCCCGTGAGTCACACAAGCAGCACGCATTCCGGATCTAACGGAAGCGACTACCCGTGTGCAGAACGGAACAATACGATCTGCGATTCAATGTGATCTTGACTTCACTTCAAGAAATGATTCCAGCCCTTATCTCGACTGGCCACGCCAGATGTTTGTAACAGAGATGCCGTGGCTTCCGCCAATTCAAAATAGCGATTATGATTTCTTGTTGCTCCCCAAAGAAGATAGATGTGAACGAACGAGTCGCCTCAAAGCACGACCGGACGATTAACGCGGCTCGCTGGTGGAGGCGATACTGTTGGATAGCGAAAAATCCGTGGGAAGCACTTTTGAACGCAGAGAACCTGGAACTGCTCGCGAATGACATGTTGGAGAATCCGTCCCGCTATGAGTCGGCAACGAGTGATGAGGCTGATTGGGAGCTATTCCAAAAGGCGCACCCTCAAAAATAATAAGCCATAAAATTCTCTGAAAATTTCACCAAAAATGGAGAACCACAAAGCTTCGTGGTTGGGTAATGTCTAGTGGGTTCGGGCTATATTCTAGTTTGCCCAAGGAATTTTCGACGGCACCATCGGCTTGGCCAATCGCGCCTTATGTTTGAGAAGAGGACTGTTCCAGTCCCGCCGACCGCAGTTTCTGCACTGCTGCGGGGCATGATCGCCTCGCGCACGCCATTCATGTTCGCAGCGATCACAATGCCAAAATGCGATCTCTTTTAGAACTTTGCTCATCGCCTAACGCCTCAAAACTCACACGCGGATCTGCGGATTTAACGTCTATTTTTATCGAATGAACCAGGCGCGATCCGTTTCACCACAGCTATCGAAATTTGAGTCAAATGAAGAACAGGAATCTCCGAGGAGTTAATTTTCTAGTAAACAGCGCCATTTAATCCACATCGTTAGCAGTTGCGCATATGCGCTAACGAAAAAATGATTCTCACAAAATCTGCGACACGAAAATTTTTAGGCGAAAATTTTTCTATGCCAATTCAGATGTGTTGTCAGCGTTTCACTGAGGTTACCCTCCCCCTGGCGCATACTAAACACTCACTCTGCGGCTGATGGCCTGAGCGGGATCTAAATCCCGCCCTTCAGGTTTACCTTATGGTTGGCGTTGCCTTCGCCCGGCTGAGGCGAATTTCGGTTTCGCGAAGATGGTTTACCTACTGGCCTATCTTGATTGGTTGATTTCCTGATTTGGTGATTCCTGATTCCTGATTCCTGATTCGTGATTCGTGATTCCTGATTCCTGATTCCTGATTCCTGACTTCTTACAGACTGAACACACGGTCCGGCTGTACACATGACACGACTGCTGTCACTCGTGAATAAATTTCAGCATCTGTTTTTTCCCGTTCACCTGGAGCTGTGCTGCTGTCGTCTACATCGATCTGAAAAATCTGGCCTTCCATAAATACTGCTGGGTCCAATATCTGTCCTCTGCGCGGAAGTTCGCCATTTGCAATCGTCCATGCCTTGAAATATCGAGATTGCCGTCCGGCGTGTGTTTTCGCAGGATCGTTCCCCATATTGAAGAACGCGCACACTCGCACAGAATCTTTTTCTCCCAGCAATTCAAATTCGACCAGCAATGACCACCGTCGGTATCGGAAACACCATTCCGGTCCTTGAATTCTCGTTACTATCGCGGCGTACCGGCCCGGCGCTACGTGCGCGTAGTTCGGGCCGTCCCACACGGGCGATTTCGGCCTCCTCTCTGTGTCTGCCATTCCTGCCTCTCTCGATTTGTTCTAGAATGGCCGGAGCCATTCCACGAGGGTCAATGCGTGCGGCTAACACGCGTGGCCCTTTTCTTTTCCTTGTTCACAACGCCTCAGTTCGCGTAGCAGCGCCAGGACGGCTTGAGCGAAGTACGCAAGCTCACTCTGCAAATCGCTGGTTGCCAGCACCTCGACGGCCCGCTCTCTCAAAATTGTTGTTTGCTCATCCCTAATCATCGTTGTCTACGTCCTGTTGATCGCGTGCAACTTTTTCCAACTCGCTGACGCGAAGCATCGTTCTGCCACCTACCTTTGTCTTCCGCAGCTTTCCTTGCGAAATCCAGGCATATACCGTCCAATGACTGATTCCACCAAGTCTGCGTGCGGCCTCGTGTACGGATACAAGTTCTCGCGGATCCATCCGACTCCATCCAACGGCCACAAAATAAATTCTTCTTGAAACCACGACCGCTTGAGTGATACTGTGCAAAATAAATGAGACCTATACAAGTCACAAAGGGGTCACAGCAGACAAAAAAGACGATCCCGCTTCCTCTGGAGGTTCTTTTTCGCCCCGAGGGCCGAGGAGCATACGACGCAGACAAAACGTACATGACGGGCGAAGCGGGAAATATCAGGTTCAGATTTAAAGAATCGGATGTGGCCAAAAAATACACATTTCCAATCGAAGATCCGTGGGAAATGCGGGACGACTTCCTTGAAAAAACGGATTCCCTTTCAATCAAACTGCGCGGGATGACGGAGCTTTATGGGCGCTTTGCGGAAGGTGAGGGAGATTTCACAATTCCGCCTGACAAATACCATCGTAAGCAGAAGACGAAAACTAATCGGCACATCCTCGCTGATGAGTATGCAGAATGGCGATCGCTTATTCGAGCCGCAATGGACCTAGAAATGACAAAGTGGCCAGAGCTTAGCAGCCGCTTCTCACCACAGAAAACAAGCATGCTGTGTAAACCGTTGACTTTGGAGATTGAATGGCACCAAGGAAGGCCCGTTGGGATTGTCACCTGCTCGGGGATTCTGCAGGCACTGGTTGCAACACTTCAAATCGACGCACTGAACGGGGCGCGCTATCGTTTTTGCGCCTGCGAGAACTGCGAAAAATGTTTTCGCGTAACGCGCAAGGGAAGGAAGTATTGCAGCGATGACTGTAAGCACAAACAGATTGTCAGAAATAGTAGAGGTGGTAAAAAGTCCAAGTCTAAAAGTACGATAAAAATCCCGATGGAGAACAACAATGAGCATCTTTAAGCGCGGTAACGTCTACTGGTTTCATTTTTTTCACGAGGGCAAGCACATTCAGAAAAGCACGGGGCAAGGAAATCCCCGCGTAGCACGCCAGATAGAAGCTGCTTACCGGACGGCGCTCGCAAAAGGCGATGTTGGCATCACCGAACGAAAGAAGATTCCAAGCTTCAAATGTGCGATGGCAGATTTTCTGGAATGGTCAAAAGGGGAGCATCGGGAGAAACCTCGTACGCACACACGTCACCAGGTAAGCAGCATTGCTCTGCTCAGCCACTTCAGAAATATGTCCCTCGACAAAATCAAACCTGCCGACGTAGAGCAGTTCAAGACCGCTCGTCTCAATCAGTTCGTCACCGTCCGTGGAAAAGATAAGCGAAAGATTATCGATAAGAAAATTTCAGCCGCCACGGTCAACCGCGAGCTGGCGTGTCTTCGGGCGATGTTCAATCACGCAATCAAGGCTGATATACCGCTGAAGAATCCTGTTTCCAAAACAGGAGCAAAATCTCTGCGCGAAGACAACGAACAGACCCGCGTTCTTAGCTATATTGAGCAGGAGAAGTATCTCTCGAAGGCAACTCCCATGCTGCGCGATGTGGCGACATTGATACTCGAGACCGGAATGCGCCCCGAAGAGGTTTACCGGCTTCAGCCTGTAAACGTCCATCTATCCGAAAACTATCTATTCAACCCCTACGGGAAGACGAAGGCGGCAAAACGACGTATAGGCCTGACAATGACGGCCAAGAGCGTCTTGGAATCGCGTATGGCTGGGTGCAAAGGTGCGTACCTGTTCCCGCATCACTCTGATCCCAATCGACCGGTTCCAAAAATCAACAACGCCCACGATCGGGCCGTGAGAGATAGCAAAATCGCGCCGTGTAAACCCTATGCATGCCGTCATACTTGGGCTACTCGAGCAGTCGAGGCTGGGATAGATCTTGTCACGCTGGCGGCTATGTTGGGGCACTCGAAGATCAACATGGTTCTCCGCTATGCCCATCCGACGCAAGAGCACCAGACGAGGGCAATGGAAAAGATGGAAAAGTTTGTCAGCGAGCAGAAGATCGAATTGGCGCAGCAGAGCGGTCTGGCAGTGTCGCACTCAATTCAGTAATAAGAAAACCGCAAAAAGCTCAGCACTCGCTACATTTCCCGCTACAGTCGTTGAAAGAGCGATTTCCGTAGTCAATCCAAGCTGCTGAGAAGATTGGAGGCGCGGGTCGGGATCGAACCGACGCATAAAGGTTTTGCAGACCTCTCC
>Ga0206811_1095_pt1 | contig 17890 bp, 15 predicted proteins | sample Alteio_BWOrgCont_53_FD_152886 | JGI IMG/M metagenome (GOLD analysis project Ga0206811, IMG submission 152886) | Enriched cells from forest soil in Barre Woods Harvard Forest LTER site, Petersham, Massachusetts, United States -... | ecosystem: Environmental > Terrestrial > Soil > Temperate forest >... | reverse complement strand
AGACGCTGGATTCGAATCGGCTGTTTTCGTCTTGTTTCTTGCTTGCGGCGTCGATCATTTTGTCGAGATCGGGGGTTGTCTGGCCCCCCATTGAGATGCTTGAGGCGGCGGTAGCAGGCCATGCAAAGAGGGCTTAGCGGGCGGTTGCGGATGAAGTCGGTGTATTGTTGTCTGGCTTCGTCTTTCTTGCCTGCCGCCTCAAGGCAGACGATGGCTTCGTAGGCGCCTTGGTCGTTTACGGTGCCGAAGTCGCCGGATCGGTCGGTGCCCCTGGTCTTTTTGTCGGCTTCTAGGAATGCTTGACGGGCGTCTCCCCAGTCCTTCTGGTGGGCGGCGAGGAAGCCGAGTTTGAGCCTTGCGGTTCCGACCTGGTCTTGGACCACGGGATCTTTGGCAGCGCTGTACTTGGTGATGAACTCCTTGTACTTCGGTGCGGCGGCCTTTGGATTTGTGGTGTAGAGGCGGTCAGCTTCTTTGGGACGGGGGATGGAAGCGGCGCTTGGCATTCGGCGTTCGGCGCTCAGGGATGTGCGTTTGAGTGCTGGAGTGGTGGAGTAATGGAACAGAACCACCCCTAGGGTTACGGTGCCGATCGATCCGAATGCGATCCAAATTCTTTGCTTCTTTTGCTTCATCAGTTCACACCTCGGGCGGCTGTTGCAGCGGGTTGAAACCCGCAGGCGTGGTGCGGACTGAAGTCCGCGCTCCCAGTGTGGGTTTGCATTAGTTCACCCCTTGACCGGTGATGAGCCAAAGTCGAGGGACTGCGTCGGTGTAGGGGAAAGCCAAGCCTGTAGTTGGAAAAACGCCGTTCAACAACCAGTGAAACAGCGACGTGTTGTTCTGCGTGTACGCTGCCTCGTAAGCTGCAGCGAGACATATGCCTTGCCCTGCCGTTGGCGGGGTCATCGCCATCGTGGAGTACGCCGTCTGGCCGGACTGATTGACGTAGGACGCATCGTAAACCGACGTCAGCACAAAGCTGGCGTAGTCGCCGATCGCCGAACCCTGGTTGGTGCTATTCCTTCCGAGCAGCGTCGTCATTGCTACCGGGTCAACCGTGTAGTTGCCCGAGTTTCCTGGCGGATTATTCGGGTTGATTGCCCACTTCGTTGCCCACGTCACGTTGATAGCGCTGGTTGGCCCGGAGGGCCCGGGCAGGTTGGGGTCAGTTGTGCTCGGACAGTATGTGCCCACCGGCATATCGCCATCGGCATAGGTTGGATCGCCGGAATGCAGCATGCTCGCGATGACCATCGCGTAGTTCGTCATGGCGTTGGCGCCGAGCCCAGGATAGATCTGGACTCGGGCAGTTCCACTTTGATCGCCCTGTCCGTTTGTCGGGGCCATATTGCCGACAAAAGAGCCGCCCCTATAGATGTTTGGGAAGAAATTCAGATTCGTTGCGGACTTGTTGGGATCGGACGGGATCGTATCCGCGTTCGCATAGGCAAGCCGGGAATCGACCGATGGCGCCGCACACAGTTGCTTTCCGACCGTGATCGGATAACGGGTGTCTGTCGTGCTGCTCCAGCATGACGTCCACGTCGAGCCGTCGTTCGAGCCGTACTCGGTCGAGATCGTGATGATGTGAAATGTGAATGAACCGCCGACCAAAGGCCCGGTGGTGTGCCACTCGATCGCCACATTCGTACCCGGGGTCATGTTGTAGCAAAGCTGTTGGACGCCATCGATGCCGATTACCGTCCAGTTGTTTCCACTCGGGTTTGAGCCGATGTTGACTGAGGGACCACCTGATGGCTGGTCTGCGAGTGCGTAGTAGGAAGTCGTGCCCTTTGTGTACGTGTAGCCGCCGCAGCCGCCAGTCGATCCCGTTGTGCCGGTGGTTCCTGTAGTGCCGGTAGTGCCGGTAGTTCCTGTGGTACCGGTGGTTCCAGTGGTTCCGGTGCTAGTCCCGCCAGAAGGTACTAAGCCGGCTGCTTTGCCCTGTGCCATCGGCGCACCACCGCCGCCTCCGCCGGTACCTCCGCCACCCGACGAAACGTATGGGCTCCAAGGGGTTGTTTCGATACCATTTTCGTAGCGCCAGATGAGTTCCAGCGCATGATCGGTCGTGGTAGACATCTGATTTCCGTACCAGTAGTAGCTTGTACGGGCACAAAATTCGCCTCCATAAACCAAGCGTATCGGGAGGAGCGGTGTACCCGACCCTTGGCGATGGGTCTTTAGGCCCCCCGCTTTGCCCCAACCACCGGCGAGTAAGACGAGAATAAGGAGCACAAAGGACGAAATAGCTACTCGTACGGACTTTGGCAACGGTAACATGTCGCAACATCCTACAACATGTCTTGCGGCAAGAGGTGGAGGGTTCCGAAAATATCTTAAGCACGACAGCTATGCTAGTGCTTTTACTAGTTGGTGATAGACTTCCACTATTGCGTTCGCGGGATGCTTTGGAGAACGCGGCTGTCGGTTGTAATTGGTTGACGCGTTCGGTTTTGGGGTTCGTTCGCAATGTTTGGTTGGCTTCGGCGACCAGGTGCCGGAACCCTCACCCCAAGGCCTACCTTTTGCACGAACATCAAAAAGGAGAGAGGCTTTCGAACTTTCCATGGAACATTCACGTCGTGTAAGATATAGGGGGGCAGTTTAAAACTGACCGATTTGCTCAATGATGACCCATGTAATTGCCGCTGAAGCCGCCGCACAGGAGCGGCAGTGGGTAGGACGTTGTCGCGTTGGCGACGAAAACGCCCTTGCCTGCTTGATCGCCCGACACCGGAACCGACTCGTCCGGACAGCAACCAACCTGCTACGGGACCGACACGAGGCTGAGGATGTCGCCCAAGAAGCATTCTTAAAAGCCTTCCGCGAGATCGGAAAACTCCGGGACGATCGTGCCTTTTCCGGCTACCTTTATCGAATTTGCGTTCGACTTTGCATGGACCGATTGCGCCTGAAGCGCGCCGAATTGGTTGAATTCGATTCGGCTCAGCCCCACTGCGGCGGAAACGTTGAGAACCGAGTCGTCATTGAAAAGCTCCTTAGCCAGTTGCCAGCCGAACTGAGAACCACGCTTGTCTTGCGTGAAATGGAGCAACTCAGCTATGAAGAAGTCGCTGAGGTTATGCAAGTACCAATCGGCACCGTCCGCTCTCGCCTTCACACTGCGCGTGATCGATTCAGAAAACTCTGGATTGAGGCGGTGCGTGATTGAATTATCGAGTATTCGGCTGCAAGAAGTTCGGACGATTGTCAAGCGAACAAGCAGACCGATGCCTTTCGGCGTCTGAAGAGCGGTTTTTGCAAAAACATCGCTCGGTATGTCCAGATTGCCGAAGCCTCGAACACACGACCACTTGCGCCTTGAACATGTTGAGGATGGCGACCTTGGAACCAGAGGTAGCCCCAATGTTCGAAGACCGGATCATTCGGCGGTTAAAGGTTCAGCAGGTCAAGGAAAGTCTGAATTATTGGTCGCCGGCAATTGTTGGCGCCTGTATTGCCAGCATCGTCATTTTTGTGACGCTGCACCTCGTATCCGCTCCTTCAAAGCTTGATCGAGCCCACCTTCCCAACGGAGAGGCGCGGCGAGAAGAAATGGCGCAGAAGTTGGAGTTGGATCACGTTCCGGTCTTTAGATGAGTCCGACTGCCCGGGCAGTTCTTGGCGCCTCCATCAGCGCACTCCTGACATTGTGCGTTCACCCTGCGTCGCGGCCCTTTATGACCGGTGTCGTTTCGAGGGCCCCAACCTCTCGATTGGCCAACTGCATCGATAGCAATTCCCCGAACCTCGCTCCTCCAACGACGCTCTCAGAAGCCAGCCTGTGGATGGAGGCTGCAGCCCACCGAATCGTCCACCGCGGCACTCTGACTGAGAAGGAACAGAGCACCCTCGTTGGTATTGCCGATGCGGCAGCCGCAAAGGACAAAGTCAATCCGTATTGGCTCGAGATGAAAACCGTGTTCCTCGCCAATGGGGGAGACCTGGATAAAGCAACCGATGCTTGGATCGAAGCCTCCGCGAGACCGCTGTGGAACGACTATCAGTCTCCAAGATGGATGCAGGCTCGTAGCTCACTATCTGCGCTCACCAACGTCAAGGAGTCTTGGCAGCTAGCCTATCTTTATTACTCCCGTTCCGACGACATCTATTTTTCCATTCGAGGCGCCGCAGAGCAGATTCTGTCCAGGGCCGACTATCAAACTGAACACGGCTTAAATGTCAGGTACGCAACCCTCCTCAACGCCGATGTCCTGCGCTTGAAGTCGCATTCGACTAAGTCGTGTATTGCCGCTTTAGACATCATCGACCTTACGACGTATCCGTCAAACAGTGTGCTGGTCCTGTACCGGTTTGCCCCAAAGAAGGTCTGGACAGGCGAAATGACGGTCCTTAGCAATCTGACGAAGGTTCTCCACCAGCCGGAGAAGAAGGAGACTGCCAGCAAAATCTACGGGCAAGCCGAAGGCTGGCGAGCGCTAACCATCCATGACTCGAATGACGAAACTGCTGAAATCCTCGCTTTCAGCTCTGTACTTTGTTCTTCTATCGCCGGAGCCTTCCTTATCGTTTCTGCCACGGGTGGCCTCATTTGGATACTGGGTCTGGTCGTTGCTTGGCGTCTATCAGGAGAGAAAAAGATCGGTCCAGTGTTCGCTGCGGCGGTGGCGATCTTCCTAGGTGGCCTTGTTGCCGCGCTTACAAACTATTTACCGGCAGCGATTGCGACCGCTCTCTGCGCTGCATTTCTTACCGTTGCGCCGGAACGCAGCCGCCATTCTAAACCGAGCGACCTTGGACCCCTTTTTGGCTTTATGGCGATTGTGCTTGGCCTCATATGTTCAGGGATGTTTGCTACCTACTTGGTCGCATCGACGGCGGCGGCGAACGCTGTGCTTCCCTTTCTTGAGGTTCCATCCGACTTTATGGACAAGCCGCTGCTCGCGGGGCTTGCCGCCGTAGCGTTCGGACTGGTGATGCTCGTCGCCCCAATTTGGGCTGTCGTCCACCGGCTGGGAACACCCCATGTCCTCTCGCTTGCGTTAAAGCGATTTGGCTCCTTCGTGTGCGCCATGGGTCTACTCCTGAGCATCGTTCTTGGACCATTGGCGGTTTATACGGATCGCCAACTAGAATCGACATTTAATGCGCTCGTAAACCACGAGACGCTGCATTATGAATTGATAAATGGACCCCCTTACCCGCGAACGGATTCTGGCCCTCGCCGAGCGGCGCCAGGCACACCTCCTGGCCCTGGCAGCAAAACCTCAGGGCGTTAGTTGGTGTGTCCACCATTCGGAAATTGCCGATGAGGTCGTGCAAGTCCTCTACGACGACCTGCAGTCCTCGCATCGGGAGTTGCCGGCTCTGGCCCTGATCGCCACGGGGGGATACGGCAGAAGCGAGTTGTCGCCCTACTCGGACATCGACATCACCGTCGTCCCCTCCGATGAGGCTTCACCAGACTTAGATCAGGCGATCCGGCACTTGTTTCAAGATTTGCACTGGGCTTTCTGTACGGCACTTCGCATGGATGTTGGCTATGCCTATCGCTTAATTGCGGATGCCCCAGGCTTGGATGCGAAGTCGCGTACAGGGTTGATGGACATGCGCCTGGTTGCCGGCTCGCACGAGTTGGCCAGGCAGCTTGAGGCGGCACTTGTGGAGAGTTTCGAGGTCGGCGAGTTCATACTTGCGAAGGTCACCGAGCGTGAGCAGATGTTTCACAAATATCACGACACGCCCCTTGTCGTCGAGCCAAATCTCAAGGAGGGTGCAGGAGGGATTCGATGTTTCCACTGCGCCAACTGGCTTCGCGAAGCGATCGGTGAGCGGGCTTCCCGGCCAACCAAAGATTACGACGACATCCTTCGCATCCGAAACCTCCTCCACCTGAACGCAAACAAGCACCAGGACTTGCTATCGCGACAACGTCAAGCCCAAATTGCGGATCAGCTTCAGATGGATATGTACGAAATGATGGCCGGCATTGTAGCTTCCGGGGTATCGCTCCATAACTACTATCGAAGCGCCCGCGAGAAAATCGCCCAATCCAGGTTCGCGCTTTCCAAAGGCGTTTTGGCGCTTCAGGGTGAGGCCCGGCTCGTGGGCCAACCGGATGGCGGCGAAGCTGCGGTGGGGATTGCGTTGGGGACCCAACTTGGACTCAAAGTCGCCGACATTGCCGTTGCCCAAACGGAGGGAGTTCGCGGTCCAGCCGTTATGTACGCCATCTCAACCGGCGAAACGACCCTCCGCAATATGGATCGCTGCGGGTTGTTAGGGCAGTTGCTGCCCGATCTAGCGGCATGCCGTACCCTTGTTCCGACCGATGCGGTTCACGAGTACACCGTGTTCGAGCACACCATGCGCGTGATTCGGTATCTGGACACATTGCCGTCGGGTTCATTCCTTGGGGATCTTAAGGATGGAATAAACGACCTGGAGCCGCTTTATTTGGCTGTGCTGCTGCACGACGTTGGTAAAGCCTATCCCGAGAAGGACCACAGCTTGGTCGGCGCCGAAATTGCACGACGCGTTTGTTCCGAATGGAAACTGGCGACCGGAATTTGCGAGACCGTCGAGTGGCTTGTAGCCGAGCACCTGACAATGGCTAGATTCATCAGGGTTCGGGACATCATGAACCCCCAGACGGTCGAAGAATTCTCTCAAATTGTGAGTGACCTCAACCGGCTCGCGCTGCTTACTCTATTCACGTATGCGGATGTAAGCGCGGTTGCAGACGGAGCATGGACCCCGGCCCAAGACACCTTTCTTCGTGAGCTCTTTGTGCGAACGGATGCTTTGCTGCGCGGAAACAGTCAATTCTCTCCCGATCCTGCCGTATATCGCCAGCGGCTCCTTAGGCAGCTCAAGTCGCAGAAGGAAGATGAGGGCGCCCAGAAAGCCTTTGTCGAGAGCCTTCCCTCTTACTATTTGACAAGCACCCACCCCGAGGTCATCCGGCTTCACCTGGATTTTGTAAAGAAAGCAATGGCCGGAGAACCAACCGTCGAGCTGTTTCATCGGTCAGACATCAGCGCGACCGAGATTACAATTTGTACGCTCGACGCTCCCGGCCTCCTCAGCAAAGTCTTGGGTGTGTTCTACGCCTATGACCTTAGCGTAGGCGGAATTCGCGCTTGTACAACGATGACGGAACAGCCAGTCGCCCTTGACGTATTCACGGTCAGCTTCTCTGCCCGCCCAGTGCCTACCGCCACAATCAATCAGGTGACCGCAACGATCCTCGATGTTATCGCCGGCAAGGTATCCGTCGAGGAGCTTCTCGTTCAGAGAGGCAAAGACCCTTCCCGGACCCAGCAAGTATTCAAGCACACTTTCGTGGAGGGTTCCCCAGGAATCCTCGAGATCCGATCGCCCAGAGGACGAGGAATGCCGTTCCGCTTCTCACGTCTCATTGCCGACCAAGGCTGGAACGTCATCGCCGCCCGAGTGGGTCAATGGGCCGGCAACGCCACCGCAGCCTTCTATCTACAGGGTCCGAAGGGGGCATCCCTACGGAAGGAGGATGTGGACCAAGTACTGAAGGCAATATCCGTAGGGACTTGACGGCGTTCGGCGTTCCCTTTCCTAACGCGCAGCGCCGGTCACTCGCCTCCCTCCACATGAATCGTCTTTTCATGGGTATAGATTGCCGCGCCTTTGGCGGCGCCTTTTGGCCGGCGTACGAACTTTTTGAGCGTATAGTCCACCGGAATGAAGCCGGCGTGCTTGCTTGGCGAATTGAGGACTGCAATTCGGGCGGCAAAGCGCAAGGTTTCCGGCTGAACGCGCTCCGGTTGGTTCCGGGTGACAATCACTACATGGGCCGAGGTTGAGCCGCGAACATGGAGCCACAGGTCGTTCGGCTTCGCAACCCGCAGCGTCAAGTAGTCGTTGCTTTCGGCGTTTTCCCCGAACAGTACGGAATAACCGCCGGGGGCGCTTAACTCCCGAATCCGATGCCCTTGATAGGGCCGGTCTTCCTTCTTGGCTGCCTGAACCGTTTGCAAATTGATCCACCGGCGCTCGACCGCCTGGCGTTCGAATTCCTTGAGTCGATCAAGCCTCGATTGGATCTCGACGGCCGCGATAAGCGAGCCTATATCGACGTGGTCGGTTGTCAGGCGCGCAATCTGATCTCGAACGATCCCTATGCTGCCCTTGGCCTTCTTTGCCTTCTCAAAGTAGCGATTGGCATTGGCCTTGAAATCAAGTTCCGGATCTAGCTTTATGCTGACCTCACTGCCATCGTAATCCCACGCCTGCAACAAATCCGAGTTGGTGACAATTCCGGTGCCGTATGCCAAAACGAGCTCGCCCATGCGTTGCCAAGCTGCAGCCTTACCGCCCGCCTCTTCAGCCTGCCGCAGATCTGCCAAGGCGACTTCCTTTGCAAGCAAACTCCGCCGAAGCTGAGCAAGCAAAGAGGTGCGCAACGAATCGGCAGCCGCTTGGGGAATCGCGAGGTCGAAGTACTGCTCGAGCGCAATGCTCACCGAAGCCCGGGGGAACTCCGGCAATCCAAGAGCTTCAACGCTGACGGGGTAAGCGCCGTGGCCAGGAGACAGGATTGGCGACTTTGGGCCAGGGCGATCCTGACCAATCGCACCAAGCAGTTTCGTCAGAAACGGGCTTTGACGTCCGGACTCGCCCGGCTTCACCACGGGCGGAAGTTCATAATGGCCATTCGGCTGGATCGGCCTTGAGCTCTTGCTTCGGCCAACCCACTTGACCGCTGACAGAATTCTGAGCGAGTTGTCAACCAGGATCAGATTGGAATGTTTCCCCATCAGCTCGGCAATCAGTCGCGTGTCACCCTCAGGGGACTCAAAATCCAACTCGATCAGACGGTCTCCTTGGACCTGCTCAACCTGAACCAACCTGCCGCCATCCAAGCGCGATCGTAAGGTCGAGCAAAACACGGGCGGCTGTGGCTGGTTTGCCAATCGTTTCGTGATGAAATGCGCCCGGGCAAATTCCGGATGGCACGACAGTAGGAGCATCGCCTCCTTGCCACCCGCATAGAGCCCAATCGAGACCTCGTGGTCGTTAGGCTGCCGCACATCCTGAACCTTCCCCCCCAAATACTCCCGCACCTCGTCGACGACTGCCGACAAGGTGAAGCTATCGAAGGGAATGCGGATCGGCTTTTCTGCCACGACGCTCTATTGTGGAGTGTTGGAGTGGTGGAGTGATGCTCCCGAGATCCAACACTCCATTACTCCGTCCCTCCATTACGCCGTTGCCACGAAAGACTGTAAGCTATTGGTCTGCCGATGAAAACCCACCTTGATGAAGTTGACGTTCAATTACTGTCTTTGCTCCAGCAGGACGGCCGAATTACAAATGCGGATCTTGCAAAAAAGGTCGGGCTTTCACCCCCCTCGGTTTTGCAACGAGTACGTGTGCTGGAAAAAGCTGGCCTGATCAAGGGTTACTTCGGGATACTCGACGCAGAAAAGCTCGGCTTGCGGATAACCGCGCTTGCCATGATCAGCCTTTCCTTGCATCAGGAACAACCGATCGAACGGTTTCGCCGTAGCGTGAATGACATCCCAGAGGTGCTCGAGTGCTATCACGTCAGTGGCGAATTCGATTTTCTTCTCAAGATCGTAGTGAAAGATATCCGCGCCTATGAGCAGCTCATCCGGGAGCGCCTCAGCAAGATCAAAGGGATACAGCAAATCAAAACTTCATTCGTGCTTGCGACCACAAAACACACCACCCAAATCCAAATATGAAGCAGATCCCCTCCTCCACCGACGCTCTGGTCGTTTACGGCGATTTTCACGGTTTCACGCCAAATGAACTTTTCGATTACTGGGTAAACCCGGAACTGGTCACCGAATGGTGGCCAAAGGTGGTCGAGATTGATCCAAGAGTGGGAGGCGCGTACCGATTCTCTTGGCCGGAACAGGAGTGGTTCCTTCAAGGGACCTACAGCGTTTTCGATCCAGGCAAACAGCTCAAATTCGGCTGGACATGGAACCACGAGCCCGGAGTTTACGAGCCCCTTTGGGTCGATATCTACTTCATGGAAATCGACAACGGAACCCGAATGGCCATCTATCATGGACCGTACACGGACACCGAATCCGACCAGGGCGCCCGCCAAGGAAACCTAGAAGGATGGATCCATTTCGGTAGCCGGCTGGCCGGGTTGAGGGTGGGGGAAGCGGAGTAAAGCCTTGGAGCGTTGGAGTATTGGAGGCCGGAGGCAATCCAGATTCCATGCCTTCGGCTGGCCCAGCACTCCAACACTCCGTCCCCGAACCTTTGCACCTTGAGCAACCACCTGACCGTCTCTATGGATTGTGCTCCCCCACGTCCGTGAAATGATCGAAAGGCGCGAGATGGAGATGCTTTCTCCATTCGCGGCAAAAGCAGTCGAGTCGGCAGGGCGGCTGGTTGAGATCGCGCCAGATCCTGTCCGTACTTGCTATCAGCGGGATCGCGATCGGGTCTTGCACTCGAAACCGTTCAGGCGGCTGAAGCATAAGACTCAAGTGTTCATCGATCCTGCCGGAGACCACTACCGCACGCGGATGACCCACACCCTCGAAGTGTCCCAGATTGCCCGCACCATCGGTCGGGCTCTCCGGTTGAATGAAGACCTAATTGAGGCCATCGCCCTTGGCCACGACATTGGGCACACGCCGTTTGGTCACGCCGGCGAATCCGCGCTGGACGAAGCCGTTCGATCCTACTGGAGCGACTTCCCATCGATGGACCACGTTCCGCCTGGCTTTCGGCACTACGAGCAGTCGCTGCGCATCATCGATACCCTTGAAAACCTCAACCTGACTTTGGAGACAAGGGCGGGAATCGGCGGCCACAGCAAGGGCAGAAACGACCTTACCGCTCACGATGGTGAGCCCACGTCGACCCTGGAAGCTGCCGTCGTCCGTATTAGCGACCGAATTGCCTATCTGAACCACGACCTCGACGACGCGCTGAGAAGCGGCATCATTTCTGAGGTTCCCGAAATGTTCGATGCAATAGGATGCAGCCATTCTGAACGGATCGGCACACTTGTTCAAGACGCCATCATCCAGAGTCTCGATCAGCCCTCAATTAGGGTGTCGCCGAACCTGCTTGCCTGCATGAACGAGCTCAAGGAGTGGCTCTTCGAGAACGTCTACCTTCTCTATCCAAAGATCTACCCCGACATCGGAAAGGCGCAGAACATGATCGGCGAACTGTTCGACCACTTCATTCAGCCCGGCAACCTCCCCGACGGCTACACCGGCATTCAGGGCGCCGTCGACTACATCGCCGGCATGACCGACCGCTTCGCAATCGACACCTACGCGAAGATCAAGCTTCCCAGCGCCTGGAAGGTGTAATCACCAATAGCCTCCGTAGGCGTCGTCTCTGTCGCGACGTCCGGAACGAACGATCGCGCACCTGTTATCGCACAGGAAGACACCAAATGATCCAATTTCCTCACGAGCGGGCTGCGTCGCCACGGACACGACGGCTACGGTGGCTGTTGATGGATTGCAGCGAGTTGTGATATGCCGAACCATCACGGTCGGATTCGCGTCAAAATCCGAGATGTGAATCGACGGCTCACCATATTCGCTTCCCTCTTGCTGCTCTTCGGAGCCTTGTCTGGCTGCAGTCGAGAAACCTCAAATCCTGCCAAAACAATAACTAAAATCGAAGCGCCTATCGACCCTTGGATTCTCACTTCACTCGACGGCAGCGACAAAACCCCCGCGCTCCTTTGGAATGGACAAATCGGGTTCCGGTTCGGGCGCGACGGCGGGGCGCAGGGTCAACCGTTCTTCTCAATCGACGAATACGACACCGCTGGTGAAGAGAAAATCCGCAGCATGGATAATCCTTTGCCGATCGGCTTTGCCGTCGACGGCAAACTTCTGACCATCGGTGGAGATTATAAGCAGACGCTAGACATGCGTACTTCGGAGTTGACAACCCATTGGACGGCTCAGCCCGGGTTCACCGTCGACTGCGTTGCCGTCATTCACCCGGCCAAACGAATGATTGCAGAGAGATGGACCTTAACCGGTGATACCAATGGACACACGGTCGACTTCGATCTCGGGCAGACTGGCCCTCTAGGCAAGGAATCTATGCTAGCGACCGATATCACGGTCGGCCCATCGAACATGAAAGGCAAGGTGCTCGCAACTAAGGTCGAAGGACCGAACCTAGTCATCGACTACTCATTAAGCCTCGGCCGAAGCCCGAATTGGCTTGCCATCCAGAAGTCACGCGGAAACAACCCATCGGTGGCTCCTTCTTGGTTCGCGCCTGCGACAATCGAAACGTTTGACGTCCTTGATGTTGAAGCCAGAAAGATCTGGGCGGACAGATGGAAGACCGACCTCGAGATCGACGGGCCGGTTGAAGACCAACAGGCGGTGCGGTCGTTCCTCTTTTACCTCCGCTCCGCGATCGACCCTCATGGCGATATGTCGATCAGCCCGTTTGGGCTTAGCAACCAAATGTATAACGGGCACGTCTTTTGGGACGCCGATACGTGGGTGTTTCCAGCACTGATGCTTCTCGATCCCGAAAGGGCCGAAAGTATTCCGAATTACCGTTTCGCAACAGAGAAGGCGGCAGCGCTGAACAATTTGTCCATCAACGCGGCCAAACGTCCGATCTACCTGAAATATGCGTGGGAATCGTCTGCATCAGGTCGAGAAACCGCTCCGGGCCATTGGAACAAGGAGTACCACGTTTCTGGGGACGTCGCCTGGGCAATGAACCAACTCAGTGCTCTTGGCCTTTATAACCCCCAGCATGTGGCCGACACCATCCGAAGGATCGGGTTCGGCTTCGAACTCCTCGCCGACAGCAGTGGAACCACAAATCCGCGTAAGATCAAAGACACAGTTAGCCCAGACGAGAATCACACTGGCGACAATGATCTGTACACCAATTTATTGGCCCAGTGGACGGCAAACCTCGGTGCTTGGAGTTTTCCTCCCACATACAACCGCGCGTCTACCGTTTACAAACTCCCCGAAGACGACAAATCCTTCCTCACCTACGACAACGACCCACTCCGAGGCTATAAGCAGGCCGCCGCTGTCCTAAGCATCTACCCCCTCCAATACCCGCCGGCAGAAAAACAGGCCAAGGTCATGATGGACCGGTTCGCCGACAAAGTGACCAAAAACGGGCCGGCGATGTCGGACTCGGTCCACGCTCTGATCTGGGCGCGACTCGGCGAGAAGGACAAGGCTTACAAGACTTGGCAAGATAGCTGGAAACCGTTCACAAAGCAGCCTTTGTTGCTGTTCTCCGAAAAGCGAGTGAAGCCAACGACCTACTTTACGACCGGTGCGGCAGGAAGTTTGCAGACAGTCCTTTTCGGATTCCTCGGTTTTAGGCTAGACTCGGTAGAAGAGCAGGGCGCAGCTTGGTCCAAAAAGCTCGAGGGGAACAGTTGGTTGAGCATTAAGCCGAACCTTCCGCTTAATTGGAAGTCTGTGAAGTTGAAGAACTTCATAGTTCATGGCCGTCACTACACCCTTACCGCATCTCACCAGCCCACCGGCCCCGACAACGCACAGGTTGTCGAAGTGCCGGCGGTGAAAAGCGCTGCATCACCCACCGAAGGAGATTGAATTCTTATGCCAAATGTCGTTCTCACCGTCGATTGCGAAGGCGCAATGCACGACAGGTGTTTCACAGGCGAGTACATCAAAGTGCTCGAATCTGAGTTTGTTCCGTGCACCTGGCTGGTACATGTCTCGATGAAGGACCCCAGCGCGAACACAAACCTTTATTATCGCGAGTTCGTACATAAGATCCCCTCATGGCATGAGATGGGAATGAAGGTCAACTTTGAAAATGAGCGCGGCTACGTCGAAGACGAGAAAGAGCGCGGAAATATCATCTGGGTAGCCAAAGACACCCTGAAGTCGCACATGATCAAGTGCACATCCTTCCGTGCCGGCGCGTTTGCTCTTATGCCGAGCGATGTGCCATACCTTGAGGAAATTGGAATCCTGGCCGATAGCTCCGTCGTGCCGGACGCCAACTATAAGATGTTCGTCAACTGGAAGGGCGCTCCACACAATCCCTATCACAGCCATCGAGACGATCTCAAGCAAGAGGGAAACAACCGTCTACTACATCTCCCAATAGCGACTCATGACGGCCAGCATGGCTATCTTGACATGGGCTTCGATGCCCTGGTCCCGCTTTTCGAGGCTAATAAAGATTGTGAAGTAATCACCCTCGGCATGCGCGACTACCATGACAGCATTGGCGACTTACGAAAGACAATCCGCTACTTCCGAGACAGAGGCTCCCACTTCACCACCATGACTCAAGCTGCCAGCGAGCACTACGAGCATCACGCCGCATTAGCTGCCGTATAAAGAGTCCGATGTCCGGTGTCCTTGGTCCGGAGTCCGAATAGCCCTGAAAGGGCGGCATATCACAGCGAAGCCCGTTAGGGCTGGAACGACATGCCGCCCCAATTCCCAGCCCTGAAAGGGCGACAGAACCTACCTTGGGCGTAAAATCAACGTGTGACCGCAACTGCCGTCCGTGGACTCCGCTCCTTACAAGTCTATCTTGAGATGATCAAGATAGAGCATTCGATCTTTGCGCTCCCGTTCGCCTTGATCGGGATGATGTGGGGGACGCGCTACGAGCTCCACACTCCGTGGCCGGGCTGGCGTGTCTTCAGCCTGATCGTCGTCGCCATGGTTTCCTGCCGAAGCGCGGCGATGGCGTTCAACCGAATCGCCGACCGGGACATCGATGCCGTCAATCCACGGACGAAGATGCGAGCGATCCCTGCGGGATTGCTTCAACTCAAGCAGGTGAACCTGTTCTTCTACGCGAGCTGCGTCATTTTCTTCGGCGCATGCGCGCTACTAAACCCGCTTGCGCTGTTGCTTAGTCCGGTAGCGCTCGGCGTGACCCTTTTTTACTCGCTAACGAAGCGCTTCACACCGCTTTGCCACTTCGTCCTTGGCCTTTCGCTGGGAATTGCCCCTTCGGCGGCGTGGATCGCCTCAACCGGCAAACTGGCCCTCCCGATCATCCCAATCACCCTTGCCGTCGTCTTCTGGACGGCAGGCTTCGACATCATCTACGCCCTGCAGGACGACGATTTCGATCGCGAACACGAGCTCAGATCGCTTCCCCAAACGGTTGGAAGGAAAAACGCGCTAACAGTCAGCCGAGTCTGTCATTTGGCCGCGATCGCTATGCTCGGAACCGGCGGAATCATGGTTCACGCCGGCCCCCTCTGGTTTGGCGGTGTCATTTTTGCTTCATGCCTGCTCGGCTATGAGCAGAGCCTGGTCAAGCCTGACGACCTGAGCAAGGTTAACATGGCCTTCTTCACCCTTAACGGCTTTGTCAGCCTTGGCATGTTCGGTTTTGCGCTTATCGACCAGTTAATGCGCTCTTAACGCCTGGGGCTTAGGCTTGTGTCCGGTATATCCATGGTAGGACGGGCATTTAAAAGATGATCTGCGAATTCCTAAGCCTTTCGATCGCGCTCGCGGGTGCTGCGCGTCACACCGAACTCACAATTGACAACTTCCAACCTGCGGACGTTGTGAGCTATCCGGTGGTGATTGTAAACGGATCGGCCGATGGGCCGGAGATGGCAATCGGAACCTCTTGGAACACCGCGATAAGGTTTCCCGTCGTCAATCATCGGTACACGGCAGTCGTCGAATTGAAGCCAGGGATAAATATGGTCCTGCTTCACTCGGGAATAAGTACGATGAAGTTCAGATTGGACTACATCCCACCTAGAACCCGGTACAAGGTCTATGCGGTGTACTTAACTGCGTCCGACGCCGGAGACACTTACTACACCACAGATAAGAAGGACAGATTTCCCATTCGCCAGAAGTTCGACGTCGCACTCAAGCTTCTGCAGGCTTTCACCGCCGATGCCATGAACCGGGCAGGCTACGGGCGCAAGACATTCTCGCTTGAGCTTGACCACGACGGGAAGGTGATTACCCACTTCATCAAGTCCCCAAAGAAAGCAGACGAGCTCCGATCGCTCGATGGCAACGGGATATACTCGCACGCCTACGATACGATCAAGATCCAGTTCCAAGAGTCGAACAGCAAGTGGTGCTGCATTACCGGTTTCACCAACTTCGACCCTCTCACCAAGAAGACCAGCGGTCATCTCGCGCTCGGCGGGGGCGCACAGGGATGCTTTGGCTCGGGGAGCATGCAGTGGTGGCCTGAGTCGCTCAAAGATGTGCCGAAGGTATTTGCGAACACCACTTTCGTCGACCCTGACAAGACATTCGAGGACAGCGCCTTCCGCAAAACGGTCTGGGCAAACGTCTCGACGGCATTCGGCGCGATGCTCCATGAAATGGGACATACCTTCGGGCTTCCCCACTCCCCCGACCCATTCAGCGTGATGTCGCGAGGTTTCGACCATTTCAACCGGTCGTTTTGTGCAATCGAACCCCCGGTAGCCGGCAAGACTGATCCGGTTACATTCACTCAAGATCAGCTCACCCGATGGGATCCGTTCTTTGCCGCAAGGCTCAATTACAGCCCTTGGTTCCAGCCATACGAATTAACCACTATCGAGAACATTCCTGGTCCGATTCCGCCGACGATAACGTTTGAAGGGGACGACGTCGTTATTGAGTCGACGGAAGGAATCCGGGTTGCCGGCGCCCAAAACGACGGGATTCCCTCTTGGTTTGTGGAGTACAAATCCGGCGATCCCCCCAAGAAACTCAAGCTGAGCCGCAAAGACCTCCGGTCGAAGTTGAAAGATACGAAGGAGGATTTTCAAATCGTTGTAGTCGACGATCGCGGACAGCAGACACAGATAGACGATAAACTACCGGCTGGAGGAAGTTAACTTGGAATACGACGTCAGACACCATCCCGAAATGCGGACCGTTGCAATCCGGCACATTGGACCGTACATGGGAATCGCTTCCGCATTTGAAAGACTAGGCGCTTGGGCCGCCGCCCATGACCTCGTAGACCGGCAAATGCTCGGCGTCTATTACGATGACCCCGCGACCGTCCCTGCGTCGCAATTGAGGTCTGACGCATGTATCGAAGTGGAACCGGACTATCCCGTTAACGACCCAACGGTGCACATCACGATTATTCCCTCCGGAACTTATGCGGTTGCTACGTACATTGGGCCATACGATGCATTACCCCAGGCTTGGGGCGAGTTCTACGGTAGGTGGTTTCCAGCAAGCCGACACGTCATGGACACAACCAACTCCTGCGGCTCCTTCGAGAAATATCTGAACGACCCCACGTACGTTCCGCCTCAGCATCTGATCACGGAGCTTTATCAAGCAATCGTTACTTGAGGTGTTCACCAACAGCCCCCGTAGCCGTTGTCTCCGTGGCGACGCAGCAGCCTCTGACAGGCCCGAACCCATCGAAGGTTCACACGCCCGAACCGGGGCGTTATTACATGTTTCGGACGTCGCCACGGAGACGACGACTACGGGGGTACGTCAATCCCGTGGATGAGCTTTAAGATACTTCGCTCGAACCTCCTCCATATCCAACTGGGTATAGACCTGCGTCGTGGCGATGCTCTCGTGGCCAAGAAGCTCCTGGACTGCTCGAAGGTCCGCCCCTCCCTTTAGAAGGTGAACCGCATATGTATGGCGTAGGGTGTGCGGGCTCGTTCCATCCGGAAGTCCCGCGCGCTTCGCGTACTTTTCCAAGATGTCGTAGGCGGTCTGCCGCAATAGATTCAAGCCGCGGTCGCTTAAAAGCACTCGGGAATCGCGCGCGCAACTGCCCAGCGACGATTAAGCGCTCTTCGGTCGTTTCTCAAATTCTTGAAAAAGAACGGGGAGGGGCCCTCAACCGATTTGCCGAACACGGGCGGCTTTAAGAAGGCTAAGTCGCTCCCAAAGGCGCTTCCGTTGGAGCGTATGCAGGATCTGCTTGG
>Ga0206811_1093_pt1 | contig 18457 bp, 22 predicted proteins | sample Alteio_BWOrgCont_53_FD_152886 | JGI IMG/M metagenome (GOLD analysis project Ga0206811, IMG submission 152886) | Enriched cells from forest soil in Barre Woods Harvard Forest LTER site, Petersham, Massachusetts, United States -... | ecosystem: Environmental > Terrestrial > Soil > Temperate forest >... | reverse complement strand
AGTCAGTCATTGGCGGCTATATTGTCGGGACAGGTTGAATTTGCTAACCCAACCGCTTGAGATTGGCATCTATTTGCTGCAGGTTAATCATGAAAAACCCGAATTTATCAGAGCTTGAATTTTCTCGACCATTGTCGGTTGATAAGATTCCTTCCGGTGGTCTCGAAGACAAACTCGAGGCCAATGAAACTGAGCGTCGGCGGCTAACCGAACGTTTTGGTTTGCTTGAGCTGTCCAAATTACTGGCTGAGCTCTCAATCCAATATGTGCGTGCCGAGCATATGGTTGCAGTGCAAGGTGTTATGACAGCAGAGGTTGTGCAGCAGTGTGTTGTGACGTTGGAGCCGCTGGCTACGCTGATTAAGGAAGAAATTGATGTTCTGTTTGCGCTACCTGAGCTGATTAAGGATGGAGCAGGCGCCCCTGAAATTGAAACAGAAGGGCAGCAAGAATTGGAGCCCATTATTAATGGTGTTATTGATTTGGGTGAGTTGGTGGCCCAGCATCTCGGTGTGGCTCTTGATCCGTATCCGCGTAAACCGGGTCTTGCCTACGTCGAGGCTAAATACGGCGACGATGCTGAAGTGGTCAACCCCTTCGCAAAATTAGCGGATCTTGGAAAGAAACCGACTAAATGAGCTGTTTCATTTTGTCTAATGGCGCCGATCTTGCGGCAATTGCGTATTGCCCCCAATTGGCCATTTTTGGTCCTAGGGAAGGCCCAAAAAGCTAAGGGAAGAAAGCTAATTGCGAAAATGGGCTTTTCCCCTTGCATTTTTTGGCCATTTGCCTAGAAAGGCGGGGATTGTGCGGTGATTATTAACGCAACGCCGCCTGCCCTATATTCCGAGAGAGTGCTATGGCTGTACCCAAAAGAAAGACTTCCAAATCCGTGCGCAATATGCGCCGCTCACACCATGCGCTGAAGGCCAAAACCTCCGTTGAATGCTCCAACTGTGGCGAACCGAAGCTGCCACACCATGTTTGCGCAGCTTGCGGTCATTATGATGGCCGAGCGACCGTCAAATCAAAGACCGCTGTATAATTCGATACCACTGGCAGTGGTTTTAAATCATGACAACTGATACCGTTATCGCACTTGATGCGATGGGCGGTGATCGCGCCCCTGAAATTGTTGTTTCCGGAGCCGCATTAGCGCTCGAGCGATATCCGAAATTAAAATATTTGTTTTACGGTGATGAAGCTCAGATCAAGCCAATTTTAGATCTGCACCCAGGCTTAGCTAAAGCGAGCGACATACACCACACTCCCGATATCATCACAAGTGACATGAAACCATCGCTTGCCTTACGTCAGGGGCGGCGATCAAGTATGCGTTTGGCGCTGAATGCTGTGGCACAGCGCGAAGCTGGCAGTGTCGTTTCTGCCGGAAACACGGGCGCCTTGATGGCGATGGCAAAGTTTGTCCTTAAGACATTGCCGGGCATCGATCGGCCGGCCATCGCGACCATTATGCCAACGCAGGTTGGCGAAAGTGTGATCCTCGATCTTGGTGCGAATGTAGAATGCGACGCCGAAAATTTAGTTCAGTTTGCTTTGATGGGCGCTATATTTTGCCGCACGGTACTGGGCATAAAGGATCCAACTATTGGATTGCTAAATATTGGTACTGAAGAACTCAAAGGGCATGACGAAGTTCGCATGGCGGCCACAATTTTGCGTGAGCGACCAATACCCGGTAGCTTCTATGGATTTGTCGAAGGCAATGATATTGCTCTCGGCACAGTCGATGTTGTTGTAACAGATGGCTTCACCGGTAATATCGTTCTAAAGACTGTTGAAGGAACGGCTAAGCTTATGGTGCATTTCCTGCGTCACAGTTTTGCTGCCTCGCTTTCTGCCCGGCTTGGGTATCTTTTGGCGCGTGGCGCCATGCAAAAACTTAAATTGCGCACGGATCCCCGTCGTTATAATGGCGCAATGTTTCTTGGTCTGCAGGGGGTATGCGTCAAAAGCCATGGCGGTACAGATCATGAGGGGTTTGCCAATGCCATTGGCGTCGCGCATGATCTTATGACGCGCCATCTCAATGATCGCATTCATGAAGAATTATCTCGCCAATATGGGGTCGTTGAACCCTTGACTATTCAGCCAGCGATTTTGACCGACGAGGTCGAATGATCCGGCGTTCGGTCGTTCTTGGGTGTGGCGGATATCTGCCCAAAAAAATCGTTACCAATGACGATTTGGCAAAACTAGTTGAGACTTCGGACGAATGGATTGTGAAACGCACGGGCATTAAGGCGCGCCATATTGCTGGGCCCGATGAAACGACGTCTGAAATGGCCTTGGCTGCTGCTCGAGCTGCCTTGGCCGATGCCAAAATCGAGGCAAAGACCGTTGATCTGATTGTCATAGCTACAACGACACCAGATAATACCTTCCCTGCGACAGCGGCTAAAGTTCAGGCAAAACTTGGTCTGGAGAGAGGCTTTGCCTTTGATGTGCAGGCCGTATGTTCGGGGTTTGTCTATGCACTTGCCGTTGCCGATAATTTTATTCGCCTTGGGCAAGCGAGAACAGCGTTAGTTATTGGTGCCGAAACATTTTCTCGTCTACTTGATTGGAATGATCGCGTGACATGTGTCTTGTTTGGTGATGGCGCGGGGGCTTTAGTATTGGGTGTAGAAGAGGGAAGAGGAGATAAATCAGACCGTGGAATACTATCGACCCATCTTCACTCGGATGGGCGCTACTATGATATGCTCCGCACCGAAGGCGGACCTGGTACTACGGGCGCATCAGGCCATGTACAAATGGAAGGCAAAGAAGTTTTTCGCCATGCAGTCGTGCGGTTGGCCGAAGTAGTTGATGAGGCGCTTGCTGCCAATGACATGAAGCCAGAAGAAATCGATTGGCTCGTACCACATCAGGCCAATCAGCGTATTATTGATGGAACAGCAAAAAAACTTAATATGGCATCTGAACGGGTTGTCACGACTATCGCAGAACACGCTAATACTTCTGCCGCTTCGATACCTCTTGCGCTTGCTGTCGCTGTTAAGGATGGTCGTATCAAACGAGGTCAGATTGTGTTGCTTGACGCTATGGGCGGCGGCTTCACTTGGGGTGCCGCGCTTATCAGGTGGTGATGCTGGGAGACAAGCGCCCAACATAAGGACGAATCAGGCGGTACAGCAAAGAAAAAATCGTCTTTCAAATCAAATAATTAGTTTGTGTGCAAAGGTGATTTGGCTCTAAGCATGCGGCAAGATTTTTTATCTGGGGTGTATAATGAGCGATGCCACCGTATCCAGATTTTTCCCCGTAGAGCAGCAGTTCTCAGTTGTAGAACCCGGTATGAGTGGTGGAGCTCGCAATCTTGATGAGTTGCTAACTCTAGCCGCTAGCGCCCCGTCCGAATCTGAAACGGCTACTGCCCTGCTCAGAGAAGCAGTAATTTTGGTGGCGAAAGGCGAAGTTTTCTCGGTGCTCTCATTGCATAGACGTCTATTTGACACGGTATTACAGCAAGATAAATTTGCCCCATTCACCGCGTGTATTCTTTTGCATTTTATAGATAGCGTGCCACTCGTAACTCAATGGGCAAAAGAGAATAATAACGGCGTTAGCAAACCTATTATAGGGAGCTTAAGAAGACGGATGTATGAGGCACGAGGTGATCTTATCCCGAATCTTTGGTATTGGTTAAGTGATACAATTTGGCGACGCCCCCACAGAACTGATGCAGATAGTCACCTTGCTGGTTATTTTAAAAGCTTTCTTACCCCTGAAACGGTGAATCTCTTACGAGAGAAAGGTGAGCTAAGAAAACGAGAAATGGGAAAAGAAACAAGCTGTGCAGTCACATACGACGAACGGGAGCTTGACCCAGCTAAAACGGGTGTCGAGGGAGGCCCCAGCATGTCTCGGGTGGCAACTTTTGAGAATGGTGGTCGGATAACAATTTTGGAAGGGAACAAAATCACAAGAAGAGATCCACATACCGGTGTTATTACGTGTCAGCTACTACGAGGGCCACAACCCGATGAACTCCTTGAACTGGAAGCATCATTTCAACCGAATGTACCTCTGGAAAAAAGATTTGGCTTTAGGGCGGGAATAGCAGCAGCTACTATTGCGGATTCAGCGTTCTCTTGGCTATGTTCTGCTTCTGCACAATTTGGTTAACGTTTAATTCCTCACCATCCTTGGTCGATTCTGGCGCGTTCATCCTCCCTCTAAGCCATCATTCCTAACCCTGTGCATTCCCTTTGACGAGCTTGATCAAGCGTATTAGGCTTTAGACTCAAGTAGAGACAGGAGCGTCCTGCCAATGACCGACAATACTGTAACCCGTGCCCAATTAGCTGAAGCCGTTTATCAGGAAGTGGGCCTGTCGCGGAACGACTCTGCACAATTAGTCGATGTTATATTAGAAGAAATCAGCCAGGCCTTGATCCGCGATGAGATGGTAAAATTATCGTCTTTTGGTAGCTTCCAAGTACGTAGTAAGGGGAAACGTGTTGGGCGCAACCCAAAAACTGGAGAAGAAGTTCCCATATTGCCGCGCCGCGTATTAGTATTTCGTGCAAGTCATGTACTGAAAGACAAAATCAATCGTGCCCTTACTGGCGCACAGAAAGGTGAGGCATGAGCACTAATTTTTCGCAGGATCAAAATACCTTGCCGGCAGCTAATCCCGCTGGTTTGTCCCCGACGCGATCCGCAGAAATGAAGGCTCCAGGCGCTTTCCGTACCATAAGTGAGGTAGCGGCAGATTTATCCATTCCTCAGCATGTCCTTCGGTTTTGGGAAAGCAAGTTCCAACAAATTCGTCCACTTAAACGTGGTGGAGGTAGACGCTACTATCGACCAGAAGATGTGCAGCTACTCACGAGTATTAAAGAACTTCTCTACAGTCAGGGTCTTACCATTCGCGGCGTTCAAAAATTGTTGCGGGAAGGGGGGCGATCACCACTTGCTCGTACGGTTGCGGTGGAGCTTCCGTCTTCGATAACCTCGCTTAGTACGCCTTCGTCGCAACAGATGCCGCGCGGTCTTTCTGCTGAAAAGCGACGTGATGTTGAGGCCGTACTTAACGAACTTAAGTCACTCCGCGAGTTATTACGCCAAAGCGGTATATAAGTTGCCATAACTATCACTAGCCCCTATAGTCCGGCGCCTTCAATGTCGGGATGTAGCGCAGCCTGGTAGCGCATCAGTCTGGGGGACTGGGGGTCGCAAGTTCAAATCTTGTCATCCCGACCATTAAATCAATGAGTTAGACCAATTCCCTTTTTCCCCGTCAGGGACTCTGTAAGGGACTCCGTCAAAAAATTCACCAAAAAGCAGTTTTCAGTTTTAGCATTTCCAATGAGTTACTGGGCGCGCATCAGTCCCAAGGGACTGATGGTTGAGGGTTCAAATCCTCGGCATTGGTGTTTCACGAGCCACCACTTAATCCATGAGCTTAGATAATACCTCGGTTTTATGGACGGCTATTCATGGTTAAGGACGAAAAATTGCAAGGTTTTGGCACTTGCTTCTTGTCCAGGTTTTAGCTTCATTAGATTGGGTAACGCGTTAGTCACTTGATATATTTTTGAATTTTTATTGAGGCTTCCTATGCCAAACCATGATTATCGGCCTTCGCAGGATGTACCTGACGACGAGCATGGGCTTTCCCTGCTACAGCACATATTAGGGCTATGTTCTGTAACAATGTTGCGACGACTGGTTAGATTCAAAAAAGTATTTTTATTAAACGCGTTTTGATCGAGGATATTTATGTTGTCAGTGCTTAATCGTTGGTTTTGGAAAGGGTATCTTGACGGAAGCCCGCGAGCATCATACGTCGCACTAGCTGAATCCATAGCGTTCAATTTAGCTTTTTTTGCAGAATTCGCCAGAGGACACGGTGTATTAGGGCAATTATATATGTATATAGGGGGGATACAAGCCGTTAGCGCCGCTTATAACAATGTGGTCTTCATCGAACGCCAGAACAATACAAAACTTTCATCGCAGCACAAGATGTACATAACCATACGTCGAGCGCCATTGTATTTGGCAGCAAGTTTTTTGGCACCACCACAACTATGAATATATATAACCAGCTCATGCATCCAGACGCAACCAACCAGCCCGCACAACACCAGCCCCGGCGCCCTGATAATAGCCTTAATCTCGATCCCGCTGGCGATGGCACGATATGCATCACGAGGGATAAAATTAATCAGCAAAAAGTGAGATGCGGATAATCAGACCGTTAAGCTCATGCGGTAGAAAGATAAATTTATGGCAAAAAACCCGTTATTTACCGATGCAGAATGGAGCTTCGATTTATTAGAACGCGCCCATGACGCGATTGAAGAGATTGCTCGTAAAGAGTTAGGCCTCGATCCCTATCCCGTGCAGTTGGAAGTTGTCAATTACGAACAAATGCTTGATACGCGGGCTTCAATAGGCATGCCGCAGATATACCCTCATTGGAGCTTTGGCAAACATTTTGCCAGGTCTTTACATGAATACGAGGCGGGGATGCGGGGATTGCCCTACGAAGTGATCATAAATTCGGATCCGAGTATTTGCTACGTCATGGAAGAAAACACCATGACGATGCAAACTCTTGTTCTGGCTCATGCGGCCTTCGGACATGCGCATTTTTTTAGACACAATGAACAGTTTATTCAATGGACCGACGCCAAAAGTGTTTCTGATTACTTTGCTTTTGCAAAAAGATACGTGGCGCGTTGTGAAGAGGCGCATGGAGAAGCACGAGTGGAGGCCGTCCTTGACGCCGCGCACGCACTTTGGAATCAAGGCATAACTCGCTATGTCCGCAAACCTATGCGTAATATGCACGATGAAGAGGATTTACAAAGACTGAACCCAATATTTCTACCCACAAAGCCAGACCAAAATGATGAATGAAGGCTGCGCGACCTTCGTGCACTATGAAGTTATGACGCGCCTTCACGAAAAAGGCTTAATTACCGACGGTTCATATCTTGAATTTCTGCAAAGCCATACTTCCGTTGCGCTTCAGCCAAATTTTAATGATCCGCGTTTTAATGGTGGTTTCAATCCTTACGCCCTCGGCTATGAAATGATGCATGATATCAAGCGTATCTGCACCAATCCAACAGACGAAGATCGAGAATGGTTTCGCGAGTTTGCCGGTAATAGAGATCCCTACGGAACTCTTCGCGATGCATGGGCAAATTACAGGGATGAAAGCTTTGTATTGCAATTTCTTAGCCCAGCCCTCATGCGCAAATTTCGCTTATTCAAAGTCCATGACGATAGCAACATCCCTGACATGCGGGTGACCGCTATACACAACGAACATGGTTTCAGAGACATAAGAAGCACATTGGCGGAGTGTTACGATTTTTCTGCAAACACGCCGAACATCCAGGTCGTCGCAGCCGACGTGTTTGGAACTCGTAAGCTGACTTTGCAAGATGAAGTGCGCGGTCGTGTCTTGCTTGAAGAAAAATCAGCCGGCTTCGTTTTGCAGCATCTCGCAAATTTATGGGGGTATGATGTGGAGTTGCAGGCGGTTGAAACAAAGCCCGATTCATCGGTGATAGTACTTAAAACCTATACCGCCAAGCCGACGAGTCCGAATCCCATGGAAAAATCTGGCCATGTAGGCGCGCTGATTTATCACATATAAGCTTTTGAAGATATTAACCCAGTCTAACCTAAGTTGTTTTTTATTAACCATAGCCTTGGAAACTGATAATGGACATATGGAAAGGTTTCTGCGTGCGATCAGGTTTAAAGCCGGTTTTCATGGCTGGCCTTTCGGTTAAATCGACAGGCATTCTCCGACGAAACATAGTTATTCCAACTCGCAAACCCCCGAATTGACATACATCAAAGATGTTCAGGCCCCCAAAGCTTACTCTGGCGCTCCTCGACTAACTATAGTGGTACCGGCTCAGATGAACCCCCCAAAGAATGCTGCAAAACAAATTAGCCAGAACCCCGATTATTCTCTGGGCTCTCTGAAGGGCTCGTTGCTATTTGCCAATCTTCCCGATGAAGAAATTGCCCACTTTCAAAATGCCGCACGACCCCATACTTACAAAAAAGATAAGATTTTATATCTTCAGGCAGAGCCTGCAGTAAATTTTTACATGATTTGCAGTGGATGGATAAAGTTATTTCACACACTGCCAGAAGGCGAAGAGGTCATTGTTGACATGCTCACGACTGGCCACATCGTGGGCGAAAGCGCCATTTTTGATCATGGCTGCTATACCAGCAGCGCCCAAGTTGTGAGTGCCGTACATCTGCTCAGCATTCCGTTGAAAGTGCTTAAGGAACGAATAAACCTGGGCACAAAACTGGCGTTCAATATGCTCACATCCATGTCCCAGCACCATAGGCGTCACTATGGCGCGATAGCGCTTAATGCCCTGCAGAATGCCCCCCAACGGATCGGGTGCTTTTTCTTAAGCCTGTGCCCTGAAGACAAAACAAAAGCTGCCGTTTTTCATTTACCCTATGATAAAGCGCTGGTTGCTAAAACGCTTGGCATGAATAACGCTACTTTCTCCCGTGCGTTGAACATATTGAGACAAAAAACAGATATTCGCATTGAAGGTGACCGCGTCGAGATTGACCAAGTGCTGCGGCTGGTAAAATTCGTCTATGGCGATCTTTCCGTGAAATACTTGCCCGCTACAATGTGAGCTGTATAAAAAGGTCGTTAGCAGTTGGTGAATAAATCACCCACGCGATTTTTGATGAGTAACATTTTGATGGCGATCCGCGTCTTGGCTGCGCGTTTCATCAGGAGAGATTCCTGCTTCCGCAAGCATTTTTTCCTCTAAGTTTATCCTCGCGTGCTTACTAAGCTTTTTTTGAGTAGGCATTTGAGGCCGCAAATCTTTCATAGTTGTCATGGTTAGACTCCTGTTTTGATAAATAAAAGACACCCAAATGGGACCGAGCAAGGCCGGAATGAGTACGATTACAAAGACTGTTCCCAACCCAAGCCAAGAGCATACGCAGAGTTATGGGCTTGATTAAGGCAGAACAAATCGCAATAGGATAATCGTACGCCAAATTCAAAGAAACGGAGACTTTAATGGCACTTTTTTAGCTGGCGCTTAATCAGCCAAGTATTAACCGGAAAAGCTGCAATGTAACCAGCCGGTACGGCAACGGCGAGGGCTTCCCAAAACAGTACATTTGTAATAGAGCCTGTACGTACGCCGCCCATGTGATAATCAACCCCGTTCATAATCAACTCCATCACGCCGATTGAAATAACTTCACCAACCCAAACTGCTTGAAAAGCTAAATTAAACTTAAGACCAGTGCTCTGCATTAGAGGGAATATTGTGAGCGAAAATCCACTAATATAAGCCAGCAATGTACTTAGTCCCATAGAAGTGTAGGGATGTAAATCAAGACTGACGCCTATAGCTAAACCTATTACTTCACCTATGACGCAACCCGTCAGACAATGAAGTGTCGCATGCGCTGCGGTGCGTAATAAAAATTTATCAGGGCTGCTTTGCTCTTTATTGGCATATTGTTCATTGGCGGAGCAGCAATCATGTGTAGCATTTTTGGTTTTGTGTTCCATCAACCCTCTAGTAGGTAATGTTATTTCTCATCCCAACCAACCGGTGGTTCCGCAAAGTACTTTGCAATTCTTAGCCTAGCATAGGCAGTAAAATCTCACAGTATTCTAACATCGCCTATAAAATTCGTTCTCATATTATCTGTTTTGTAGACGCCCTTCGCAGGCAATTGACTAATGTCAAAACCAAACCACGAAATCGGCATAAAACATCATCTTGCGCCATAATACGAAGTCTTACGTAAGCGCACATTGCGCTCATCGGATATGTTCAACTCAACGAGGTCACCAATGAGCAACGCTGCGCAGGCAATTACTTTCCCAAAGACAGCAAGCCCAAATACTGCAAGTCCGAAAGCTGCTGAGACGACCGCGAAGTCAGGCACGCCAAAACTTGACGCGAACCAGATTTACGATTTGCGGACGGCGCTCGCATTTCTTGAGCAAATTGAGGGCGAGCTTATCTCAACAAATGAGCCGGTTGATCCGGTGGCCGAACTTTGCGGCGTGTATCGATACGTTGGAGCCCATGGCACGGTCATGCGCCCGACACGCCTTGGCCCGGCAATGATGTTCAACAAAGTGAAGGGTTATGATGATGTGCGGGTAGTTATCGGCGTTCTCTGCAAGCGCGAGCGCGTCGCTAAATTGCTTGGTACGACTGCGGGGAAACTCGGCCATCGGTTACGCGACGCGGTGAGGAATCCAATTCAACCTGTGATGGTTTCTGCAGAGAAGGCGGCCTGTCAGGAAGTGGTGCATCTGGCCACTGAAAAAGGATTCGACATCGGCAAAATACTGCCAGCACCAACAAATACGCCTGAGGATGCCGGGCCTTATTTCACAATGGCACATTGCTATGCGACCGATCCGGAAACTGGCATGTCGGACGTTACTATCCACCGTTTGTGTATTCAGAGCCCTAATACGCTCTCAATGTATTTCGCTCCGGGGCGCCATATCGACATGTTCCGCAAGAAAGCGGAAGCTGCTGGTAAATCTCTGGCGATCTCAATAAATATCGGCGTTGATCCAGCCATTCCCATGGGTGCCTGTTTCGAGCCACCGACGACACCGCTTGGTTTCGACGAACTTTCCATTGCCGGTAGTCTTCGTGGCCGTGCAATTGAGTTGGTTCCATGCAAGTCCAATGGTGCTAAAGCCATCGCGCATGCTGAAATTGTCATTGAAGGTGAGTTGCTTCCTAATGTTCGCGTGGATGAAGACCAACACACCCATACCGGCAAAGCCATGCCGGAATTTCCGGGATATACCGGAGATTCTCAGAATGTTCCTGTGATCAAAGTGACAGCCATAACGCACCGCAAACACCCCATTTTGCAAACGGTTATCGGTCCCAGCGAAGAACATGTGAATATGGCGGGCATTGCGACAGAAGCGAGTATTTTGACGCTAGTTGAAAACGCTATGCCGGGATTTTTGTTGAACGTCTACCAGCATCCTTCAGGCGGTGGAAAATTCCTGTCCGTGATGCAAGTAAAGAAAACCATCCCGAGCGATGAAGGACGGCAAAGACAGGCAGCACTTCTGGCTTTCTCTGCGTTTATTGAACTCAAACATGTAATCCTCGTCGATGAAGATGTTGACATCTTTGACACGGATGACGTGCTTTGGGCGATGCAGACGCGCTATCAGGGGGATCGAAGCACCGTTTTCATTCCCGGGGTACGCCAGCACCCGCTGGATCCATCGGCACGACCGGAATTCGATCCCTCGATCCGTGCGCCCGGTATCTCCTGCAAGACAATTTTTGATTGTACTGTTCCGTTTGACCTGAAGAAGCATTTCGAGCGTTGCAAGTTTATGGAGGTTGACGTTACGCGCTTCATTCCTGGCTTCGTGAAGTAGATGGGAATCATAACAAAGCGTCGGATGGTCGTGGCCATTTCTGGCGCGAGCGGCGTTTTGTACGGCGTCAAAACTTTGCAACTACTGCGCGAACTGAATGTAGAAACACATCTTGTTGTTTCCAAAGCAGGCCATCTCACCAGGAGCCACGAGACTGATTTGGGCCGGGAAGAACTCGAAGCACTGGCCGATGTCAGCTATCCTATCAATGATGTTGGCGCGGCTTTGTCGAGTGGTTCCTTCAGCACGATGGGAATGATCATTGCACCTTGTTCAATGCGCACGCTTGCTGCCATCGCCACGGGGGTTTCGGAGAGCTTGCTTACGAGGGCAGCGGACGTAACGCTCAAGGAACGGCGCAGGCTTGTGCTAATGATCCGCGAGACGCCGCTGCACTTGCTACATCTTCGCAATATGCAGGCGGTCACAGAATGTGGCGCGATTATTTTTCCACCCGTTCCAGCATTTTATACGCGACCAAAGAGTTTAGACGATATCGTTACACATAGTGTCGTTCGTGCCCTCGATCTTTTCGGATTGGATGCCAAGAGCATCCCGCGCTGGGGTGAAACCATCAAGCTTTGCGAACAAGAGAGAGTTGACGCATGATTATCGGCCCCATTGTCAATGGTACAGGCGTTCTCATTGGTGGGCTTGCGGGAGCGTTTTTTGCAAAGCGTATTCCGGAACGGCTGCGCACGGCTTTGCCGCTGACCTTCGGGGTCGCGTCTATGGGGCTTGGCATCGCTTACATCGTGCAGGTAAAGCAGATTCCGGCGGTCGTTCTCTCACTTATTCTGGGATCGCTGATAGGCGAACTCATTTATCTGGAAAAAGGAATTGCATGGCTCGGCAGTAAAATGCGGGCCTTCGTCGAGCGGATTATACCGTCCAAGACTCATGAGGGCCTCTCACAAGAGGATTTCTTGAGGCAATTTGTTGCCATTTTGGTTCTTTTTTGTGCTAGCGGAACAGGCATTTTCGGCGCGCTCACAAACGGGATGACGGGAGACCCGACGATCCTCTTTGCCAAAACAATACTCGATCTTTTCACTGCCGCTATCTTCGCAACGGCTCTGGGCTACGCAGTTGCAATGATCTGCATTCCCCAATTTGCCATTCAGATGAGTCTCGCGCTTGGCGCAACTTTTCTTATGCCACTCACAACACCTATGATGATCGCCGATTTTTCGGCTGTCGGCGGCCTCATTATGCTGGCGACTGGTTTCCGCATCTGCGGGATCAAAATTTTCCCGGTCGCAAATTTTCTACCCGCCCTCGTTCTAGCAATGCCGATCTCTTATCTTTGGACGATGTATGCACCTAAATGACCACTATTACGTAAGTTTTTTTCACAACCAGACGGAGTAAATCCAATGACAGAGCAAAAAGAGACCTACAAAAAACCGATGGAAGCAAACGAATTGGCACCCGGCCTTGTTCAATATCTGGACGGCTCAAAGCTCAGCGAACGGATAGGCGAAGCCATCCGTGTTACAACGGTTGATGAAGATGGTTGGCCGCACGCCGCGATGCTTAGTGTCGGCGAAATACTGGCCAAAGACCGGCGGCATCTCAATATTGCTATTTGGGCGAATTCAAAGACGACAAAGAATATTGAAAGGACTGGACGCATTAGCCTCGCGATGGTGCATGAAGGTGCTCTTTGGGAAGTGCATCTGAACGCCAAACGCATAACGGACAAATCGGCAGATGCGAAACTTGCCTTCTTCGCAGCCGAGGTCAAAAATGTGCGTGTGCACAAGGTAGACTATGCCGATGTCCTTACCAGCGTGACCTACCGCCTGCATGAGCCTGCTAGCGTTGTTAAACGCTGGGATAAGCAGATCGAAGAACTGCGTGCTTGTGCCTAACCGCGACTAGCACCGATGTCAAAGAGGTTTCTCGTTGCAATATGTACTTGTTTGTTAGCAGCCTCGGCTGAGCCAGCTTTTGCCACCGAGGACGGTACACAACATTATCCTATCGGTGTGAATACCGTCGCTGACGGTAACCTTCCAATCCCCGGTATGTTACAACTTCTGACCTATTCAGAATTTGCAGATAATCCGGCCCTTGCCAATGGTTCTGGTAACAAGGCAGTTCCGAAATTTGATCTCAAAGTCGAGGCGGAGGCTTTCCGGTTTCTCTACACATGGGACATGCCTATAGGCCCGTTTCATTATACGACTGGCCTCGTAGCACCAATTGTTAACCTTGATCTCAATGTGATGGGAGCCAAGGGACATGATCTAGATATGGGTGATCTGGATATTCAAAATTATTTGGGCTACGCCAGCCCAGATCACGAGCTATTTTATTTCTTTGGCCTGGATACTTATATTCCATCTGGCCCTTATAACGCATCAACCTTAATTAACAGCGGATCAAATTATTACACCTTTGCGCCGAACTTTGACATTACCTATAACCCGTCTCCTCAGTGGGAGTTGACGGCAGCGCTATTTGCTGAATTCAATACAACCAATTTGGCGGACAACTATCATTCTGGCGATGATATGGATCTCGACTATGGCATGACTTATCGGCCGTTTAGTGGATTGCCAAATCTCGGATTAGGGCCACAGGGCTATTTCTACAAGCAGATCAGTGATGATACGGTCAATGGAACCGCTGTTTCGCCAAACGGAAATCGTGGACGGGAATTCGCCATAGGCCCTCAATTGCGTTACGACATTCCATTCGGTGGTTTCGTCCTGAAATATCAACAGGAATACGCCGTCGAAAACCGCCCACGCGGGGAGAAAGTCTGGTTTCAATTCGCTATGCCAATCTTTGGTACGCCGGGCTGAATGAGATGAAATGAGCAATCTCTTCACGCCATTCAAACTGCGAAGTGTGGAATTTAAGAACCGCGTCTTTGTATCACCCATGTGCCAATATTCAAGTTCTGACGGTATTCCACAGACTTGGCACTTGGTGCATCTAGGCAGCCGAGCGGTTGGTGGTGCGGCTTGTATCATTCAAGAATCAACAGCTGTATCCGCTGAAGGCCGCATTAGTCCCTACGATTTGGGTATCTGGAATGACGTACAGATGGAAGCCTACAAGCCGATTACTCGCTTTATCAAGGAACAAGGAGTGATGCCGGGTATCCAAATCTCCCATGCTGGACGCAAGGCTTCTGTTTGTGCGCCATGGGAAGGCAGCAAGGGAGTAGATGAAAAGCAGGGTGGTTGGTCGGTAATTGGGCCATCAGCGTTACCCTTTAATAGCGATTCTCCCCAACCACGGGCAATGAGCGAGGCTGAAATTGATACGGTTATTCAATCTTTTGTGAAAGCGGCTGAACGCTGCCTTGCTGCTGGCTACGAGGTGATAGAAGTGCACGCGGCTCACGGCTATCTCTTGCACGAATTTCTGTCACCACTTAGTAATCAACGTACGGATCGTTATGGTGGAAGTTTGGAAAATCGCATGCGGCTAACCATTGAAGTCGCCGATGCTGTCCGCAAATTCTGGCCGCAACATTTACCAGTGTTTACCCGTATTTCGGCTAGCGATTGGGTTGAGGGTGGCTGGGATATTCAGCAATCAATTGAGTTGAGCAAAAAGCTCAAAGCGATAGGTATTGATCTTATGGATGTATCTTCTGGGGGTCTGGTACCGTACGCCAAAGTCCCTGACAGTCCCGGTTATCAAGTGCCATTCGCTGCTGCAATAAAAAAGGAAGTTGATATGCCCACAGGTGCAGTCGGTCTGATCACGATTGCGGCGCAAGCTGAAGAAATCATAACAAAAAAGCAAGCGGACGTTGTTTTTCTGGCACGAGAACTATTACGTGATCCATACTGGCCACTACACGCGGCCCAGGAGCTAGGCGAAAATGTTGCTTGGCCCAAACAATATGACCGTGCCAAGCCACACTTGCATAATTGATCAATTGGTTAAGCCCTTGGACCTTGTGATTGGTCTTATAGATCGAGTGCTATCACTAAAAAATCCGTAAGCAACTCTGTAAGCAACACGGGGGCCTACTCCTGCCCACTCTGGCCCACTCTGGCCTAAATTGGCTCTGGCGGCAGCTTGTTTTTTCAGTGACTTTGGTAAACTACCGGTACTGTAATGCTTGTTCACATACTTAGGCGTAAGCAGGAGGGGCAGAGTACTTTTTGATACGTAAAGACTTTGCTTTCTGCCTAAGCCCCCAAAGGTCGTAGGCATTCTGTATACGCAACCAATGATCGGGGGTACTACCAAAGGCCTTTGACAACCGTAGAGCCATTTCGGGTGACACGCCGGCGCGTCCGTTCAAAATAGCCGATAGGGTTTTACGGGTGATGCCAAGTCCTGCGGCTGCATCCGTTACGCTAAGCTCAAGTGCTTCAAGGCAAATTTCCCGAATAATTTCACCAGGGTGGGGTGGTGCGTGCATCTGCATGATGGTTCCTCTAATGGTAATCGATTAAGTCAACGTCCGTTGCATTCTCTCCATCAAAGCGAAAAACGAGCCTCCAATTACCGGAAACGTTCGCTGCCCAAAAACCCTTTAGGTTACCTTTTAGAGGGTGCAGCCGCGTTCCGATAATGCCCATATCAGATGGGCTTTGCGCGGTTGCAAGCACCCCGAGTAAAACTTTGAGGCGCTTAGCCTGTTGTGAGTCGATTCCGCGCGTGTCGCCCGCAACAAAAAACTTTTCCAGCCCCTTATGTCTAAACCGAAGGGTCATAATGTAACCTATATCGTTACAGGTGTCAACTTGATTATATTTGATTAAGAATTCGTTACCGTATGTCTGGGTCAACTATCGTCACGGACTCGATGGCCTTAAAGGATACCTGCGTCGTCGAGGCGATGCACTGCGCCAAGATCGGTTCGGGACTCTGTTCGGGACTCACTGGCCAAAATGGGCCAATTCCTGCAAATTTGTAGATGGACGGTTTCTTAATTTCCAATCTCTTAGAATTAATTTGGAAGGCTGGGGGACTGGGGGCCGTGGGTTCAAATCCCGCCATCCCGACCATTTTTCAATGGCTTAGGAGATACCGCAAACTTCTTGTAAGTAACTCTGTAAGCAACTTGAGCCCAAAAATTGTCAAAAGCACCGATTTATTCAGAATCCATTTTCAGTATTTTCAATGCATTGCGAGGCGCCGATCAGTCCAAAAACTGAGGGTTTGGGTTTTATCCGCTGTCAACATCTCACCAGCGTATATTGGTTAATGTAGATACATTTGAATAACACTTTTTTGTAAAGTGCAAATCCTCTCTTGCACATTGCCCTAGTATATTGAGTAAATGACATTATGTGGACTATCTAGCACAACGCAATAGCAATTGATTGTAAGCAAATATCGACATACTTAGAAACGAAGGTGTGCTTGGTACAGATAGCTGTGGCATCCGTGTTGACGGCAGCGGCGTATTCTCTTCTTGTACTGTATAACCGTTGCCATGTGTCAAAAGCATATCCTGTGTACGTCTGACCAATATTCCTGGGCCTACCAGCCTTGCTGTTTTTCTGGTGTATTGTACTCTAGAAAATTGCAAAGCCAGATGCACTTCACCGATCCTGTCAGCAAACCTATCGCAAAAGTCTTGCCGATCAGCGTCGGCACCGATTTTTAAAAGTTTTCTTGCGTTGGCCGGATCGACGAAGCGACCGGAACTAAATGCCATTTCTTCGCTCGAATCCCAGGGATCTAGGTCCAAATATTGGCGTGGGCCAGGCACGAAACCATAGAAAAGAACGACCAGGCTTTTACCGCCATAGCGTGCATGATCGTCAAAGGTGTAGGCCATTGGTTCGGTAAGGGCGGCAATGAAAATTGGACGCTTGAGGCCGATCTCTTCTCGAAATTCACGGCGGGCTGCAGCATCGGCAGTTTCATTTGCCTTTATGTCAATGCCCCCCTCGACGGTCGACCAGTGCTGCTTGATCTTGCTTTCAGGGTCGTAAATTCGGCCAACGAAAAGATTAAGCGAGTAAAGATTGAACAGCACAGGCACAACACCAGGACGGAGAGGTTTATCTTCCACATTTGTTAGACTGTCCGTCATCTCGAAATACCTCAAATGTCCCTACAAATTGCATTCGTTAATCAAAAGGCCTCCGTATCAAGACTATCCGTTTGCTTTGGAAATTATCATAATTAGCTGAAAGTAATTAGGGTTGCCATAAAGCAATTAAAACAGTTAATAAGATCGATTGTTGAGTAGATTCAAGACCACATCATAAAAATGTGCTCAAGAGAGAATGATGTAGGAACGTCAATCGCACAAAATCCGTAAGCAACTCTGTAAGCAACTTGGTGGCCTATTCCTGCCCACTCTGGCCTAATTTGGATCAAATGACTTCTTTGTTTTCAATCGCTTAGATTTAGGCGGCACTTCTGGGGGACTGGGGGTCGCAAGTTCAAATCTTGTCATCCCGACCATGTTTTTCAAGAGGTTGAGTGTTGCTGACAAGATGTCGGCAGTCGCCGTTTGGGACTTTGGTTTGGGACTTTTTCCACAAAGCCAAACGAAACCAAGAGCTTATTTAAATATTTTTCAGTCAATTTTCGATAGACCCTCAGTCAAAGGGACTGGGGGGTCGTAGCCAAATTTTCTAGCGATGGCTCATCCACACAATTGAAGCATTCCAGTTCAAATCCTCTCGGGCACGCCAAGCAGGCATAGCCATTTTTATCAAGAATTGTGAGCCTATTGTGCAAAAAGCTGAATTTGGATACCAAGATGCCCATGAGCTACACCTCGATAGACCAACAAATCGATAATTGGGTGCAGAGACATTCTCTGAAGCTTTTTACGTCGGATGGAGGCCGTGAATGCAGAGCGGCTTATGTTTCGAGCGTAGCAGGGGAATGCTTTAACATTTGGATTGATGCCCCAAGTGATGGCCGAACCTGTATACATGCAGGATGCGTGGAAGGTCGAGAGGAGGGTAAATCTCCTCATGACTGGCCGATTGCTGTTGCTGAAATCGAAGCAGCCCTTGAGAAAGTATTTCAAACGGTTGTCGAATGGATGGCTCCGTCCGAGCGATATTTGCCCTA
>Ga0206811_1092_pt1 | contig 18467 bp, 15 predicted proteins | sample Alteio_BWOrgCont_53_FD_152886 | JGI IMG/M metagenome (GOLD analysis project Ga0206811, IMG submission 152886) | Enriched cells from forest soil in Barre Woods Harvard Forest LTER site, Petersham, Massachusetts, United States -... | ecosystem: Environmental > Terrestrial > Soil > Temperate forest >... | reverse complement strand
CTTGTCATCGTGAAAATTGGCGAGTGCATGATGAGTCTCCATACCGAAATGAGTTTACACGACGTCGCCGCAAAAGCGAACGTATTCGCAGTCGACGCAACTCGAGATGTGTGGTGCGGGTGGCGGCATTTGCTCTTTGCGAATTGTCGCTCGGACGGCTTCGATGGTCCTCCATGTCAATTCGCGAAGCGGTTCGTCGATCGCGATCTTGTCGGCCGAATCGTCCGGTAGCCTCACGATATATCCGTAGGGTACATTGATCCCGAAGATCGATTCCAGCAGTAACGCATAGCCAGCCAGTTGTAAACGGTGATTCAGCCTCGCCGGCCCTTGTGTGAATTTCACTTCCACGGGAAACCGGACGATGCCGCGCCGGACGAGCATGTCCAGTTTGCCCGAAAGTCCCAGCTCGGCCGAGTACAGCGAAACGTTGCATTCCACCTGACCTTCCTTGAGGCCGAATGCGCGAAGAGACCTGCGACGCTGCAATCGTTGAAGTCGACGCTCTTTCGCCAACCCCTGCTTCATCTTGAACGACTCCAGTTTCCTGACGGGACAGACGTGAGTCCACCAGATGACTCGAGAGCAATAGACCCATTGTCGCAGGTCGGAAATCCGGACGACCGGCGAAGGAGATTCACTGGGACGGGCCAGCGGCAGAATCGTCATCGGTTGCTTTCGTCACAAGTTTGAGGCACGGCCGTTCGATGGGAGGCGGTTCCACGTAGACATTGATCCATTGCTGACAGTCGGTCAGGCAGACGGGAATCAGGGCGATCGCTCCTCCGTGAACTTCGATCAGATGTTCGAGGACCAGCGACAATTCCTCGCGGCGGTTCCGCGTGAGCTGGCCATAGAAGGCGCTGTACTGGAAGCGAACCAGTCCGAAGTCAAGACATTTGTCGCTGACCTTTGTCCGGGTCCGGTCGTGAGGGATGTCGTAGAGGACGACCGTTGTGGTCTCAAGCTGGGGCATGTCGAGACCCCTCACCAGCGGCTGGCGAACGCGCGATATTCCCGTTCACCGCGAACTGCGACGGCCAGATGCCGGGCCTGATTCTGGATGATCGTTCGCAACGGCCAGCGTTTCCCTTCATAGGGTACGGACGTCGAAAGTCGTTCCAGGACTCGATCCGCGACGATCTTTCGACTCGCCGCCGTGAGGCCATGCGCGTCGGTTTCGAGAGCGATTCCCTGGTTGACGATGGCCAGAACGGACCGGTCGACGACGGGCGCGCGAAACTCTTCGACAAGATCGAGGACCAGCGCCGGCTTTCCCGGCCGGTCGACATGGAGGAATCCGGCGTAGAGTTCCAGTCCCGCGTTCACGACGGCCGCCGACACCTGGCCGTAAAGGATGCCATAGCCATAGTTCAAAGCGCTGTTCACCGGATCGATCGCTCCGCGAGTGATTCGGCCCGAGAATTCGACGCGGCCCTCGAGCAGGATTGCGACGGCCTCCCAATACATCCGCGCGCCGGTTCCCTCGTATCCCATCAGCTTTTCGCGAACATCGTCGAGCCTCGCACCCTTGAAATCGACCAGTTGCTGGCGCAACGCCGAGATCGCTTTGACCTTTTTGATCACTCGATCGAATCGCGACGGGTCCGCGGTCTTGAGGTACTTGCCGGAATACTGGAGTTGATGTTTTTGATTGCGAAGCTTGCCGCGAATGAATTCGACGGCCAGATCGACACCCAGCGAGGAATCATAGGCGGCGAGCTGCGAACGGCGCGTCTGGACGGTACCTCCCAGGCCGGGAGCGCTCAACTGTGCGATCGGCTCACCGCGGTTGCCGAGAAATGACAGGGCGATCCCGCGTTCGACAAGGGCATTAATCAGATCGCTGCTGACGGTGACACCTCGTCCGGAAACCGTGACGCTGCGTAACCGGGACATCGGCACGGCTCTTTCTTTCCAGACTCCTGACGATGGCGAGTTGGCCGGGGTTTCCGAAATTCCCTCAAGCTGTTCGCACAGCCTTGCGGCTGGTGTCGGCCTAGAAGTTTCCTTTGCGCCCGCTTCCCGCCCCCAAATCCGGATCAATTGCGACGCAAGTTGATCGGCGGACCGGCTGACGGGTGTCTGTTCGACAGCAGGGTGATCGGGAAATTCGGAGTCTGAATGACCACCCACAATTGTGCTGTGCTCAAAGGGTGGCGGGGGCGCTCCGTCTTCGGAAGCCCCCGTTGTTTTGACACCGAATGTTCCGGGGGCTTCCGAAACCGGAGCGCCCCCGCCACCCTGTGCTGTGTACTCTTGCGCAGAGTCATCTCGTGGAACACAACCGTCAGCCTCCACGGGCATTGCCGCGGTTACATCCATTTGAAGCGGGGACGAGGTCGTTTCTTGTGGATGTTCACCGCTGGCCGACTCGTGAGGCTCCGTCGAGGTGGTTGGCGCGACACCATCAGTGGGCTCTTGTAATGGCGACTGAGACGGCGAGGTGGGCGGCTGGACGGAATCTCTATCACGCCAGCGGACGATCATTCGTTCGGAGCGTTTCCCCAGGAACGTACCAAAGACATCAATGACCAGATCGGCAGGATGCTCGAAGAGAATTGGGGGTGGAAACAATGGCATGATTACGACTCGTGGTTCGGACGACTGACGTAGTGCGTGAATGATCTCGTGGCTTCCATTCGCAAGTATGGCAACAGTGTCGACACCAAGACTCGGTGTTTTCCGATTTTGATGTCTTTGCCGTGGAAGGTGCTGATCCTTTCGAAGCCATCCTTCGCCGCGCAGAGTTCCGGTCCAAAGTCATCAAGGAATTGAGTGACGCCATAGGTATCCATCGCAATGGACGAGATGCCGTCTTTGTCCGAGATGGAGAAATTTGGCGGCAGTTCTTCGACGACTTTTGAATCGGTGAACTGAAAGAAAGAACCGCGCTTTCCGAAGTAGTTCACGTGCGCGGCGCAACGCGAAATCGATGCGATTTGCTCGAGCGACCAACCGTGGGCATCGATCCCTATCTCCATTGGGCCAGCGAAGAAAACGAACTCGCGGTACGCAATCGTTGGAACATAGTAGCCCGCATCGCCGTCGCGCTCATCTTGCCGAATTTTGACGAACGTGTTTTGAACGACACAATCGTGCGGGGGCCGAAAGCGAATTCGCCGGTCTTTGATCTGGTCGAATATTTCTCGCGCTGGCTGGTCATGAGTATTGCTGTCGGCTTCCCTGAAGCTCGCGTCGATCAACGCCATTTTGACGGCGTACGGCGTTGGCAAGAGCAGCGTCTTTCCACCTTTGCTCATGCTGTACGTTGATCGCAATGAGAACAGCGACACGGGCTCGTATTTCAGGACCAGCCAGCGTGGACTTACGTCCGGCGGGACAACCTGCCCCGGAGTCGAAGTGGATGGTTTCTTCTTTGCCATAGCGGTTCCCCTATTCGGCGAGATCGGTTCGTTCTGCAAGGTCAACCATTTGGCCAGTGAATTCGGAAAGCGTGTCAAACTTCGTCATGGCAAGAACGGGCGACGAATTCAACCGATTCAAGTGTTCACAAGTCTTCATCAACTGATCGCAGTACGCAGGATTAAGGGCGCTCAACGAAGGAGCGGGTAGTGAACCTGTCGATGTCACGATGGCACCACGAAAATCGACGAGATGGGGCATCTGCGTATTGCGATGAGCACCGTTCAATCTGATGAACGTATTCATGACGCTCACAATCAATCCCTTAATTCGCCCGGCTCGGTTCGCGGGATCAATTGGGTATTCGAGCGAAATGTCATTTCTGCCGACCCTCAGCGGATCGAGATTGACGACGATTGCATAGACACCCGATGAAGCGGGACGGTGAAAGATATTCTGCCCCAGATTTTCACCTTCGCCGGAACCTTTGCCACGACCCTCAGGAACGTATTTGACATGAAAGTATGATTCGGTTCGCGTCTTGTCCGGAATACCGACAGCCCAGCCGAATTCGACGCACGACTTTCTTGCAATCGATCTCGCTTTTCCGATGTCGCTGGTGATTAGAATTCCTTCCATGTCATCCATCGCACATTTTTTTAGTGCCGCACCGAGGATCACGGAATCAGGCGTCTCTTTGGTGAACTCAGGATTCTTGGTGAACGACTCATCGGCACAGATGCGATTGGCGTCGAACTTTTTGCAGGCATTGCACAGCGGCAAGCCATTTTCCAACGAGTAGTTATAGAGGTGCTCCGCCTGAATGTGCTTGAGCATATCGCCCGAGACCGCATTGACCGTATGGAGCTTTCGGTCGTGATCGACGATATCGACCATCCTGGTCATCAGAGCATTTCCTTCCGCACCCTCATTATTCAGTGCGTGCAGATCGAGGATGGCTTCACCACAAATACTGATTGAGCGAACTGGCATAACTGTCTCCGAGTCAGGAATCAAACTGATCAAAACAAAAACAACTTGTATTTCTGAATATAAAGGTCAACTTGCTATTACCGCAGCAGCGGCATTGCCTTCCTCCCTGGTGTCAACGGCATCTGCTCGCGAAAATCCATACGCCAGGAGCAACATGCCGACCAGTTCAGCGCCGAACTTAGCGGTCAAACGAACAATGTCGTTCAGATCTGAGTCGCAGACCTGGTATCCTTCGCCTTTCAGGCGATGTACGATTTCCCAATTCTGCTGCTGCACAAAGTCACTCAACTCCGCCAAAAACTCTCCGTTTCCAGCTTTAATGCGTTGCTTGAGCTTTTGGGCGAGGCCAAATCGAATCTCACGCCTGCTGTTTTTCATTCCAGCAGCGTAAATCGTTGTGTTCCTGATGGCCCGTGCGATGTTCTGAAAACCAGGGGACTCGATGATCTCTATCACTTCTGAATATCCTTTCGTAAGCAGACGATGAAGAATGGACGATCGAAATACGGGTGCAAACTCCGAGGCAGCGATCTTGCGCAGGAGGTGTGTTGCAAAACTTCCGTGAAATTCAAGCAGATCTAGCAGCAACCCTGACGTCAGCCATCGTCGGTACAACTGAAGTAGCTCGATATCGTCAGATCGATCATCCTTGAGGGCGCTCAGGGGCCCGTATTTACCTTTTGCCGGACCGAACGGTTCTTCGCAAATCTCGAGATAGGCATCGACGTCATCACCCTTCTCTACAGCAAACCATTCTGGTAGCGGCAAAAGAGAATCATTCATTAGCGCGGCTGCGGTGCCCAAACTTTTGAAAAATGCCAAATGCAGGCCACGAATGATCTGTGATGGTCTCTTTGACTTAATTGGAATTCCGTCATCTTCTTTAAACTCGCTGTGATGCATCAATGATTGAAGAAGCCGAAGCGCGGCTTCGATGTCGAGGCGGACAATGCCCCACATTCCATGATTGCGCAATTCCAGTCGCAGTTTTTCAAGGCGGTGAACTTCAATATCGCCAGGCGAAATGACGAACATCTTGAAGTCATCGCCCGAACGAAATGCCAGCATTGATGCCCAAATGCCTCGGAGCTTCATCCATTCGTCAAAGGTGTCGGTCAAGTTGAATCCGCTGGCACTTTTTGCGATTGTCTTCGCCGCGTGGACTCCTTTTCCGGTGCTCGGATTGAGTAACTGACTGTTTGACCACTCGGTATCAAGCGATATATCACCGCCCGTCAGGCGAGTTCGCGCGACCGTGAGGCAGGTCGCAGCATTTTCGAAAATCCAGCGATAAAGTGATTGGTCGCTGCTCCAGCCCTTTCGCATTGATTCGATAATCGCAGCGAATCGATATTCACGTGAGCCCTCGGCAATAGGAGCGTCGGAGACTTCCTGCAACGCCTCTGAGACTTGATTGCGAGCACGGGCTGATGCCGACGCCTTCTTGGCAGCGTCAGCCAAGGCCTTCTCGTGCTCGTAATCAATGACATCCGGGCCGGGCGGTCGTTGTGCTTCCTTGGACTTGCGCCAGATATATCGGTAGCCGGGCGATGGAGCCTTCCATTTATCCGAATCCAACCCATTTGGGCTTGTCACCTGGTAGGCGTGCCCCAGGTCCTCGATTCGCGCTGAGTCTCCGCGAAGCTCTGCAAGCAGAGACGCATATCCGATGGCGCACAGGGCGTCGGCGTACGTGCCGGACTTTTTGGGAATCAGAATTTTCATTCACTTTTCCGAGAAGCTGTTTTGGTCAGCAATCCGCAATCTGCGGACAAAGTACATGTAAAGAATCAGGGCTTTGAATTGACCGGGATCGGTCGCCTGCAACAGATATTCAGAGAAGGATTTCTGGCCTCTCAGTGATGGGGCGTCGCAGAGTGCGATGTCATCGGCGCTTTTCGCCATTGTTTCGGCAACAAACGCTGACGCCCGCGAAATCAGTCGAAAGTGGCTGAGACCCGATGTGAACGCGCCGTGATGTCGGACGATCGCCGTGAGTGCTGCGGTAAATACTGACGGATTGACGTTGGCAAGAGACTCTTCGAGGAGTTTTATAACTGCGTATGCACCCTCAGCAGCATGCGGGGGCCGTGAATAGCCTTTGGCGGTCCAGTCCGTCGCCGGATCATAGTCGGAATGCGCGAGAGGCGGTCGAGGCTCCGCGACAGGTCCAGACTTTGTCACTTGCCACTTCCAGATCGCGTCCTGCCATTCGATCGAAAGCTTACCGACATCGTGCATTTGGTACAGGAGTTCCAACAAACCGCGAAGGCAGGATTCGTCCATTTCCATCCACTTTGCCAATCGACGGGACGCCACGATGTTTTCGCCATCACGCCGGGTTCCCGCAGCGCAAACTCTGCGAATGTGTTCGCCATACGTTTCATAGAAGTATGAGTATCGTTGAATCTTCGGGCGGTCACGCTCACGAATTTCAGGTGCTGGTCCACCTTTGCCGATCACGAGTCCAATATCGTCGCGATATTTCGCTCGCGAAGGATGAATGGCAATCAGCCAGCCGGCTGACGCCAATTGGTCAGACCGTACAAGCAGTTCCCATTCGAGAACAAGAGCCCCGCCCTGGAAAACGTCTTGTTCCCGAGCGCATTTCGCGATCCAATCCCGCCCCCCATCGCCTGTCTTGAACAGCCGATAGAGAGACATCGGCGGGATGGACAGCATCTCCGGCCACTGCTTCTTATTGAAGTTCACCAGTTCCGGGGAATCCGTGATCAGAACGTTAATGCTTGAAACATCCCGGATGAGCTCCCGAACAGCTTCGGGCTTGTCATCATCCATCGCCTCGCGAACTTTCCTGGAAATTGCATAAAGACTGTCGAGTGGTCGCAGTTGGCCGAGTTCCCAATCCGTATGCACTCGATCAACGAATCCAAGTTCATCATGAAAGCTCAATTCCGTTGCGACTGAGCCAACGGCTTTGCGCAACTCTTGAGTTGTCGCATCGACAAGAGATGCCATTTCGCTGTACGGCCCATATGCCGGAGTTCCACGAACTGTCTGCGCGAGTGGATAGCACCAAACCGTTCCCGTTTCGCCGCGACGGCGTGCGCACCGGCCCGCTCGTTGAACGACGGCATTCATGGGCGCGATTTCCGTATGCAAGTTGTCACAGGAATAGTCGAGGCCCGCCTCAATGACCTGGGTCGAAACGAGGACAATATCGGTTTGATCGGCCTTTGGTCCGTACCAAGCACCGAGCGCTGATTCGATGGCCTTTCGGTCGGAAGGGAAAAAGCGGCTGTGAAGGAGCCGAATTTCCGTCTTTGGACCAAGAATGGCGCGGCATGCGTCACCTCGCAGTTCCTCGTAGATCTCCTGGGCGCGCGCCACAGAATTCGCGATGACAATTGTGCGGCGACCGCCATGAATCTTCGTGACCGCCGCCGCCGAAAGCGGCTCATCAATCCATCGATATTTGCGGACTTTCTGTTGCTGGCTCGGCAGTTTCTTTACCTCTTCAGGCGGTACCTCGATCAATTCCGCGCGCAGCTTGTCGGCCAACCAGTTCATCGACTCTGTTGCAAGAGTCGCGGTCATCAAGACGAACCGACTGAGAGGATTACTGACAGCGACCGTGTCGAGCATTTCGATGGCGGTGGCCATCGATTTCTGTGGATCCAACAAATGAAATTCGTCGAAACAGATCAGCGACCCAAGCGCTGCACCGGCGTTGAGGTTTCCGCATCGTTTCGGCAGTCCGACCGGATGCAAGATGTAGCTAGACAACAACTGGTCAATCGTGGAGAAGGTGACCAATGCTTCAAAGAGAGAGTCCTGCTTCATTTCGCCAGTCTGAATTCGAATTCGTGGCGATAAATGGCTTGTGAACTCGCATTTGCCGACGTCCCGACATGTCGAATCAAAGAGCGATGTTGCTAGCGATCGCAGCGGAAGAGCGTAGAGCAATCGATCGGCGATCGGACTTCTCGCGACGACGGAATACAGGAACGGAGCGACAACTGCCCAAGTCTTTCCGCTTCCCGTTGGCGCACGAAGAATGACGTTCTTTTCTGCGAGAAGAGCATCTGCCACTCGCAGTTGAAACGGAGAAGCATCAAATCCTGTCAGATTCCGGAAGAAGACATCGTACGAAATTTGAAGCATGATCGAATCCAAATTCCACAGCCTGAATCAGTCGAGTTCCCATGCGGAAAGTGGCGGATATGTGCGTTCCGGCACTTTCGAAGGGGCGTCATCAATTTGCTGAATCGCCTTTAATTCGTTCGCGGTTATTGAAGCCCTTTCTTTTTTAGAACCAGTTTCCACTGTGTTCGCGGTCCCACCTAATTGATGCCAATCGTGTGTAAGTTTGGCCCCCCGCTTTTTCATGACGCGTCCCCAATGAATCCGGTATTTCCCGGATCATAGAGTGCGACAGGATTTTTACAATCCATTTTGTTTATAAAGAGGACTGATGCTGTTTCTCACTTTGAAATCTGGCACCACTACTCCATACTCATTTCCGATCCATATGCGCGTTTAACGGTTGACCCAGCCCGAAGAAGAGGGCACTGAAACTTTTGTTCATTGAGAGGGCTGCACTTCCCAAACAAGAGGGAACATTTTGGCACCTTCTGCTTGAACGACGTCGTTAGCCGCCTCGAAATTGAGCTGCTAGCATTCCTCCATTTCCCCACGGCGCATTCTTTCCAATGTGAATTAACTCGCCGATTTTCAAAAGCGGGGTCAGGACATCGAACGTCGCTTTATCCGGGAATTCGTAGGTCGTTTGGCCGACCAGGCCGCTGATTTCGTGGCTTTGGCCGGTTCTGGTGCTGTGGCGATTGCGGGTTAGCCATGTCGTTTGAGAACTTGTGATCGTTACCTGGTCGGCCAGTGTTCCGAGGGCGGCGAAGTCGGGGCAGTCCCAGCGCTGGCCGAAGAATGCGCAGAGGGAACTCAGGCGGTCTCGGAGACGTCGTATGATGACTCCGAATGGGGGACGCTCTCGAATCTCTTGCGCTAAGATTCGCTTTCCGTTTTCTTCGATGCCGCTCCCGGATTTCAGCAAGAGTGGTGTCAGGAATTTCAGTTTCAGTCGTGGCTTGCCGGGGTCGGTTGGCAGCGACGGAACGTTTGACTCGACGCCCATTCTGGCGAGGATTTTTTGTCGGATTTCCATACTGTCGGTGGGCAGCGATGGCTCTGTTGGCCATGAGATGGATAACAAGTCTTGTGTTGTCACGAATCGGCGTGGCAGTGAGACGGAATTTGAACCTGCGGCGAATAGTGTTTCTTCGCCCGCCGGATGGCAGGTCGCGATTCGCTCGATCGAAAAGGGAACCCGGTCCCGCCCCAGGCCGTCGTGGCCCAGACGATCAAGCGTGCTGATGAGGTATGGCAAACTGTTGATCGCTGATCCGAAGAGCATTAGCCGGAACGTCAGTCCTTCCGGTGTCGCTCGGTCTTCGGGATGCAGGCCGGGTGGTTCGATTACGAACGGGCGCGGCAGGTCCTGTTGCAAGCGCAGTTGCTGTGCGTCCGGCGGTGGAGTTGGCATGAAGACCTGGCCGTAGGCGCACTCCTGATACAGCGGGCATGGGGGACAGTCGCGGTCCAGCCATTCCCGGGGACAGACGAGTTCTCGCAAGGTGATCCCGACGGCACCTCGAAGGACGTTGGCGAGAACCGGGCCGGGAATTGTTGTTGGCCTTTTCCAGCGCGTACTGATTTGGAGTCGAAGGGCTTTGATGTCGGGGTACATCATTTGTTTTGGATCGGTGGTGATAGCGGTTGATGGGATCATAGGATGGGGCTTGTGGGATGATCACTTTGAGCGAGTTGCAAGGACACATGATTGAGTTGCGGGGAAAAGATCCCTCGCGCTGCTCTCCCCGAGTGCCGAGCAACGTGGTGAAGGGTTTTCCGAACTCTTCCAAAGTAGCCCTGTCAGTCCCTTGACAGGTCAGCCGGACTCGCCAGTGACGTTCTGCGGCGATTCAGCCCTGTGCGCGAAAAGGATGTCCAGTGTGCTTCGGCTATCCTGTCGAGGGACCGACAGGGCTACGTTTTGTGGTTCCCCCTTGTCTTCTCGATACAAAATCGTTCAGGGCGTTGAGTAACGAGGCCAGGGTTCCGGGATCTTGTGTTTCCAGGATGATGTTATCAGCCGGTTCTTTTGCCTCGTTGCGGAGGCTTTGATTTCATGTTCTCGCGGATCTTTTCCAGTGCGGATGCGCTGGATTGATCCGGCCGAAATTCGCTCGACTGATCCTGGGCGAGCATTTTCAGGGCTTCTTGATGAATGTCGTCTTTCAGTTCTTGTGGGGAAAGCACTTCGCATTCGCTCCCCCAGGACAAGACCCAGCGCCTCACCTCGATCAATGACCTGAGTGCGAGAGTCAGGGTCACACTGTCGTCATCGTGCGTTTGCAGTTGCTGCGATTCATGAAACAGTTTCTCACGGATATATTTTGCCGCCGAAGGAGCAAACTTCAGACGGATGGTTTGCAGCGGACGATCCTTTGCGGAAATGACTTTGAAGGTTCCTTCAAAATAGTCACCGATCCGGAAATCTTCGGGTGGGTTAAACATGTGGCCGGTTTCGGCGGCCTCGCGGACCCGGCTTGCGGCGAAAGTGCGGATTTCCTTTCTCTCGTGGCACCAGGCCATCACGTACCAAGTGCCGTCGATGCAGGCGAGATGATATGGGTCGATGAAACGTTCGGCTTCCGCATCGCGCGATGCCGTCCAGTAACGAATTCTCAAACGGCGATGATGGATCGCCGCGTCGGCCAATTGCCGAAAGATGTCGATGTCCTGAACACTCGTCACTGTCTGGTGGAACGATTGAGCCTGATCGAGGGCTTGCCAGTGAAGCGACACTTCATCGGGCAGGAATTCCCCGAGTTTCTGAATGGCGCGTTGCAAATCGGCTTCGTAAGGCGTTCCATGGGCTTGCCTGAGAGCCTGGCCTGCGAGAAACATCGCCACCAATTCCCCCTCGGTGATGATCACAGCAGGAAGCTGGTAGGTTTCGCACGTATATTCCCACCCATTTCGGTGCCGATTGAATTCGACCGGTGCCTGGTAGTCACTTTGTATGAATTGAAGGTCGCGACGGATCGTCTTGGAATCGACTTCTGCTTTTTTTGCCAATTCGTCGACCGTGGGATAGGTCTTCGCGCGCAGTTCGCGATCGATCATCCAAAGTCTGCGAAGAGCGGGTCTCTTTGCCGCATGCATCTTGACGTATCGCTTTGACGAGAGTTCGCGGTGAATGCCTCCTTGCGAATCATCGTTCCGGTTTTTGGAGAATACTGAGGTCAGGTGGACAACTACAGGATAGTCCCCGCCATTTTTTTGTGGAATTTCGAAATTGTTTCTGTAGCATGATTGGGCGATCTCAGCGAGTTTTGGGAATCAATGGATTTTAACGACTCAATAGTGATCGATGCGTGTGCGGGAGTTGTTCGCGTTTGACTCGTGAATCAACGGTCCTGAGAACAGGGCGGAGGACGAGACTGGCAATGCACAAATGATGTGACTTTTAACTGCAACGCCGTGAACGTTTTTTCGTCGTAGGGTATGCCTCTGGCTTGCCCCGAAAAAACACGAGAAAGACGGGCAAGCCGGAGGCATACCCTACGACGCGCGACATCGCTATTCGAAACCCATCGTTGTCGCGCCTGAAAAATCCCCTCACCCCGGCCCTTTCCCCGCAAGGCCGGGGCGAGGGGGGATAAAAACGCTTCACGGGAGAAGCGTCTGCACTGTTCACGGACGGTTTCTTCATCCTTCGTGAGGTGTTGTCATGCCTGCTCGTTCGGAATGGAAAGGCTTTCTTCAAGTCAATCAGTTGCAAGTTGCGGTGAAGGCCTTTTCGGCGGCGAGCAGTGAGCCGGAAATCACGTTGAATCAACTGCACCGCGGATGCGGGGAACGGATCCGGCAGCAGCGCATCTGTCCCGTGCACGGGCCGATCGAAAGCGAATCGATTGTATCGGGCTATCGTGTTGCGGATGAGTGCTACCTTCCCATCGAGGCGGAGGAACTCGAACAGCTCCGACCCGACACTGACAAGGCGATCGCGGTCCATTGTTTTGTCGACAGTCAGGTCATTGATCCCGTATTCCATACAGGTCGGACGTTGTACCTCGTTCCCGATGGCCCTCCTGGCCAGCGTGCATTCAGCGTTCTGAGAGAAGGAATGAAAACGACCGGGCGACATGCGTTTTCACAATTGGTGATCTCGCGGCGCGAGCAGTTGGCGTTGCTTCGTCCGTACGGTCGCTTGCTGGCGATGACATTCGTGGAATACCCGCACCGGGTTCGTTCCTCGGCCGACTATGAGAGTGAAGTCAGCAGACTGACTCCGGGAACGAATGAAATGGACCTCGTTCGACAATTGATCGAAACGATGACGGACAGTCAATTTGAACTCAATCGTTACCGGGACCCTTATATGGATGGTCTCAGCGCTCTCATTGAGCAACACATCGCGGCGACGGATCTGACGACGACTTCGAAATCGCCGCACCTTGATGAAGGGGCCGATGACGAGAGGCTAATGGAAACTTTGATTGCCAGCCTGAAAGCTGCCGGCGTTGGCAATAGTATGACTGGCGTTCCCCGGTCTCGGACTGTTGAGCCAGAGCGGCAGGAGCAGAAAAGTGCCTGAACTTTCATTCAAATGACCGAGCGCGATTGCGCTCGCTGATGCGGGAGAGGTGCTGCTCGTCCCGGCGCGCCTTCTCCGAAGCGGGCATCATAACCCAGAGTCGGACTGACCGAAGAATCCGGGGGCAAATGGCTGACACAAAAACGGAGCCGACCGGCTGTCATAGCGCAATGCTGGCCTGATCGAAGAATCAGGGGGCTGACACCCCCCGCTCGCCTGTCTGCGGGTTGCCAAATCGAAGGCCTCAGGTGGCTCCCGAATCCAGTATGCTGAAGCCGAACTGGAAGTTGTGGAGCGGTCAATGCTTAGAGACGAGGTTTCCAAACGTTTGGAAGATACGTCTATGAAAACTGAAACTCTTCGCGATAATGCTCGCCGCCGCTCGAAGGTAATCGTTCACGGGCAATCACCGGCCCCGGCCATGATCGTACAATGCGGTGAGGAGCGTGTGCCGAAGACGTCTGGTGAAGCAGGAGGCCGTATGTGCAATACCTTGAATTCCTGTTCGAGGAAGTATTCGCAATTCCAGGGCACGCCGTCTCCCGTCTGGCGGAAATTGTGTCTCCGACGGGCCATCGTCAACGGCCCTGAATCAAGTTGCTCAAGTTGCTCAATGATCGACATGAGCAACTTGACTTGGAGCCCTGAAAACAAGAGGGTTCGTGGCATGTTGCTCATGTCGATCATTTTGACCAATAGTTTTTCCGATGTCTCCGTCGAACGGTACATTGTCGACAACCTGAGGGGCAGTGGCGCTCCTCGCCTCCAAGGCCCCGGAAAATTTCGGTGTCAGACGAACGGGGGCTTCCGAAGACGGAGCGCCACCCGCCACCCTATTTTTGAGCACAATCCCGAACGGTCATTGAGATCAAGTTTCAGCGGTTGACTTCAAAGTGCCTGTGCGCCAAGATTCGGCTCAAGCGGTCGAGTGACGACCTCCGGTTCATGAGTGAGTGCAATAGTGACGGATCCGATTGCAAAAGTACTGACGCTTACTCAATTGATCGATCTTCGGAGTCAATCGGCTCGCGATGGACGGAGATTTGTGCTGACGAATGGCTGCTTTGATCTGCTCCATCCCGGTCACGTTTCCTACTTGTTCGATTCCTCGCAACTGGGCGACTTTCTCGCCGTTGCGATCAACAGCGATGCGAGTGTCAGACAGTTGAAGGGCGAGGGGCGGCCCGTCAATTGCGAATCCGACAGGGCGTATGTTGTCGCTGCGCTGGGTTGTGTGGGTGCCACATTTGTGTTTGAAGGACCGCGACTGGCGGCGGAAATTCGGGCGTTGAAACCGGATGTTTATACCAAAGCCGGCGACTATACTCTTGAAGGCCTGGAGCGTTCCGAGAGAGAGGCTCTGCTTGATGTCGGTGCGGAGATCCGGTTCATGCCATTCAAGAGTGGTCATTCAACCACGAGTCTGCTTTCCCGGGGCCTCGTTGCTCGAAGTTGAAACTCGTTTGTGAGTCTGATTCCAGATGCTTGATCGCGGAACAATATTGGTCACGGGCGGTGCCGGTCTGATCGGCAGTGCCGTTGTGTGGGCTCTGAATCGACGAAACCTGACTGATATCGTCATTGTCGATGCCCTCGGGCGTGATCCCGAGAAGTGGCAGAACCTGGTGCGGCTGAAGTATCGCGACTATCTCGAAGCCGACGAATTATTCGAGCAGCTTGGCAGTTCCAGGCTGGCCGATGTGAAGACCATATTTCATCTCGGTGCGCAGTCGGCCACTACCGAACAGGATTGCAGTTATCTGATTCGAAATAACTACGAGGTGACTCGACGGCTGGCGGAATGGGCCGTTGGCAGCCAGAGGCGATTCGTCTACGCGTCTTCCGCGGCCACATACGGTGACGGAAGCCTGGGAATGGACGACTCGGCAGACCTCTTCACCCTTCGGCCGCTGAATATGTACGGCTATTCAAAGCATCTGTTCGATATCCATGCTTTTCATCAGGGCTGGCACAACGAGATTGTGGGGCTCAAATACTTCAACGTCTTCGGCCCCAATGAATATCACAAGGGGGAAATGCGAAGCATGGTTTGCCGGGCCTTCGAACAGATTTCCGCGTCGCAATGCGTCCGATTGTTTCGCAGTTATCATTGCGATTACGCCGACGGAGAGCAGGTGAGAGATTTCCTGTATGTGAAGGATGCCGCCGAGATGACCGTTCACCTCGCTGAGACATCCTCGGCCAACGGGCTGTATAATCTCGGCGGCGGAGTGGCGAGAACCTGGAAAGATCTGGCGTATGCGGTCTTTCGCTCGATGGATATACCTCCGAAGATCGAGTTCATCGATATGCCCGAGACAATTCGAGACAAGTATCAATATTACACTTGTGCCGACGTTTCGAAGTTCAAGAAGAGCGGCTGGAGCGGCGCGACGCATTCGCTGGAAGAGGCCGTTCAGGACTATGTTGCCAACTATCTGATCACCAGATCCCGGTTGGGAGACGAATCCCAAAACACGGCCACGAATCGGGGATAGACTGGCAGAAAGGATGCCCGACACGTCAATGTCTTCCCTGCGAACGAAGACACTGGCGGCCCAAAGCGACCGCCAGTGGCACCCGATACCCTGCGTCTGCTGGTCAGAATCCCAAAGCCCGACAATCTCGAAATCCGCCTGCCGCGTGAGCGGTTTTCTTCTCGACACAGAGAGAGCCAAACTGTTACGTTCTTGCGGTTGCCTCCTTTGGGATTCCACAGGGAAGTGGCCTGTCACTGCCGAAGTTCGAATCGTTAGTTCCTGGCCACACGGCCTTTGTTTTCTTCTTCAAGTGTCGGAATGTTTCTTCATCAGACGAACCTCCCCCACGTTTTAGGGCCCGAACTCTACTCTTGCCCAAAGCAGTATGAACAGGAACTGGCGCGATTGTTCAGGCCTGGCTGGCATGCTGTGGCCGGATACGAAGAACTGGCTCGCGACGGCGACTTCGTGACGCGCGAGCTTTTCGGCGTGCCCCTGCTGTTGAGAAATTTTGGCGGTGAGGTGCATGCCTTTCTCAACGTCTGCACGCACCGCCATTGCCTCTTGACACACGAGCTACGCGGCAACCGGCCGAAACTGGCCTGTCAGTATCATGGCTGGGAATTTTGCGAGGACGGGAGTACGGCAAAGATTCCCGACGCGCGCAGCTTTCGGCCGATGCCGGGTGGTCCGGAGCGACTCCGCAAGTTCGCGGTTCACGTTCGCGGGCCGCTGGTGCTGGTCTCGCTGGCCGAGAATCCGCTACCGCTCACGGAACTGATGCAACCGCTGGCCGAAGCGTGCGATGAATATCCGGCCGAGAGATGGCGACTGGCAGACGCCTGGGATTACAGCTTCAGCACGAACTGGAAAATCCCCGTCGAGAACACGATCGAGTCCTACCATGTTCCGCTCGTCCATCCGAAGTCGCTGGTGAATTACGGGGCTGAAGAAGACATCACGCATGAAATCCATCCGATGGCTGCCGTGATGCGGACACCAACGGTGACGCCCGCCTGGTATCGCCGCATGTCGCAGTGGGTGCTGCCCCGACTCGACCCTGCCTGCACCGTCGATCATTACCGGTTGTTTCATGGATTTCCGAATCTGTTTCTCATTCGGATCGACGCGATGCTACAGGTGATGGTCGTCTTTCCGGTATCGCCGACCACTTGCCGAATGACCGTTCGCGTCTATGGACTGCGCGCGGCAAGAGAAACGTGGCTGTCGCGGTGGCTGACTTGGGGGTGGGGAAACCTCAAGGCACGCATTGTCCGCTGGGTTCTGTCGGAGGACGCTCGACTTTACCCGGATATGCAACGGGGGATGGAAAACAGTCCGTTTGCAGGCACGATCAGCTCGCGTGAAGAACTGGTGTTTGCATTTCAGGACTACGTGCGGCGGGGCTGCGGCATGCCGACTGAGGATGCGAAAGCGACATCGTGCGCTGTCGCACGTGATTGTTTGCGAGGAGAATAAGGAACGTGCCACTGCTTGCCGTCTTCGACAAGCAGTGCTTTCTGGCTGCGAATTCGAAGACACTGCTTCTCCGAAGACTCCGAAACAGTGGCACGGCCGTTCGATGACTTTGCGAAAAACGTTCACGCTTGGTCGTACCTCATTATAATCCTGTCTGCCAGCGAGTCTGCAACATGAACGTCTTCACCCCCGATGCTGCCCTGCGTCGTTTTGCTTATCTCGTCGCGGGACCACGAGATATCGCCATTAACTTGGTGCTCAATGGTGCCATCGCATGGTGGATCTTCGGTGGCAGCGAGGTCGTTCCGCTGGCGGGACCCGATTCGATATTCAAGATGCTGCTGCCGATGGCGGCAATCGAATCGACTTTGACATCGTTCTTCGGTCTCCTGAACGGGACACGAGAACTGAATAAAAAGCCGCGATATCAGACGATGCCGCGCCGGAGACGCTGGATCATTCTGATGGTCACGTACAGCCTGACTCAGGGAATTCTGGGGTTGTCGGTGTTCGCAGCCGCGATGTTCCTGGCGCGCTGGCTGGTTCCGACGGTAACGCTTTCGCCTCGATGGGTGCCTCCGATCATCGGTTTAATATCGGGGACCCTGGCGTACGTATTGCATTCCCGGGCTGTGATCAAGTCTGAAACGACCGTGTATGCCTTCTCTTCGTTTGACGCTGGAGCCAACGGCTCAGGCTGATCGGCGTTCAGCCGAGCTCTTATGAGATAAGAATGCCTTGCAACTCCGAATGATCGGCTGAACGCCGATCCGCCTGAGCCGTTGGCTCTCGGGTCAAACGAATTCAGGAGTCAAACGAATTCAGGAGTCAAACGAATTCAGGAGGGTCAAACGAATTCACGATTGGCCACCGGCCGTCTACCTCTTTTTGAGAACAGTCGCTCACAGTCATTTAGTCAGAAGTGAGTTCTCGATTAACGATCGCGTCGAGAAGTTGCGAAAGATGATCGAAGCAGCTTCCGGTCCAGTGTTTCTGGCGTGCAAAGCGTTCCAGACTCTCCTTACTATAGGTCGCGCTTCCACGAACCTCGGTGCCGACCACAATACTTTCCGTGGGGTAGGCCCCGTGAGAAAATGCGGTGAATTCAATCAGTGCCTTGATTCCACATTGCTGCGAGTCATGCAGATTACCATCCGCGGTGACGTGGTGCAGCGATTGTCGCTCGTTCGATGTGACAAAGGTGTGCAGTTCCAGATCGTTGCTGGCGTCGTCGGCCGACTCGAGGGAATGACTCGACGAAGCCCGGCTGCCGCGCGTCGTATTCCGGCTTCGACCACGGGCCCGAATGAACATCAATTCGTAGATCGACCTCGGTTTCGATTCCACCGTGCCGGTGGGACTGGCCGTATAGCGATGGGCGAGGACCAGAGTCCTGAGATTCTCGGCAATCAATTCTTCTTCCGGAAGCAGCCAGATTCCCAGGCCACGGAAATCATGCATCGACTTCGCCACAGTCTCTGTGAATTCCTGTGTGAGGCGGGAACCGG
>Ga0206811_1091_pt1 | contig 19023 bp, 12 predicted proteins | sample Alteio_BWOrgCont_53_FD_152886 | JGI IMG/M metagenome (GOLD analysis project Ga0206811, IMG submission 152886) | Enriched cells from forest soil in Barre Woods Harvard Forest LTER site, Petersham, Massachusetts, United States -... | ecosystem: Environmental > Terrestrial > Soil > Temperate forest >... | reverse complement strand
CTTCCTTGCCGCAGAGCCAAATCCTGGTTGAGCATGAACCCTTCGTGGTTGCTTGGGCTTATGCCGAACAGATTCCCTTTATCTTTCTAGAGATAGCTCGTCTGCGCGAAGTGACTTTTCGCGAAGTCAACGAAGGTACCGGCCTGCCGCGCGATCTCGACAGCTTCGACTCCTATTACCGCCATTTGTTCATGTGGGACAGGGACAAACAGGCCATCGTGGGTGCCTACCGGTTTGTTCTTTCCGATGAAGTGCTGCGAGACTTGGGCCCCAGGGGATTTTACACATCAACGCTTTTCAAATATAAACCCGGATTTTTTGAAGCGCTCAATCCGGCCATGGAGCTTGGGCGTTCATTTATTGTCTCCAGCTATCAGCGCAAACAAGCCTCGCTTGCACTAATCTGGCGGGGGCTGGGCCGCTTCATCGCCACCCACCCGCGGTACAAAACGTTATTTGGCCCTGTATCGATCAACCCGGACTATCAAACGCTGTCTCGTGATTTGATGGTGCAATACCTTCGTTCGCAGAGTTATGACCCCGAGCTTTCCGAGATGGTCACACCCAAGCGCCCGCACCGCCAGCAGAAGCTCCGGGGTACGGAGAAACGCGCCTTGCGGGCCAGCGAGTGTGACATTGATGACATATCCGCCCTCATCTCCGAAATTGAAACCGATAAAAAGGGCGTCCCCGTGCTCTTGCGCCACTACTTAAAAATGAATGGCCGCATCGTGTCTTTCAATGTGGACCCTGATTTCGGCCATTGCCTCGACGGGCTGATCATTGTGAACCTGGCCCAGACTGATACCAAGTTGCTCAAAGCCCACATGGGGAGCGAGGGAGCAGAAAACTTTCTCTCGTATCACGGGACAACCCCCCGGGCGCGTTTAGCGCCAAGCCCAACCTACGAATCCTAGCCAAGATTGGCATCCCAGGCGACGGACGAAGCTGGCGGGCTGGCGAGGCTGTCATGCAAGGTGGCGGGATCGATGTCGCTGCGTTCCATCAAGCCGAGCAAGGCAATCATGGTTCCGGCCGCCAGCACCATACCGGCAAGGAATAGAATCGTGAGCAACGGGGCGTCATAAATCAGGTGCATGAACCAAAAGATGACGCAGAAAAACTTCACAATGGAAACGGTCACCAGAACGGTCATCAGCACCGCAGGCGGAAAACGCACAAAGATAATGACAATTTCAATGCCCGTAAACAGCGACAGAAACATGGCCAGATTCACAAACGCATAATAGCGCTTGGATTCCTGGGCCAGAATCTCCTGGGGCGAATGGGCGTGCGCGGCGGCGGTGCTCATGACAAAGAAGTAGGGTTACTTGGCCGGGTTGTAACCGGGGATGTATTCGACGAGGTAAACCGCCGTGAAAATCACAATCCAGACAATGTCGACGAAGTGCCAGTAGAGGCCGGTGATTTCCACATCGATAGCGGCCCCGTGCATATTTTTTTGCATCCGGCCGGTGTAGGAATAAAGCAGCATGGAGACGAGCCAGAGTACACCGATGGCGACGTGGGTGCCGTGAGTGCCGGTCATCAAAAAGAAGGTCGAGCCAAACACGCTGTTTTGCATCGAGAGGGAAAGTTTTTCCGGCTGGCCAACCATCTTGAAGGCAGTGACAATCCAATCCGGATGGCTGCGCAATTGTTGCTCTGGCGTAAGGGCTTTGTCTGCTGGAGATGCGTTGGCGGGAACAGCCAGCCAATCGGGATGCTCGGCATAGAGGCGGCGGGCGAGGTCGGCTTCGGCACGGTCCGCGCTGGCGGGGCCTTCGTAGGTGGAAGAATGTGTTTCGCCGGCAGGGGTTTTGATGGAGAAGGTGTAGAGGGCGTGGCCGTCAAAAAAGTGGGTGAACTCATACACCTGGCCAGTGAGGAAAATCAGCCCGAAAAATATGACGCCGACGCAGGCGCGCCGGAAACTCTTTATCTGCCCCTTGTGCATCGCCGAAACAGCGAGGGCCATCAGGAATGAACTCATCAACAGAATAAACGTGGAGAAAGAGGTAAGCTGGATGTCGAACGTGGTCAGGATGTCGATGGCGGTCTTCTCCGTTGCACCATAGGGATAGAGCTTGCGATAGACGAGGTGCGTGGAAATCAGGGTCCCGAAAAACATGCAGTCCGACGCCAAAAACAGCCACATCAGCAGCTTTTTGGTTTCGATGCCGGTGGAGGTGGGGTGTTCGGCGTGAGCCTCGCTATGGCCGTGTGAAGCGTCTTCGTGGGTAATGGCGGCATCCATGGTGATATCTTTCAGCGCTAAAAGAATTAATGATGTGCAGCCGACGCGGGAGCGCGCGATGGCTGGGGCGGGGTGGGAGGAGTTGCCTCATCCGGCACGACGAGATGGTAGCCACCCGGAGCTTCCAGCGCCCAGAGATAAATGAAAAACACAGTGGTGGTCAGGCCACTGATGGCCATGTAGCCGCAATAGGGCACCCCGGCGCTCATCAGGACGATCCCAATGCCAAAGATAAAAAAGCCAAAACCTGCGCCCAGGGGCATCCACGACTGGCTGGGCATGTGCACGCCATGGGAGAGATCAGCATTATCGTATTCGATGGGCGTGCCGTGGTGTTTCTGCATCCACCAGGCGTCGCGGCAGGACACTATCGGCAAGCGGGAGAAATTGTAGGCCGGCACCGGGCTGGGCAGCGACCATTCCAAGGTGCGTGCGCCCCACGGGTCGGGGCCGCAATTGCGTTTCTTGCTCAACACAGTCCAGACCATGTCGGCAAAGCACAAAAATACGCCGAGGCCGAGAGTATAGGCGCCCATGGTGCAGACAAAGTTCCATGGTCCCCAGCCCTTATCGCCGAGGTAGGTGTAAGTGCGGCGGGTCATGCCAATCAAGCCGAGGTAGTGCATGGGCCCGAAGGTGACATTGAAGCCAATGATGACCAGCCCGGCGACCCAATAGCCGAGTTTTTGATTCATCATTTTGCCGAAAATTTTGGGAACCCAATAATAAATGCCGCTCAACAGACCCAAAAGGATGCCGCCGAGCAAAACGTAGTGAAAGTGGGCGATAATAAAATAACTGTCGTGTTGTTCAGCGTCAGCCGGCGCGGCAGCGTGCATGATACCCGAAAAGCCACCCAGCATAAACATCCACACGAACCCTAAAGAGAAAATCATGGGCACGGTGTATTTTATCCGCCCGCCCCAGAGCGTGCCGACCCAGTTGAAGATCTTGACGCCCGTTGGCACGGCGATCGCCATGGTCAGCAACGAAAACGCGGCGGTGGCCACTTTGCCCAGCCCGGTGGCGAACATATGGTGGCTCCAGACGGCGAAACCCATCAGGCCGATCACGGCACCGGAAAAAACAATGATGGGGTAGCCAAACAACGGTTTTCGGGAAAATGTCGGCAATACTTCCGAAACGATGCCCATCGCTGGAAGCACGAGAATGTAAACCTCGGGATGCCCGAATACCCAAAACAAGTGCTGCCAAAAAATGGGCTGGCCGCCGCCGGCGCTGTCGCCACTGGCCATGACACGGAAGAAGTTGGTGCCAAAGGTGCGGTCAAACAACAATTCCGCGAGCGCAATGGTGATGGCGGGAAAGGCGAAGATGATGAGGAACGAAGTCACCAGCGTCATCCAGCAGAACACGGGCAGGCGCATCATGGTCATACCGGGAGCGCGCAAGTTGATGATGGTCGTGATGAAGTTGAACGCGGCGGCGAGCGAGGCGACGCCCAGAATCTGCAGGCTCAAGATCCACACATCGGTGCCGATGCCGGTAAAGGGTTTTTCCGTCAGGGTGGCGTAACCAAACCAGCCGCCGCCGGGAACAATGTCGGTACGTCCGTCAATCGGATTGAAAACGCCGAGCAGATTCAGCGCCTGGAACAACCAGGAGATATTGAGCAGGCAAGCCCCGGCAAAGAACGTCCAAAGGCTAAAGGCATTGAGCCGGGGAAAGGCCACGTCGCGGGCGCCGATTTGCAGGGGGACAACGAAATTAAAAAAAGCGGCCGACAACGGCATCACCCCCAGGAAGATCATCGTCGTCCCGTGCATCGTGAAAAGTTGGTTGTACAACTGGGCCGTGATGAAATGGTTCATCGGCTTGATCAACTGGGTACGGATCATCAGCGCCTCAATCCCGCCCACGAGAAAGAAGAAGCAAGCCGCCGCGCCATACATGACGCCGATTTTCTTATGATCGACGGTCGTCAGCCAGTCCTTTACACCCACAAACCGATCCGGCCGCGGCAGGCCGACGCCGCTGCGCATGACAGGCAACTCAGTTTTATCTTTTACGAGAACGGCGGACATCGTTTTGCTTAAAGGTTGTTGGAGAAAGGATAGGGTTTAAAGCAGGAAATTGCAAGCGGGGGCTTGAAGGGATTACTTCAACGTCATCAAGAAGGCGGCGATGTCATGCCAGTCCTGATCGGTAAAGGGAGTCTTGTTGTTGATATTTTGTTTTACGATGTCGCGCAGTCCACCGGAGGTGGCGCCGGGCAGGGGATACCACATCAGGTTGCCGGGTTTGAAGTCGTAGGGGTGGGAAATCCAATTATAAAAATTGTCGCGCTGGCGGACCGGGTCAATCGCCTTGCCCTCATTGTCTAAATTATCGAGGAAGCCAGCCACAATCGAAGTGCGGGAGGCCACATGCGAGAGGTTCGGGCCAATGGTACCTGTGGCATTCGAACCGTCAATGGTATGGCACATCATGCAACTGGCCCGGCCAACGAAAAGCGCCGCACCGCGTTGTTCTGCGGTGGCCAGCATGGTTTTGTCCGGCGGAGTGGTCTCATTTCCTTTGGTTGCGATAGAGAATTTAGCCCAATCTCCACCGGCGGCGGGCGCAGGCACCTTTTGTTGTGAATGCTTTACCCAGGCAACGAAATCCTTGTCGCTGACGACCCGGGTGCGGAAGAGCATGAAGGCATGGGCCTCGCCGCAATATTGCGCGCACTGGCCGTAGTAGAGGCCATTTTCATACTTATCGGCGCCAATGGGGCCGTGGTCGTAGCCATCACTGGCCACCTTGCCATCGTCCGCCATCATCCACATCCAGTTCGCGCGGCCGGGAATGCAGTCAACTTTACCCGCGATTTTTGGCACCCAGAAGGAGTGAATGACGTTGTCGGAGCGCAATTTGAATTGCACCACTTTGCCGGCAGGAATGTAAAATTCGTTCGCGGTGGTGATGCCGAACTGCGTGTAGGTAAAACTCCACCACCATTGCTTGCCGTCGACCTCAATGGTCAATGGCTCATCCTTGGACGATTCATCCGTCAACTGGCCACCGGCGTCAGTGTACCAATTGCCGAGCAATGAGGGCTTCCAGTAGGGCTGGTTCGTCGGAAGTGCATCAGTGAGGAAAATGGCCTTGAGCGTCGGCACGGCGATAATGACCAACAGCGCAATGGACGCGGTGATGAGCGAGATTTCGATCATCGGGTTGCCGTGGCCCTGTGAGGGCATGGGTTTATTTTCGTCTCCCGGGCGTTCCCGGAATTTCCAGACGACCACGGCCATGGTGCCGCCCACGGTGATGAAAATGAAGAGCGAAACCCAGACAGTGATGAGAAACAAATCCAACTGATCACGTGCGACCAAACCATGCGCATCCATGGTGGATTGGGGGGTCTTAAAGCTGCAACCAGCCAGGGTTGCCAGCAAAACGATTAAGCCAAACCCCGCAACCCGGCCCAAAAGCCTCCGCCCCAAGCAAATACGGGGGTGGAAAAAGACCCCGCGCGTGGCCCGCCGCAGGCAGTGGATGATCTGGTTAAGTGAAGCCCTCAAGAACATGTAAGCAAAGACGAAGACTGCGCCAGAGCGACGCAATTAACAAGAATTTTCTTAATTTCCAACCCATGGGCTTACAAGCAGGAACCCCGGTTGAATCGTGGCTAATAGCAATACTAATTCACCCGCTAACGGCTCCTTAAACAGTGCCGTTGGTGTCTTCGTCCATGACCGGCGTGGGCAGTGGCGCGATTTGCGCTGGCTGGGGCGCGTCCGGCGTTGCTTCCTTGATCGGGGCGGGCTGATCCTTGATCAGCAACCACAATGGGGAAAGCGGGATTGAACAACCGCCGACGAAAAAGGCCAGCGATAGCAGGCCCAGGGATAAGAATTTTTTCACGAAAATGGGATGGGGGTATGCGGGGAACGCTGTTAGCGTCGTGCGCGAGGGTCATTCATGACTGATTCCACCGCCATTGGCAACCTGAATGTGAAGGGTAAAAATGGGCCTATGACGTGTTCCTTTTGCTTTTCCTTTGGGTGACAATCCTGATATGCGGAATTGGTGGATGCGTACCGACATTTCGTCAACCAATACGAGGATGCCTTGTCGTCTGTTCTGCCCGCGCCCAATCCTGACGAATTCCCCAAGCCGCCACCACCCGGGCCGGATGCTCCCGTCGCCTTGCTTTTTTCCCCGCATCCTGACGACGAAGTTATCACTGGGACATTGCCACTACGGCTGCAACACGAAGCTGGAGCGAGAATCGTCAATATCGCGGTAACGCTTGGCTCAAATCCTCAGCGCCGGGCCGCCCGCGTACGTGAATTGGAAACCGCCTGCGCATTGCTCGGTTGGGAATTGGAAATTCATGGATGGACTGGCCTGACCGCAGAAGCAGTGGATAGCACAGAGCCAAACCCGCAAAACTGGCTGGGTTCCGTGGTCGAGATACTCCAACGCTGGCAGCCGCGCTGGATTTTTTACCCGCATGCCGACGACTGGCATCCCACACACCGGGCGGTGAACCGTCTCATTGAAGCCGCGCTCAAACACGTTTCATTGCCGGCCGCTCCTTTTCGTATGCAGACGGAGTATTGGCATCCACTGGCCCAACCGAATCTCCTGGTGGAATGCCCGCCGGATCACGTGGCGCTCTTGATTGCGGCCTTATGCTGCCACCAGGGCGAAATCGCCCGCAATCCTTACCATTTGACGCTACCGGCGTGGATGGCTGACAATGTGCGTCGTGGCGCGGAAATTGTTGTCGGCCCCGGCCAGCCAGCGCCCGAATTTAAATTTGGCGTCCTTTACCGTGTCGAACCAGGACTGCCCAAAGGGTGGGATGCGGTTTTAGCTGCCAAAAAATCGACCATAAAGTAAAAAACCGGCCAAAGACGGCGTTCAACCACCGGACAACAGCTATTGCCAAGCGAGGAGTTTTTCCCTAGTGAATTATGGATCGTTTATGAAATCGTCTCGCCGCAGTTTTTTTTGGCGCATGGCCGCCGGGTTTGGAGCACTTTTCTTTGGGGGTGGGGCGGGCCAGGCGTATGCACAAACCAGGCATATCGATTATACCAGCATGAATTCGGCTTACTCCACCTCAGGAAACTCCAACCCCTATCTCACGGGAGTATCCGGCGCCTATCACGACGCGTCAGATCTTTCCTCCGAATACAGTCCGGATATGCAGAAGTTTTTCAGCAAGACCACCGGCATTGAGAAATACCTCACTTACGGCCGCGCCAACCTGCCCAACGGCACCGTCACCACGGGGAACAACTCTTACAGCGGCCAGATGAACCATTCTTTCGGCAGCAGTTTCTCCACCAACAACAGCTCCTTAAGCGGCCAGATGGATCAATCGCCCCTCTGGCAAAAGAGCTATTCCGGCCCGGGCAATATAGCGCAAAAAATGTCGTCGCAGTATGACCCGAATAACCCGCAAACAAATTCCGCGTTGCAGAAAATGTCCCCTTATAATTCCCATCCCAGTGACGGCCAGCTCGATTCACACGTCACCGGGCCATCCAAATTCACCGACTCCTTTGTATTTCACACTGCCAGCCAATACTCCAACGACAACGGCCTGAGCCAGACCGGGCGTGAACTATCGCTCCAAGACATGAATCGTTACATGTTTCAAGGCTCCCATTCCGGCGAACCGGGACTGCCGTTGACGCAGGCAGGGGGTACCACCAGCCAGCCAACTTTTTCCAGCGGCACGTCATTAACCAGCATTCCCGCAACTTTTGACGGCCTGGCGTTGCGCGGAGGCATAGTGCATAGCGGCACATCCAATGAAATACAGATAATGAACAAGGATGGAACCAAACCCTATCAATCGCCCCAGGCGGGCTTCGCCACCAGCAACAGTAATTCCAGCGACTCAAAAGATTCCGGACAGGAAATGATTTACTCCGAATTAGTGCAAAAGCCGTCAACCAATTCAGCGCCTTCATCCACTTTACCCACCGGTTCCACCATGTTCCCGGTTGGTACTTATCAAGCGACTACTTCCGTTGGTCATAATATACCGGTAGAGACCTCTGCGCCTAGAATCATCATAAGAGCGCCGAAGGGCAGCAAAGTTGAGCCGTACACGCCCGCTACAGGGCAGCCCAATCCCTAGTTAAGTCGGCCCCAACAGAGTCAGAATCTCCTCTGTGAGGAGCAGATTTAAATTAGACATAATGTTTATTGTGCGTTAAATAAGCCTAAGCCGAATGAAGCTTGGATGCGGTAATAGAGCTGGCGGTGGAACTGAGGTATTTTTTGACCGTGCGGCGGTCCAAAGCCAGTCGCCGGGCGGCTTCCTCATAGCTTCCCGAAAGCTGGTAGACTCGGCCCACATACTTGCGCAGGAGTTCATCGGCAGTCAATTGACCGGCGTCCAGCATGGCAGCCAGTTCAGCCGTTCCGCCATTGGATCCGTGACTGGCGGCTGGTTCCCGCGCCGACAACGTCGTCATAGTGTTCAAGCTTTCCGGCACATAGTCCCCATGGACGAGGATATTGCGCACCGCTTGTTCAAGTTCGCGGAAATTACCGGGCCAGGGATAGTCCAGCGGCAGATTGCGTTGGAGGAAGATGGAAGCCTCCTCGGTCAATTTGGTGGCTTCCGCCGGGCCGGTGATGCGCGCGGCGATATGGCGAATCAGGTTTGGCATTTCGCCAGGAGAATCCTGCAGGATTTCCCTCAAGGCCGGCGTGCGAACATGGTCGGCGCAAAGGCGGTAATACAAGTCTTCCCGGAAGCGCCCGGCGCGCATTTCCTGCGCAAGGTCACGATTCGTCGCCGCCACGATTTTGCCGGCAAAGGTCCGGGGTTCGGTGTCGCCGATGCGCTGGAATACGCGGGTTTGCAGTACGCGGAGAAGTTTGACCTGGATGGCATTGTCAGTCTCGCCGATTTCATCGAGGAAGACTGTCCCATGCGGTCCGCAGACTTCGAAGTAGCCCAGCCGGTCTCCCAGTGCGCCGGTAAACGAGCCGCGCCGGTGGCCAAAAAGTTCGGACTCGATCAACGTCGGCGAAAGCGCCGCCAGGTTGATGGGATAAAACCCGCGCAGGTAATCCTCGGCGAATTCCCGGCGCGAAGGGTCAAACGGCAGATGCCGAGACAGGCCGATGGCCCGCGCCACTAGTTCTTTGCCCGAACCGGAGGGCCCGGTGATGAGGGTGATTAAGTCCCCCATCCTGCCGGTGAGCGAATGCACATAGCGCGACATGTCGCGGGTGAAAATGGATTGCCAGACCCTCCCGCGCAAACGGCGAGCCGTGGGCGAAGCACCAATGATGCACTCATGGATGTGTGCGTAAGCGCGACGCACCTGGAAGAAGCAGGCAAAGAGCTGTTCGGGTGGTATCCCCAGCGGCAGACTGGGCTGATCGGTGGGAAAGAAACGTTCCAGCTCCACCCGGAATTTGTCATAAAACGTGCAACGCACCGGCGCGGCGCGGCGTTCTCGCGCAGTGCGGATGATTTTGTGAAAATCACCCACAAACTCATAGAAGAGCGCAAAAACCGCCAGATCGCGGTAGGTGTTGAGTTCATTGGCCGAGGGCGTACGGCGGCGCAGGCGTTCGCGCGCCTCATTAGCCAGGCGGAAGGACAATTCCGTCAGCGCAAGGGTGTTGGGATTGGCGGCGGCAATGGGCAGCCCGCCTTCCCAATCCAGGCCATCGGCCGGCGGGGTTTGCCAGGCATCGCCGAGCGCCTGACGCTCAATTGCGGGACGTTCGTCGTGGAACGGATTGCACCAGGTAAGCCGGCATAGGGCTTCGGCCTTCGGGCGGTCTGCTGAGTCAAATAATGGGGCGGGCATATTTTGGATGGGTTCGCAGATTATCTAACATCTTACATGCCAATTTTTGCCTTTTCTTCCTTAGTCATTATTTAAGAATGACTTAAGCAATACACAAAATGAACGTGCTTTTAGTCTATGACTAAATATGACCGACTAGACCAGCATAAAATGTCCGGTCAGGACAAGGTATGTTGCCAGCAAAAATCGAATAATAGCTCCCACTCGATTTGCTGAACGGCAAGGCAAAGCTGGGTGGATACTTTATCAGCTGTCGATTGGGAGACTTGCTCCACTTTTTCTATAAACGAGTATGGCTCCCAGCGCGGAGAAGCCGGCCAGCCAGCGGAAATGGCGGCGTCATTCAGCGCTGGAAATATCGGATGCGAACCAACTCGACGAAACCAATAGCGCGCGTTGCCGTAGTCTGGTTCGCGGCGATGAAGAATGGCGTGCCAGAAACTGCCGCTGGGTGTTTCGATTTCTTGCGAGAACCGGTGTGATTCATCGAAAAAACCGTGCCGCAGCCATAACCCGGCGAGGCAGCACTGCGCCATTTGTTCATCGCGGACTTTTTTATGGGCATGGGAGAAAAGCTTTTCCGGCGTCAACGTGGTCAGCGCGGCGCGAGATTTTTCATTGGGACGGCCCATGTCCAGTGGCGCGGGCGGCACGCCTTCGAGCAAACCCGCCACAACCGGCCCATAAATCTGAAAATCCATTTTACTTCAAGGCTTCGAGCAGGCGTTTGAGCTCCTCACGCTTGGCCTGGTTTTCCGCCAGTTGCTTGCGCGCGCCTTCGATGACCGCGGCCGGAGCTTTCGAGGTGAAGGCTTCGTTGGCCAGCTTGGCTTCGCTGCTGGCGATGACTTTGTTGAGTTGCATAAGCTCTTTACCAATACGTGAGCATTCAGCTTCTTTATCGACAGCAACATCAAGATAAAAAGTCCCCAAAGGGCTTAGCGTAGATGGCAAACCTCTTGAGCCATCTGAATCAGAAGCGATCTCAATTTTCCCAATTAACCCTGAAATTACTTCTGGATATACTTCTTGCGCACGCAAAAATTCGTCGTTTGGTTTTACAAAAACTCCCAAGTCTTTTCGATTTGCGACGCCGCTACGGGCCTTAAGGCTATTTACATTTGAAACTGTAATTCGCAGACCATCAACGCGGACTTGTTCGACGACATTAAAACCAAACCCCAAATGGGTGGGAACTCTAGGAAGAAACTCGTTGCAAGATGCGTTTTGAAGAAATTGCCCATTAGGACTAAATCCAAGGGCAGTCCATAGTTCCTCTGAAATGAACGGCATAAATGGATGTAGATTTATAAGCAATTGGCGGAGGCAAATATCCTGAACAGCAAGCATGTTTTCTCGCAATTGACTTTGTTGCAACCGTGGTTTCGAGACTTCTAAATACCAATCGCAATAATAAGCCCAAAAGAAATCGTAGAATTCAGATGTTATGAGGTTGAACTCATAATTTTTAAAATGAATTTTAATATTTTTGTCGAGTGCGAGCAATCTTCCCAGCATACAGCGGTCGAAAATATCAAGGAAGTCTTTGTTAATTCGCTTTAAGACCAGTTCTTGCGATGAATTTCCGGTAACAGGCCCTTGCATCTGGCGAAAGCGCGCCGCGTTCCAGAGCTTGTTGCAAAAATTGCGGCCCAGTTCGACGTTGGTCTCATCGAAGAGGATGTCATTGCCCTGTGGGGCGCTGTTCATGGTGCCGAAGCGCAGGCCGTCGGCGCCGTATTTGTCGATCAGATCCAAGGGGTCGGGTGAATTGCCGAGGGATTTGGACATCTTCCTCCCCTGTTTGTCGCGGATGATGCCCGTGAAATAGACGTTCTTGAACGGGATGCGACGGTCGAGCGCTTCACCTGGGCGCATGAATTCGAGGCCGGCAATAATCATGCGCGCGACCCAGAAGAAAATAATGTCGGGGCCGGTAACTAAGTCACTGGTGGGATACCAGAAGTCCAATTCCTGCGCCTGTTGTTTATTGGGTTCGGGCCAACCCATGGTGGCAAACGGCCAGAGCCAGGATGAAGCCCAGGTGTCCAGCGAGTCCTCATCCTGTTCCCAATTCTGCGGGTCAGATGGGCCATCCACGGAGACATGGCGGTTTTTGGCGTCGTTGCGGTCGGCGCCTTTTTTATACCAAACCGGAATGCGGTGCCCCCACCAGACCTGGCGCGAAATGCACCAGTCCTGAATTTTATCGAGCCAGTTGAGGTAAACTTTGCTCCAGTGGTCGGGCCAGAACTTGATGTGCCCGTCGCGCACGGCGGCCTTGGCCTCTTCGATACGCGGGTATTTTAAGAACCATTGTTCAGACAGACGCGGCTCGATGGGCACGTCCGCGCGTTCGGAGAAGCCGACGTTGTTTTCATACGGCTCCTCTTTGACGAGCAGGCCCAAGTCCTTCAACTTCTCCGCGGCAACTTTGCGGGCCTTGAAGCGGTCCATACCCTTGAACTCCTCGCCGGCGAGTTCATTGAGTTTTCCGCCCGCATCAATCACCTCAACAATCGGCAAGTGATGGCGCTGGCCGATTTCAAAGTCCACCTTGTCGTGCGCAGGCGTGACCTTGAGCGCGCCGGAACCAAAGTCCTTATCCACGGCGGTGTCGAAAATGATTGGAATCTGTGCCCGCGGAAATGGACGCCAGACGTGGCAGCCGCGTAAAGGCGCATAACGCGGGTCATCGGGATGGACGGCCACGGCGGTGTCGCCCATCAATGTCTCCGGACGGGTGGTGGCGATGTTGATGTATTCGCCGGGCCGTTCGACGATTTCGTAGCGCATGTGATAGAGCGAACCTTTCTGCGCTTTGGGAATCACTTCTTCGTCCGAGAGCGCGGTTTGCGAGGCCGGGCACCAGTTGACCATGCGTTTGCCGCGATAAATATAATCCTGATTATATAATTTCACGAACGCCGTAAGCACGGCGCGGCTGTAGGCCGGGTCGAGGGTATGGACGGTGCGCCCCCAGTCACAGGAACAGCCCAGGCGTTTTAATTGCTCGATAATGATGCCGCCGTGCTTATCCCGCCATTCGACGACGCGTTCGAGAAATTTTTCGCGGCCCATCCGGCGCCGATCAAGGTTCTCTTTCTTTAGTTCCTTTTCGACGCGCGATTGGGTGGATAAACCGGCGTGGTCGGTGCCCGGCAGCCAGAGAACGGCCTTGCCCTCCTGCCGGGCGCGGCGGGCGAGGATGTCCTGAATGGTGTTGTTGAGCACATGGCCCATCGTGAGCACGCCCGTCACATTGGGTGGCGGGATGACGATGCAAAACGGCTGACGAGCGGGGTCGGCCTGGCCCGCAAACGCGCCAGCATCGAGCCACGCTTGATACCAGCGTTGCTCGACGAGTTTGGGGTCGTAGGCTTTGGCGATGTCGGTTCCGGCCATGGGCAAAAGGAAGACGATATAGAAAAAACGGAAGATGGAAAATGGAAAATGAAAGAATAACAAGGCCCCACCAAGAACGATCTCATCTTCGTTAACCGAGCCAGTTTTGCGCTTCAAGGTTGCTCCGGCGGGGGCGAATTCATTAACTTAATCCCTTCATGCCTAATCCTGCAGTTGCCGCGGACAACCTCGCGCGCTTGCGCCAGCAAGCCGAGGCGATGCTGCGCCCAAGCGAGATACTGACGAAAGCCGAACGCCTGCCGTGGCTGAAAAAGTTTCTCCAGCAGGAACATGAGCGCCTTTTTGCGGCGCACCGGGCCGGAGCTTCGGGACGTGAAATCACCTTTGAGCGTGCCCAGCTCATTGACGTGATTTTGGAAATGCTCGAACGGTTTGCCAACCAGGCCTACGAAGCAGCCAACGGCCCCTTGCCCATCCAGACTTCGTTGGTGGCCCTGGGCGGTTACGGGCGCGCGGAAATGTGCCCGCATAGTGACGTGGACCTGATGTTCCTCTTCCCGCAAGCAGTAAAGCCCAAGGTGCTCGAATCGGTGCAGAAGGTTTATACTGACGAAATTCTCTATCCCTTATGGGATCTAGGGCTGAAAGTCGGGCACTCAACCCGGACCATTAAAGAAGCCATCGACGAGGCGAAAAAAGACATATCCACGAAAAACGCCCTGCTCGAAGCGCGATTAATCACTGGTTCGGCAAACTTGTTTCAAGTCTTCGCCCAAGCCTACAATAACTTCTGCCGCGGTGAATCACCCCACGAATACATCAAGACCCGGCTGCTGGATCAGGCGACTCGGCGCGCCAAATATGGCAACACCGTGTTCCTCCAAGAACCAGAAATCAAGAATGGCGTCGGCGGATTGCGCGACTACCACAACATCCTGTGGATGGCCCGCATCCGGCTAAACACGGGTACGCTGGAGGAACTGGTTACCCGGCAATACTTGCAACCGGCTGAACGAGACTCGCTGGAAGCCGCCTATGATTTCGAGTTAAGGACGCGTAATGAACTGCATTTTTCCAGCCCCCACCCCACCGACCTGCTGGATTTGGAAAAACAGCCCCAGGTGGCCCTGAACCTTGGCTACACCAGTGAAAATATTTTTCGACGCATTGAAACTTTCATGCGTGATTACTATCAGCACGCCCAGGACATTTATCAGCTTTCCGTCCTGCTGGAACGGCGGCTGGCTATTGTGGGCGAAGAACAGTCGTCCTGGAAGCATTCGCTCAAGGGTTTTCTCAACTTTCGACGTCAGTCCCGGCAAAAGCACGTGGATGGATTCATCGTCACGGGCAACACCCTCGCGCAAGAAAACGCCGATATTTTCAAACAGGACCCCGCCCGGCTCATCCGTGTTTTCCGCCTGGCCCAGCAAATGGGCTTAACGTTCGATTTTGACCTGACGCTGCTTATACGCAGCCATTTGAATCTGATCACGCCCCAGTTGCAAGCCGACCCCCATGCGGTGCGGAGTTTTTTATCGATCATGCAGGAAGTTGGCCAGGTCCACCCCACCCTCGCGCTCATGCATGAACTAGGCGTCCTCGCCAGGTTCCTTCCGGAGTTCAATGGTCTAACCTGCCTGGTTCAACACGAGTACTACCACCGGTATACCGCGGACATTCATACCCTCAACACCATCAAGGAGTTAGATGCTGTTTTTTCCTCGCCTGATGATTGGATAAGGCAATTCGAGGACGAGTTGCGCAAGACCAACGAACCTTGGCTGATTTATCTGATGCTGCTGTTGCACGATATCGGCAAAGGAGTGGGCATTGAAGACCATGCGACAAGCGGGGTGCGCATTTCCAAGCCCTTGCTGGACAGGCTGGGCATTCAGCCCAAAGCACAGGAAACTATTTTGTTCATAATTAAGCATCATTTGGAAATGGCACGATTCTGGCAGAGGTATGACGTTGACGACCCGGCCACGGCCCAAACGTTTGCCGAAATTGTGGGGGACCCAGAGGTCCTCCGCTACCTTAACGTGCTGACGTATTGTGACGCCCGGGGCACCGCGGTTTCGCTATGGAACAGCTACAAACAAATTTTGCACCACCGGCTCTTTGTCGCGACCCTCGAAGTGCTCGAAGGCCGGGAATCCGCGCGCACGCGCCAGCAAGAGAGGAAGCAAATGCTCCTTAAGGAAATCACCGACCTCAACCAGTCCGGCATCGCCAACGATGAGATTGAGGCGCACTTCAACGTCCTGCCTGATCGGTATTTTGTCCACACTTCGGCCCAGGAAATCTATCTGCACATCCGCATGGTCAACCGCTTGCTGCACAGCATTGCGCAGGCGGAATCCATCGGCTCGCTTGTCCCCATCCTGGACTGGCAGGACGACCGCGACCAGGCGTTGACGGTGGTCAATGTCGTGACGTGGGATCGCGCGGGGTTGTTCTTCCGCCTGGCGGGCGCATTCACGGTGGCCGGAGTCAACATTCTCAGCGTCAAAGCCATTTCCCGCACCGACCATATTGCGATAGACACCTTCCTCGTCTGCGACCCCGGTGGTGGCCCGGTGCAAAACCCCCATGCGAAGGAAATCTTTGAGCAGGCCATCAAAGACTCGCTGCTGCACAATAAAGATTTGCTGCCGCAAATCCAGGAGCAAGCCCGCAAGCATCGCCGGCTTTCCTACCTGCGCAGCCAGGATCACGTCAACGCGCCGTTGCCCCCCAGCATTGATATTTACCAGGAACTAGCCCAGCGCCGCACCATTATTGAAGTACAGGCGGACGACCGCATCGGCCTGCTCTACCAGCTCACCAAGGCCATTTCCGACCATAATTTCGATATTACCTTTGCCCGCATCTCGACGGAGCGCGGCGTCGCCATCGACACCTTCCACATCCAAAGCCTCGCCCCGGCTGATGCCGACATTACGGCGCAATTATTCTCCCTGCGCGATGAGTTGAACAAAATCGTCGCCCCGGAACCGTTGCAGGCGGCGGGATGATGCCCGGGACGGCAATGGCATTTAACTTCAGCTTATTTCCTGCCCGACAAAAACGCATCCACTTTGCTGGCGGTGATGACGCCGTAGTTGATGGTGCCAAGCCAGCCGGACATGATGATACCGACTGAACCGGCATGATAGAGGCCGGGAACTTGATCGGGAAGCTCCATTGAAACTTTGAGGCCCTCGAATTTGGTGCCGAAGGAGGTGCCGGCCCAATGCCGCACATAGCGCTGCACCGTGCGAGGCGTGGCGGCTTCCAGCCAATCTATTTTCTCGCGCACATCGGGAATGAAGCGTTCCAACCCGACGACTGATTCCTCGATGATGCGTTCCTTATGCTTCACATAGTCGGCCTCGTCCAATTTGGCCCAGTCCTGCCAACGAGCATTGATGGACGCGACAATGGCGTAGCGGTGTTCGGCGTTTTGCGGGCGCGTGTCGGGATAATAAACGGAATAGGTGCGGCTCGTGGTATGAAAATCCGTCAATTCCGTGCTGGTGAATTCCTTGGCATCGGAAGTGAACACGAGGTCGCCAATGTGCGGGATGGTTTCGCCCGCGCGGATGCCCATGTAAACCTGGCAGGAGCTGGAATTGATACGCACGGCGTCGGCCTCGGCAGCGTAGGCAGGGGGAAGATTGTCGCGACCCACCAGGTCAAACAGCGTATTCTTGACGTTGGCATTGGAGAGCACGGCGCGGCAACGGATTTCCTTGCCGTTAATAACAACGCCGCGCACGCGGGGGCGGCCGTCGGGGCTGGGTTCCGTCAACACGCGTTCAACAAGGCAGCGGTGGCGCAAGTCCGCGCCGTTTTTACGCAGTTCCGCCGCCATGAGGCCGATAAGCAAGTCCGTGCCTCCACGGAATATGTAGACGCCCTTGCTCATAAAATTAGAGAAGACGATGCCGTAGGTGATGGCCGGGTCGTCCAGGGTCGAACCGTTGGCATAGGCGATGGGTTCAAGCAGGAGGCGGTGCACATCACCACGACCTGGGAAAAACTCTTCAAACAGTTCGCGGGTCGTGCGCTGGTCGCGGTCGTAATAATTCATCTGCCGCAGATGCTCAAAGAACGCTGTTACTCGCTCGGTGGAAACCTGGAAGCGCTCAGTCAATTGCCGCGTGAAATCCTCACGGTCAAAAGTCGTTCGCAAATTGAACTGCGGGTTGACGAACCGGACGTCCTTGAGCTGCACAATGCGGTCGGAAATTTCCTTCGTCCAGTATTTGCGGCAGGATTTGATCATGCCGACCGGAAATCCGTGCAGTGAGATGTCAAAAATATGGCCGCGTTTGCGGGTGAACCAGGTGGCCAGGCCGCCGAACTGGTAATGGTGTTCGAGGACCAGGACGGAATGACCGAGTTTGGCCAGGTAATTTGCGCCGGTCAACCCACCCAGGCCGCTGCCGATGACTACCACGTCGTAGTCGTCACGCGCGCCTTTGAGGAAATCTTTGGCCATGTGGGTGAATATCGATGGAATGTGAGCGCAACGAGCGAAGCTGCCGCGGGCGAACTTGAGCATTTACCGCGCAGACTTGCCGCTGGCAAGGGATAATCTGAAATCAGCCGCAGAGTGCCATTGGCCTAAAACCCGTGAACACTGGCGGCGGAAGCATTAGAGTCTTTGCCATCACCGGCTTTGGCCAAGGCCGCCTTAATCTCGAGAAGCTTGTCATCCAATACCGTGCCAAAGAGCACGAGGTCGTTGTCAACCCGCTTGGCGCGTACCTGCCCATCGGCCCGTTGGAAGTCGTAACCGAGGAAGGAGGCGTTGCCCATATCGCCCTCCAGCACCACCGCATCGGCTTGTCCGGTGCTGCGCGTCCAATAGCTTGTGCCCTGGTTGACGCTGAGAATGGCCTCAACTTGCGCATTCGATAAGGGGACACCGACCCGATGGTAAATCTCCAATCCGGAATACTGTTTGTACATATACACCCGAAGTTCCCAGCCGGTGAGGTTGGAGGTGAGCGCCAGTTTTTTGGCGGCAGGGGTGCCGTCGTCAGTTTTGAAATAAATGTATTCCGGAAAATCAGGCGGTCGTTTGATCGAGCCGTTGCTATCCGGTGCAGGCTGGGTTTGCCCAATGGCCTGCCACAGAAGTTTGTCCACAATGCTAATGTCGAAACCCTGATTCTCCAATCGAGCACCAGGATAAAAGCTCCGCGTCAGCCCGGGATTGCGGCCAAAGCCCCGGCGGCCCGTGCCTGCGCTGCCGCTCGCTGCGGCGCTAATGGCTTCATTGCGCAAGCTCGCAGTCAACGCCGCGACGTCGGCCGGCTGCAGCCGTTGGGCTGTGCCGTCGGCAAACAGGCGTTCTTCTATCTGGGGCTGGCTTTCCCCAATACGTGCAGAAAGCGATGGCGCCGCCAGATTCAACAGGGCAAGGGACAGGCAAATGGTGAGCCCGGCGGTTAAGAGCCTTGATCCAGAAAATTTCATGGGTGCAAACAGAGTAAATTAACACACAGATTCCTGTTGGCAAGCCCGCCACGAACCGGCAGAAAGCCAGCAGGAAGGATCAGTGCGCCTTCTTTTCATTCGATGCTCAACCGTTTTTACAAT
>Ga0206811_1085_pt1 | contig 19139 bp, 18 predicted proteins | sample Alteio_BWOrgCont_53_FD_152886 | JGI IMG/M metagenome (GOLD analysis project Ga0206811, IMG submission 152886) | Enriched cells from forest soil in Barre Woods Harvard Forest LTER site, Petersham, Massachusetts, United States -... | ecosystem: Environmental > Terrestrial > Soil > Temperate forest >... | reverse complement strand
CTCTGCGTGTGGCTGGGAAATCTCCTCGGGCTGGCGCACAGCTACTGGGCCGCGGTTTCGGCCATCGTCGTCATGGCTTCGGACAACACAATGACGTTTGCCTCATGCCGCGACCGCATCGCCGGCACTGCCATCGGCGCCTTCCTGGGCTGGCTCACCTTTTACGTATGGCACGACCACTACCTGCTCTATGGACTGTCAGTGACGCTCTGCATCTTCGTTTGCAGCATGCTGGCCTATGAAAAAGCCGGACGTCTCGCTGCCGTGACGCTCACCATCATCGTCCTCATCCAGATCGACGGCGGCCCCGGCAAGGCCGCGCTGGCCAGATTTCTGGAGGTCAGCTTCGGAATCATTGTGGCTCTTGCCGTGACGCTCCTCGTGTTTCCGCCGCGTTCCACCAAGACGAAGGTAAATGCCGCCGTTTAGGCACCGAAGCCGGGCGTCTCCGACCGGGCTCGGCTACTCCTTTACACCGTCGTTTATCTGGGCACAGTCCATCCGCAGCGTTCCTCCATCATCGAACACCAGTCCGCTGAAGCGAAATACACCACCGACCGCCAGCGGGCTGGTGTTGAGCATCTGCGTATCGCTGTCTACATAAACGACGACCGTATTTGGATTTGTTAGCACAGCGGCCTGTCCTTGCGGCACAGCAAGATTCGGAAACAGGTTATAGGCGGGAAGCGAGATCGTGTAAGTTGTAAAACTACCGCTTGTGGAGATCGCGCTGACCGTGCCGTTGATGGTTTGCGGCAATAAAGTAACGGTGGCCGCCTGAAAAGGTCCATTGTTAGTCAACGCGTGGGTTGTGACGAAGATGTTTTGACCGGCAACCATCTTCGTCGCGTCGAAGCTGGCGGTAAACGGAAGAGCTCCCAGGTTTGTCATCTGGCCGGAGATTTGAAAGGCAGCATTACCGAAGCTGTACCCTGTCGGGCCACCACCGAAGTCGGTAAAATCCGGGCCCTGCACTTCAATGGCGAGCGAACTCATGGATGGCGCTGCGGCACTCACGTACGACTGTGGCCCGTTTGAAAAGGACACATTGGCCGAGGTTGGGTCGTACACTGCAACCCGGGTGGCCACCAGCGTTCCATCCGTCTGGATTGCCACGTCCATATCCACGGGCATTCCGGCTGCAAGCTGTGAAGCGCCAGTAATTCCCTGAAAGACCGTGCCGCCGTTAGAACTGACCTGCCAGATGGGAGCATTCGTACCGGCGCCAAAGTCTCCCGCTACGCTGAAACCGGTTCCACCCGCAGTCACCGCTCCAATCAATCCGCGAAGTCCCGAAGCCTTTCCGTTCGTGCTGTTCGTGGGCTGAGCCGCAAAAGTCACCGGAGTCACGTTGAAGGTCGGCGTGACACTGAACGGTACGGCGCCGCCTACGAGCGATGAGCAGCCGGAATAATTTGTCGACTCTGAAACCTGCAAATTCAACGCCAGCCCCATGCCGGTCCCGGTAACGGTAATGGGCTCCGATAGATTCGCGGTCACATTGCTCACTTGAGCCGTCTGTGCGGAATTGATATCAGTGCCTCCGCTGGCGGGATCGTAGGTTTCGCAAAGGGGAACGCCATGACTAATTGATATCGTCGCAGAGGTGTAAACATCCTGTGGAACATTTGCTGTTTGCAGCGGCTCTATGCCTCCATTCAGATGCATGAACTCGACATATTGCGGCAAAGACAGCAGAGAGACAGACTTACCCTCTTTATTGGTCAGGGTAACGCCGGTGATGTCGAGAGTGAGTTCAGATAGCTGATCGTTCCCGGTGCTTGTCGCCAGCAGAGTAACTGGTGTGTTTCCGGTGAGAGTGGTAGCAGCTCCATTGCCGCCGCCACAACCGTTTATGAGGGTCGCTGGCATAACAACGCAGAATGCCGATAGGAATGCTCGCAAGGCAGTCCTAGGAGAAGGACAAGGCAGTGAAAAGTTCATGAAGTCTCTCAAAAGAAGATAAGTGTTTCATTCGGGAGAGCAGGAAGTTACCTCTCAGCCCGCAGCGAGTATAACTTAGCGATGGCTCTAGTCTTCATTACAGGCATGTTCACTACACCAAACCTCATTACATCCATGTTCATGACACTAACGTAGAAAACTTGCTTGCTTAAATGTGTCAGTTGTTGCGTAATCGCCCTTCGGTAATTGAACGAAACGACGAGCTCCTAAGGGCAATAACGTACTTGACGGATTAAGCGTCGAGAGGATGATTACCATAGCGGGGGTGTGCTGTGAATAATCCCCATTACAGAAAAGAGGTTCGGCTGCTAATGCACAATTCTGATGCCGAAGAAATACAGACGGCAGCCGTCCGGCTTTATTTGGATGAGAGTGGAACTAGCGATCCCGGAACTCCTACTGCTGTAGTGGGAGGGATGATCATCAATCGCTCTCATTATGATCATTTCGAGCCCACTTGGTTCGACATCTTAAAACGGCATGATGTTAATCCGCCTGTACACATGAAAGAATTCGGCCCGAATGGAAAGCTTGGATGGCTATGTGTCAAACAGAGGAGAGAGCTATTTGCCGAACTTGTTACCCTGATAAATTCACACAAGATCTTTAGCATCTCTGCGACTTTGAGCAATAGCGAGTATGAGGAAAATTGTCCGCCTGAACTCCGGGAAGAACTTGGCGTTTATGGAATGTGCTTCAACCTTGCTGCGATGATTAGCCATAAGCTGGCTGACGGCAAATATGAAGGGAAAATTCCATTCATTCTGGATACGGGCAATCGATATGCAAATCATGTTCGCAGCGCTCATGCGGCGATGCTGGAACTCCAAAAGGAAGTTTTCTTGCATGCCGGCGGTTTGTATTTCGATGATGATACTTATTTTGGAGTTCTTCAGGCTGCCGATGTAATCGCATGGGGAGTGCGCCGACAAGAAAGCAAAAAGTCCTATCCACCAGGACTAGAGCAGATTGGAGAACTTCTACTCAAAGAGCAGGCACACCACAATAACGAATGGAAGGTGGAATGGCTTGCTGAACTCGGAAATTGGGCAAGGGTTACGCTAATGCAAAGGCGAGAATCCGAGGAATCCGATGCAGAAGAATTCTGAACTTGAGAATTTTGATTTGGCAATGGAAACAATTCTTCGCCGCCCTGATCCGAAAGCAGCTAAAGAGGAAATGGAGCGCGAGAAACGAGAGAACCAGTCGGCTCGGCATAGATCAGACGCTTTCCCGAATTTGAGTCACTGCGAACTCAAACCGGTCGGCATCATTCAGCGAAATTGTCCTTAGTCGCGCGAACGTTATAACGAAATTTTGGCTGCTCAATATCTTGTCAAGCCCTCGCAGACGATAAAAATCTGCAAGCCACTCATTACAAAGGGTAAATGATCGCCCTAAATTGGCATGTTTCCTGTTCGAACCAGCTATCATAAATATAGGGGACTCAACAGAAAGATTTCCGCCGCACCCAGTGCAAGTCATTGAAACAAAGAACTTTGCATACAAGCTCATCGGTTGCAATACTTTGCGGCCGTAAAAAAATCGAACCCAGCTTTTTCAAAGACTTAGCGACCCTCCCCACCCCGGGGGTAGGCTGGTCCGGGGCAGGACAGCGGCTGACATTACCGGCCAAATATCTTTGCGAAGAAGTGCCCGATGTGATGGAAGAATCCACCGGAATCGGCTGGTTTCTGGGGCGCAGGCGCCTCCGCTGGAGTTGGCGCTGGCTGCGTAGATGGCGGTGGAGGCGTAACCGCAGGTGCCGACGTAGTCTGGCTCGGAGCAGCTCCATTATAGGTAAGCGGCACCTCAACCTGGGCATGCGGCTGGCCTACAGGAACAACCGGCTGGGTTGGCGGCGGAGGTGGCGGCTTCAAACCCTCGCTCTCCGCAATCGGAAAAGCCGTATCGGCTGGTGTTGACGACGGGCCGCCGACAGGCTTGCCGTTGTTGCTGGCCACCGATACGGCTGCAGCCGCCGGGCAGCCGCAAGGCTCCGCTTCGTTGTCGACCACTTGCTGCAGGCTGCCGTGATCGAACAGCACGCGCTGGTTGGGCTTCACGCGGTAGATGCCGCCTTCGAACTGGCTGGTCACGGTCACGTAGGGAGCATTGTCGCCGTGATTATCGATGCACGTGTCGCCCTTCTGGTTCACGCGCATCTTCAGGTCTGCCTCTCCAGGACCGGAGACAAGAATGCGCAGATCAGGCGTCAGCAAAACGTCAGAATAGGAGCCTGTCTTGTAGCTGGCTTCAAGCGCGCCGCGATCGAGTGAGATCATGAGCGCGGTGGAATTATCCCCAGTGGCTGGGACAACCGAGCGATCGGTGGTGAGGTGAATCGTTGTCGAAGAGCACAACCGCAGTTCGCCACCACGGGCAAGCGTGATGTTCGCCGTCGTGTCTCCCGCAGTGATGCTTCCGTTGTTTCCGATTGTGGCCTTGCCGTTGGCGACTTCGAGCGAGCCTGAAACGGTAACGCCTTCGGTGGGAACGTAGGCGATGGGCTTCTGTTGCGCTCCTGCTATGTACGGTGATGAATAAGCGGCGCTTAACAAAAGCAGGTACTTCAATCGCATGTGAGCTAAAGCTCCAGAAAATTCTTGATCAACCGCTTGCCATCGTGCGTCAGCACGCTCTCAGGATGGAACTGGACTCCCTCAACTGCATGCTGACGATGGCGCAGACCCATAATCGTGCCATCGGCAGTGCGCGCAGTGATCTCAAGTTCATCAGGCAGACCCTTTTCCGCAACGATGAGCGAGTGATACCGGGTGCAAACCATAGGGCTCTGGATGCCGCTGAAGATGGTCTTGCCGTCATGCGCAACATCGCTCGTCTTGCCGTGCATCAGCTGCGGCGCGCGAACCACATCGCCACCAAAAGCCGCACCAATCGCCTGATGCCCCAGACAAACGCCCAGAATCGGGACTTTACCGGCAAAATGGCGCACCAGGTCAATTGAAATACCCGCTTCCTGCGGCGTACACGGCCCCGGCGAAAGCAGGATGCGGTCCGGCTCGAGCGCCTCCACTTCGTCGACGGTCAGCTCATCATTCCGGCGGACGGTCATCTCTGCGCCAAGCTCGCCCATGTACTGCACCAGGTTGTAGGTAAAGGAATCGTAGTTGTCGAGAACGAAGACCATGGGACTGATACCAGTGTACCGCGCCGGCGACTTAGGAGATTTGCTTCCGCATGAAGATGGTTGCCTGCGGATTGTCGTTATAACGCGGGCAGGGCTCATATCCATGCCGCCGGTAAAAACGAATCGCCGGCATCAAATCCTTCTTCGAATCGAGATAAAGCACTCTGTAGCTGTGTTCTGCCGCATATGCCTCAAGCGCCCGCAGCAGCGCTTCCGCCACGCCCTGGCTCCGATGTTCCAGGCGCACATAAAGCCGCTTGATCTCTCCACCGTTCTTGAGATCCGGCAGACGATGCAGCGCAATACAGCCGGCAACGACGCCACTGACCGTTGCCAGCCAAACGCCTGCGTCTTCAGTAAAATACTCGCGCTCAAACGCAGACCGGTCATCGCGCACCACGACACCCACAGCGTCGTAATACTCCGAAACAATACTGTAGGCTACGTCCAGTTCCTGAAGAGTTGCGCGGTGAATCCTCACTCAAGCAGAGTAAGTCATTCGGGGAGACGACGGTATCACCTTTATGCTAATCTTCCGCCTAAGAGGGATCGTCGCTCGTGGAGGTGATCCGATGAAGTTCGTAACTCTTGCCGTTGCCTTCCTTTCCATAGCCCCTGCCTTTGCTCAAAGTAATTTGAAGCCGGCTCCCGCCGCCGATCTATCCAAGCCCGGCTCTACATCGCAAGCCGGCTGCCCCGTCGCCTTCACCGATGTGTCTCTTGAAACCAAAGCGCACTTCATGCCAGTCCGGCAAGACTTTGCACCAGACGGCAATCTGAGATTTCAATATAAGAACCAGAGCGGTAAAGAAATTCAATCCATTTCCGTGCGTGCGGAATTAAAAGTAAAGAAGAGCGTCTACGATCTGGATGCGACAACAATCACACTCAATATGACGCTCACCGGCAAGAGTGCAGAAGAGACAATGCCTCTGGCCTTGCGGGCTTACGGACTAAGCCGTATCACTCTCGAACAGGTGTCATTTACTGACGGCACCATTTGGAATGCCAACACAAAAAACGCCTGCAGCTATGAGCACATGAACGGTTCCGAGCAGATCGGCAAACTGCAGTAGCCACTGCCATTATCTTGCATCCTCAGATATAAGGACACAATCCCGCTAAGCCTGCGCATCGACTCTTTGTCGTGGAGTTCCATCCCGCATCCACAAAATAGCATCCCTCTCTTTAGAGGATGCGTACTGACGTGCCAGATCCTCAGGTATGGAGATATGGTCAGACCCTGTTTTCTCGTCATTGACCGGGAATTTCCCGGTAGTATTTCAACCCGCAAATTGGTGATTGAAACTGCAAAATTCAATGTGCTTACCGCTTACAGTGCCACCGAAGCACTCGATACTTTGAGATATTTTCCTAATATCCATGGCATCGTGCTCGACGCCGATGTCCGCGACATACCCTGCTCGACGCTCGTAAAGGAATTGAAAACAATGAACCCAGCGCTTCCGATCATTGTCATTTCCGGGCCTACCGAGAAAATTTGCGACGGCGCAGACCAACATCTGGACAGTTTCGATCCCAAGCGTTTGCTTGGAATCCTTCAGGCTCTTGAACCTGAGAAAACAGCGGAAATTGAAAAACGCAACGAAGCCCTTAGCAAAAATGAAAGATGATCGTTGAATTCATCCACTCAGCGATGATTCCTCCTCGTTTGGGTTAAACGCTCATCGAGAAACAACCCTCTTCGTACACGTGCAGCAGCTGCTAAGATAAGCGTCAGCTTAGTTCGATCACGATGATGCTGTGACTGCACGTTGCCCGGAGTCGGCATAGGTGCCAACAATAAGAACCATTATTTTTACGCTGACACTTTTCCTAGCTGCTTCCGCAATCACATATGCCGAGGAGCCGCAGTCAGTCAAAGCTGCATATCAGGGCTACATCGCCGCGCTTGAGACTCGTCTTGATGCGCAAAATACTTCCTCCGGCGGCTTTCTTTGGCTCGATCAGAATAGCCAGCGACGTGATGCCGTCCGCAAAGGTGAGATTCCAGTCCAGCAGGTCGATACTCCACAGATACCCGGTGGAACGATCGAGCACTGGATTGGAGGCGCGTTCCTGCCCAGTGCGACAGTCGGGCAAGTGCTGAAAGTGGATCAGGACTATGCAAACTACGCCACCTACTACGCACCAGAGATTGTGCAGGCACGATTGATTTCCCGCAACGGCAATCACTACCAGGTGTTTTACCGGCTGAAGAAACATAAGATCGTGACCGTTGTGTTGGACACGATTCACGACATCGATTTTGTTCCACTCAGCACTGAACGGTATGCTGTGCGGTCTCGCTCTGAGAGTGTGCGCGAAGTTCGCAATGCCGGCGAGTCGGACGAAAAGGTTTTGCCCGAGGGAGAAGGTCTTGGATTTTTGTGGGCGATGAATTCTTATTGGCGTGTGCAGCAACGGGGTGGCGGAGTTTACATCGAATGTGAAGTGGTCACACTCGCAAGAGCCATTCCCTTCGGGATGGGAGCCCTCGTGAAATCCACTATCCAATCCTTCGCTTCGGAATCGCTTGCTAACACGCTCAAAGCAAAACAGCGTGCGGTATTGTCTTCGCATTGACCGTCAGTAGCGTTGATCACAACCACGAAACACTTTCTTAAGAGGACGGGTGCACCTCAAGTGAATGGTGCGTCGAAGTAACCGGCTGTTCGCGCAAACTATCGCGTAACCTGAAGAACTGAACCAGATAGAGCAGTCCCAGCGCAAAGAGAGTAATTGGCACGTTACGGCCCAGCGCCAATGTTTGAGCAATACTCAGATGAGCTTGTTTTTCCGTGTAGCGGACTTGAAAAAAATGCGTGTACGTAGTGGACGTAAGATAATTAGCAATAGTGAAAGTACGAATGCGACTGTTCCCGCGAGACGCCGCCTGGAAAACAACAAGGCAAGCGCCGGAAAGCTTAACAAAAACAAGTAAACATCGTAACTGCGGTGATACACCGGAAGCATCGTAAAGCAAACCGCCGACGCAATGGCTAAAAAATCTTTTTCGATCGAAGATTTCATCCGAATTACCAGATAAAACCAAGCCAGCAGCGCGCTTCCTGTAATCGCCCAGACAATGGGATTGTAAAAATGTGGTTCATCCCGGAATACGCTGACAGCGCTTTGCAGGTTTTCAAATAATGGCGCATCCATATCGGCAGGACCTGGATCAGCCGGATTTCCCCGTGCAACCATGTAGGTAAGGTTCGCATGCACGTCTCGCATCCAATGCACAGACGAGGGCATCAACGAAACCCAGAGAATTCCTGGCAGACAAATTGCTGCCGTCAGAATCGCAATCTGGATAGAACGCCGGCGATACTGTCGACTTGCAAAGAAAAAATAGACCCAGACGAGTGCCGCAATCTGCGGCTTGCACGCGAGGTTGATGGCAAAACAGATGACGCCCGCGACCTCATAGCGACGCTTCAGCAAACACCAGCTTCCGATCACGCAGAAACCGATGGCAACACCCGCTGGCTGTCCAAGCATCAGCAAAATTCTGCAGGTAAGCAGTGATGCTCCGATGCAGAGAATGGCAGGCCATGCAGCGTATGGCTGGCACAGGTCCGCCACAAGGAATGCTGCCATAAACCATAGCAATCGCGATCAAAGCCAGCCATACAGCATCCGCCCAGCTCCAAGGCAGCCATGCTACTGGAAGAATCAGAAAGAAAGTCCCTGGCGGATAGGTTGAGTTGTGTGGTTGGAAGGCAAGGTTGTCCTCCATGGTTCCCAGCTCCGAGATATTCCTGTTTCGTTGCCGCGATGTCGTACGGATTGCAGCCGGCTAGCAGGCAACGGGAAGCCGCATAAACAGGCTTAAAATCCCGCGAATGCAATGTATGGGTTTCGCTGATGTATCCACGGACAATAAACAACACACTACAAATACTTAAAAGCACTAATCCAAGCGAGAAGTATCTCTGTTGATGACTCACGAAATTCTCCTCATACAAACTGTTCCGGCCGCTAATCGTCACTTAGCTTGGAATACCTTAAGTTCTAGCCAATTTGATCAACTTGGCGGAACAGAAACATCCTAGGCTTCACGCCAATGTCCACCAAAGTAGCGATGAGTTCCCTTGAATCGTTCAGAGATACAAAGAGTCTTGTGCCATGCAAAAACTATATGGAAATGCCCACTATTCCTCTAAGGTTAGGCACTTTATGAAGTTTTCTGGCAATAGCCTTAGGCTTTTTCTAACGGTGGCGGCGCGATATTAAAGGCGAGGTGCTTCTCCTGAACATCGTCCAGAAAGCTCGCACGGGCTAGGCCCAGCTTCTTGAGCCGAAATTGCATGGCCGTTTTCATGACTCCCAGTCCATAAATCGTGCTTCTCCTGAAGTTGATGGACGAAGCTTCTGGGAAGTACTTGGTTGGGCAAGATATCTCCCCGACACGGAAGCCATAGTAAACAGCCTGGACCAACATTTGATTGTCAAATACAAAGTCGTCTGAGCAGGACAATAATGGAAGCCGTTCCAGCACATCCCTGCTCCACGCGCGATAGCCGGTGTGATATTCCGAAAACTTTTGGCCAATGAGCAGGTTCTCAGCAAAGGTCAGTGTCCGGTTAGAAATATATTTATACAGGGGCATGCCGCCCGCAAGCGCACCTTTGCCAAGAATGCGAGAGCCCAGGACAACATCGAACTCACCGGAGGCAATCATGGCTGCCATTGCTGCGACAAGCTTTGGGGTGTACTGATAGTCCGGATGGAGCATGACAACAATATCCGCACCCTGATGTAAAGCCGCGGTATAGCAGGTTTTCTGGTTACCACCATATCCACGGTTTTTGTCGTGACGGAGCGTGTATAGTCCAAGCTCTTGCGCTAACTCTGCTGTGCCGTCGGAACTGCAGTCGTCCGTGAGGATGACATTGTCGACAATCTCATGAGGGATTTCCTCCACAGTTTGCCGCAGCGTACGAATGGCATTATATGCAGGAAGAACGACGGTGATCTTTCGACCATTGAGCATGGGGGATACTCACCTCGAAAAGTTTTTGGAGTAGAGCGTACTGTTGCCTAACTAATTAGCAGTATGTCGAATGGGCCTATTTATGTAATCGGGCCGAGGTAGAAGGAGATAATGCCTCAGCTGCGTAATCCGTACGAAACAAAACGATCTGAAGCCTGCAAAAACTAATTCTGAAAATAATATGGTGGGCGAGGCGGGAATCGAACCCACAACCCCCGGCTTAGAAGGCCGGTGCTCTATCCGATTGAGCTACTCGCCCGCTTAGTTGCTTGCCTTATTGTAATAGCTGTTGCGGTCTCCAGAGCGTCGTGGAAAATGCTTTTGACGTCTGCCTCCGTGACGGCGCATGCTGCCGTGTAAAGAGTCACAGCGAATCCTTCATGATCATCTACGCTTGATGCCCGAACAACATATTCAACATGTGCCCGTGGCAATTCTATCTCGCGCAATTCGGCGATTGTAGCACGCACCCATGCTTCGTGAGCAGCAAAGGACGCGAAGACTCTCGCATCTCGCGCAACAACGTCGACATAGCAGGCAATTCCCTGCTGCGCCTGTTCCCGGCTTGCGCCAAACTCCAACGGATCAATGTCATCTGATGTGAGCAGCCACAGGTCGCACTTGGAAGTAAACACTGGAGAGATTGCAGCATTGAACGTGACGAGCGCTCGTGCTAACGCCGGAGCGGTCGCGGTTTCCTCCAGCCTGTTCGCAAGCGAAGGCGTATGACGTAGATTGATGAACCCTTCCCATGGAACTGCGATGACAGGAAGATCAGCGCCGATTTCAACCGACCAGTCAGCCTCCATCCGATTCACTCTGCACCATGTTGAGCAGGAAACCCATCAGCATCTTCTCGGCCCAATAGCCGTCATAGCCGGCAGCCTGCGCCAGAAACGCGCAGTGACCACCGTGCTGGGTCTCGAAAAAGTTGACATGAGGGTTATCGATAAGTGTCTGCCGCGTTTCCGGCAGCATGCGGATAAACGGGTCGTCGAGAGAATGGAGGATCAGCGTGGGCACGCTTAGCTGCGCTGCAACACGTGAGCTGGCGACGGAATAGTAGTAATCGTCGGCATCAGCGAAACCGCCAAAGCGAGCCACAACGTACTCGTCAAAATCACGCATGCTGTACAGTTTGCGTAGCATGCCGCTGACATAGAACGGCATGTAAATATTCGGAAAAAGCTCTGCTTTGCGGCGCACGCGATCGACCATGGACCGAAGAAAATATTTTTCATAGAAACGATTCGGCGGCTCATGCAGCGCAGCGGAAGAGGCCGCGAGATCCATCAGCGGCGAGACGCCCACCAACGCTTTGATTTCAGATGGAGCGGCTGCGCCAAGTTCCCCTGCGTATTTCAGCACCAGGTTGCCACCCATGGAGTAGCCGATGAGCGCAATCGCTTGCAACCGATGCTGCGCAACAATCTGCTCGACCACGCGTGCTATGTCATTCGAGCAGCCAGAATGATAAATAGCGGGTGAAAACTTGTCCGTGCCGCCGCAGCTACGCATATTCATGCGAACGACATTGCATCCTGCCGCCCATGCACGTGTGGAATTACCCAGTACATATTGAGAATTCGATGAGCCCTCAAGTCCGTGGACAAGAACAACTGTAAGCCGCTGGCTGCGGACGTCAGCAGCCTGCCAGTGACAATGGCAAAGTACGCGGGTCGGCCCATAGGACGCATGGCCTTCGACTGGCCTCTCTACTTCCACCAGCAAATCTTCCGGATCAGGCAGCGACCACTGGCGGGGCAAAAAATTGCCAACCAATGTCATCAAATGTCCGTTGTTCAGGAAACGGCGCGGCGTAAAGTCGCTATGCCAACCGTTTACAAAGGCATCTGCTGCGAATTTGGTGAATGTCTTCGTGGTCATATGTTTGAGAAACCTTTCAGCACGACTGAGGCATACATCGTGCTGGTTGGTTCTTCCACCCTGATCGGTTCAAATCCAACGGGTAGAGTATCAAAGCCTCCTAATATTTGGATCTATGGTTAAAGCTCACTTTCAAACTCGTCGCTTTGCCGCCATGGACAATGTCTGCACCCGGACTGGCAGCAATATCCTCGCTTCCGGTGATATGCCTCAGTGAAGACAAGATATGCCCCATCCATGTAGTAATCGACGCCCTCAACCAAAGGCTGGTTCTCGTCAGGTGGCGGGACCATGGTCATAGGTAGATTCTGTCAGCGGCAAAGGCAAAGTGGAAATCCGAGCACCTTGTGCCAATTGGCTTATTCTGACGTAATCAGGATGAGTACGTGTGTGAGGTTCGGCTGCCGTCAGAGGCGTCAATTTCGATTCGTCAAAGGTCACCCGGTTCCCTGGAACCGACGGGACCCGCTCGCCTGGGATCACGATCCCGAGCAGGTTCATGGGGTCCGCGCCCGCAACCGTGACTGCTTCCTGCTTTATGCCGCTGCGCCGTGTCTCGCGCAGCGATTCCAACGCCTCCGGCAATGCAAACTGCTCGCCGCTAAAGCCGGAGACAAACCGGCCGCCACGCACTTCGCCGCGCGCTTCCATGCGGCGCAGCAACCCCAGCAAGTCGCGCCAGCGCGGAATGGCCGCCTCGCGTTCCAGCACATCGCGGAAGACGACGCCATAGCGCCGCAGCAGTATTCGACAAGCTGACTCAATCTCAGCTTCACGCCGCTCCGCTGCCTGACCCGCGCTATCCGGAGGCCTATCAAACGGCTGCCAGTTAAACATGCTCCACCGCCCCGCAGCCTGCTTCGTACGTGCCATCGGTTTTATGCGGGCAGCGGCGGTATACGCCTGCTTCCGCTTCGGATCGATCAACATGCGCAAGCTGTCAAAACCGTCTGCCGTAACAAGGCCAGCCGCCACCAACTCCCACAGAGCAAGGCTCACATCCTCGGCGGGAGCACCCAGCAAGCGCACCAGGTCACCGGCAAACATCGCGCCGCTGGATGAAAGAACGCTCCGTATGCGCCCAGCAAGTACGCTTAAACAGGCGGTCAGGCAAGTCTCGGGAATTTGTCGCTGTGACAAGCACAGATCCATCCACAGCGCCTCTTCGCGTAAAAAGAATGTGATCGGGGCCATACTTGTTGGCACGACGCGTCGCGGTCCACCCGACTCCATAGAGTTAAATGCCGGATGCGGTGAAATCCGTCCCCATCCCACGACTCCTGTTAAACAAAGCGCGTCAAGCCAGCGCGGATCATACCCCGCCACTCGTTGTGGCAAAATCGATCGCTCCCACTCAATCGCTGGAGCCTCAAACCCTTCGAGACCGCGGAGCACCTCCAAAACCCCGTGCTCCCCTGCAAGCTGGCTCTGCGGCGCTACATGCTGCCATCGCAATAGCCACTGCATAAAGAGAGAGGGGGATACCGGCTCAACTTGCTTGCGTAGCGCTCCCAACGTCTTCTTGTGAATCCGCTGCAACAGGCGACGCTCGCACCATTCGACATCCTCATCGGCGACCGACTCAATGGGTCCTCGCCCTTCAAAGACGCCGCGCAGAATCGTGCCTGTCATCTCCAGTAGCAACATCTGCTTCCAGACTTCACTCGCCGAAAGACCAAGCTTTTCGGCAAGCAAACGCGAAGATACAGGGCCAAGAATAGCCATCCAACCCTGAATCGTTCTGCGGAGCACCTCTTCTGTGCTGGATACAGTTACAGATAGCTCAGGTAGTGTAGAAACCAGCTGTGCTTCTGGCCAACGCAAGCGCAGGTAACCCACTCGTTCCGCCGCGCAGAGATATTGCCGCTCTCCAAAACACACTATGGCCGCCCGTCCCTGCGTTTCCAGCCGAGCAAAGAATATGTCCCAATCTCGCGCTTCTGGCTGCATGAGCAAAGCAACCGGCACAACGACAAGCGAGCATAGCAAATCGTGCAGCTCATGTTCATCGCGAACATCCGGCCATATCTCTTCACGCACTTCGGCAATCGCATCCGGCGAAAGCCTGCCTGCTTCGCCCAGCAGCTTGTCCGGAACCATTCCGCGCAGGCTCACCGCGCGCGCACGCCTCTCTTCAAGCGGAGCATCGTCAAGGAATGCATACGGATTCGCATTTAACATCTCGTGCGCAAAGTGAGACGGCGTTGTCGTATCGACTGCAAGACAGCGGATCCTGCCTGCGTGCATGTCGGCAAGAACGCGCTTTAATCCCTCAAGATCCATCGCCTCGCCGAGCACATCTTTCATCACCTCGCGGACAAGAGGGTGGTTCGGAATCTCGATGTCGCCTTCGACATTCTCCTGGCATGCTGCGACCTGTGGAAAGACGCTGGCCAGCAGATCGTCCGAGCGCGTGCGCTGGATTTGCGGCGGAATCTTCTTGCCATTTTTGAAGCGCAGCAGTTGTAGGCTGCGACCAGCATCCCACTTCCAGCGTGACTTGAAAATGGGCGAGGCCAGAGACGCTTGCTCAAGTAGTTCCGTTACGGTCTGTTCGGTCAGAAACTGGAAAACATCGCTCAGCGGAAAACTATGCTGCTCTGCCAGTGAGATATTCAGTCCATTGTCGGTTGCCGCAGCCTGGAGCTCAAAATTGAAGCCGCGGCAGAAGCGCTTGCGCAACGCCAAGCCCCACGCTTTGTTGATGCGCCCGCCAAACGGTGCATGTAGAATCAGCTGCATACCTCCGCCCTCATCGAAGAACCGCTCAGCAACAACCGTCGTCAGCGTTGGCACGGTACCCAGTACTGCACGGCCAGCGACGATGTAGCCGATCAATTGCTCTGCACCTGAGTCGCAGACACCACATTCTCTTTTCAGCCATGCAACCGTTTCAGCCACTTCCGGATCCGACTGGCTCACATATCCCGGAAGCAAAGTGGTTGTGCGCTGATCAATCTCTTCGCGCAGGGTGGAAACGAATTCCGATAACTCCACCGTCCGCAGCGGCGCTTCTCCGCGCCAGAACGGCACCGTTGGTGGCTGCCCATGCGCATCTTCGACAAGAACGCGCCCCACACTCTCCACGCGCTGAATGCGCCAGCTTGTATTGCCCAGGAGGATAATGTCGCCGGCTGACGACTCCACCGCGAAATCCTCATCGAGTGTGGCAATCTGCACGCCTTCGGGTTCTGCAATGACGGCATACAGCGCCGTGTCAGGAATCGTGCCGCCGTTCGATACAGCAACGGTGCGCGCACCGCGTCTCGCCTGGATGCGCCCATGCACCCGGTCGCGCAGCAGATACGAGCCGTAACGCCCACGGCTTGCTTCGATGCCATCCGTCAGCAGGCAGAGTGCTTCCTCAAATTCTTCGTGCGTTAATTCGCGATACGGCTGCGCGCGCCGCAACATAGCAAACAGTACATCCTCTTCCCATGGCTCCGCAGCGCACGCAGCAACAATCTGCTGCATCAATACATCAATCGGCTTCGGCGGAATCTCAAGCTTGTCCAGCACACCTAAACGCATCGCGCGGATCAGCGCTGCGTGCTCCACCAGGTCATCGCGCGTAGTTGCAAAGAAGCGACCTTTCGGGATCGCTCCACGCCAGTGCCCTGCGCGACCCACGCGTTGCATGGCCGCAGCCACTGCGCGCGGCGAGTTGATCTGGCACACCAGGTCGACGTTGCCGATATCAATGCCGAGCTCAAGCGACGCCGTTGCTACCAGCAAACGTATCTCGCCTTGTTTCAGCTTGCGCTCGGCTTCCAGGCGCAGTTTGCGTGAAAGGCTTCCGTGATGCGCCGCGACATTCTCTTCGCCGATCAATTCACCAAGACGAAAGGCCAGACGCTCTACCATCCGGCGCGTGTTTACGAAAACTAATGTGGAGCGATGCTCCATTGCAAGCGCAGCCAGCCGTTCATAGACACTGTCCCATATGGCGTTGCTTGCCACCGCTCCTAACTCTTCGCTGGGGACTTCTACCGCCAAGTCGAGCATGCGGCGCTGCCCCACCTGCACAATCTCGACGCTCCGCTTGCAGCCTCCGCGCAGAAACTCCGCAACAAGTTCGATGGGATTTTGCGTTGCCGACAAACCAATCCGCTGCGGCGCCTCGTTGTGCCCAGTCAGCCAATCGCCGACGGAGAGGCGATTCTCGCCGCGCACCAGAGCATCCAGGCGCTCCAGCGTGAGAGCCAAATGTGCGCCGCGCTTGTCATCCGCGATCGCGTGAATCTCATCGACAATGACTGTGCGCACGTGCCGCAGATTGTTCCGGCTCTTCTCCGCGGTTAACAAGATGTAAAGCGACTCGGGCGTCGTCACCAGAATGTGTGGTGGCTGTTTCAGCATCCTCTGCCGCTCGGCAGGCAGAGTGTCTCCAGTGCGTACTGCGGTCCGTATCTGCGGCGACAAGTAACCGCGCTCCAAGGCCAGCTGTTGAATCTCTTTCAGCGGCACTTCGAGGTTTTTCTGTACGTCATTCGACAGCGCCTTGAGCGGTGAGACGTAGACGACCTCTGTGTCGGGTCCTAGCCTGCCTTCGAGCGCTTTGCGAATCAACTGGTCAATGCAGATGAGAAACGCCGCCAACGTTTTGCCGGAACCTGTCGGCGCGGAGATGAGCGTAGGTTTGCCTACCAGGATGTGAGGCCAGCCCTGTTCCTGCGGCTCCGTCGGGGTCCCGAATTTGCGAACGAACCATTCCTGCACGACGGGATGCGCCCAGGTGAGGCTCTCGGGAGTCGCGGCAGATGGCACGCTCTCCTCCGGCAAGGCAGGCGGGAACAGCATTCGCTCATTTTACTCTGATTTTCGTTTCTTATTCGCCTGTCGCCGCATTGGGCGGTGGGGTAGTCCCCCCTCCCCCTCCTGAACGACCGCGTTCATGCATTTTCAATAACATAGCGGGGGATCATCCCCTGCTATCCGCATCATTCGACTGGCCTTAAGGGCTTTCTAGTGTTTTCAATCACTTAACGGGGGATTACCCTTGATCGAATGAAAAAACGCCCGCCTGGATGCGGGCATTTCTGTTTATTTCTGCTCTTATTCTTATTTTACCAAGTAGAGCCGAAATAACCTGCCAACCAGGCGCAAAATCTTCTCTTTTAGAATCTGCGAATTGCAAGATTTCGTGGCGTCGAGGGGCTTGACAGGCGTTTCCACAGCCTTAACGAAAGCTTTAGAAAGCGCCTACTCATCTTTTACGTTTCGAGGGGTTGAATGAAGACATGCCGGCATTCCGGCGGAGGAATTATGAGCGCATTTCGAACCCGCAGGCCCTTATTGGTAGATGCTAAACAATGCACGGAAACGCAGACGATCACTACCGATTTGGGCTTTTGCAATGTGCAACGCGGGGACTGGGTTGTTCGTGGGGAAAACGGCGAATGTTATGTGGTGGACGATGCGTTTTTCCAACGCACATTTGCTCCGTTCCAGACTTATCCGTGGGAGACCAATGAGGAGGGACGCAATTATGGTTCGTAAAAATCAGATACAGCCCAAGCAGGCTACTCCAACACGGCAGTCGGATGCCGTGTTTACGCAATTACTGATTACGGCTGTGCGGATTTATGGAGATCCGGCGCTGAGCAGGAGTAAGGCGGGCAGGACTCGCTAAACGTGGAACACGTTCCGCAGTATTTTGGTGTTTATGTTGAGCTCGCGCTTGAGGCTTGGAAAGCAAACGGCGTTTATGGAGATTAATCCCCACGCTTGGGTAACCTCAATGAGTTTATTGCCCTGATATCGTCAGACGACGTCTCATCAACCTCGTTCGATTAAATTTGGATGCAGGTCGAGCCGAAAACCCGAACCTGGGAGGCTCAGTTTGACCCGCCTCCGTTGTGAATGATCTCATGATACGAAGGGTAGGGAGATAACACAGGATGGCGGGACCTCCGCGACGACATCATTACGTCACAAAGTCTTATCTCGATGGATTCGTAGAGCCCAACGAAGGGCTTCTATTCTGCTATGGACGAAAAAAATCGAAAGCGTTTCGCGCCCTCCCCGAGAACCTTGCGCATATACGGGACTATCACAGCTTCAAGAGAGAAGATGGTACGCTCGACTTTACACTTGAGACACAGATTGATCAGCAAATTGAGTCTCCTGGAATTCCCCTCATCCGAACGCTCTCAGAAGGAAAGACGAATCTGGGCAAGACCCAGAGGCTATGTCTTGCAAAATTCATTGCATTACAGAATGTCCGAGTGCCGTACGAGCGCGACTTTATGGACCAGCAACACAAGGTCATTCTCGAAGGTTACCTCGCAGACATGGACGAGGAGTCGCGTAAGAGAGGTTTCCCAGTCAACGCCATCGAAGTTGCGGTTAACGTATCCGGGCGAGAACCAAAGCTGCATGAATGGCAGCGTGTAACGAGGGATTTCGTTAACGCAGAATTGCGTGAAATTGAGGCGGATCAACAGCGGTTCAGCAGAGAATCATTCTTCGACCTAGCTGAGAAGCTGGCAAAGACTATTTCGGGATTGAGATGGACAGTATTTTACGGAACCGGAGAAGCTCGATTCATTACATCTGACTGCCCCGTAATTACAAGAGACAAGAATGAACGTCGCTATTTTCCCGGACTCGATAATTTTGACACTGAAGTATATTTTCCTCTTTCGAAGAAGGCACTCATTCGGATGGGGCATGACAATTCGTGCCAATTGCTCCCACGAAAGAAACAGATTCATCGGCAGAAACGAGTCATGCGCGCCCAAACGCAAGAAATCATAGTGGTCCAGGCCGACGAGCAAGTGGTGCAGTCACTCAACGAGCTAATCGTCGCACGAGCACATCTATGGACCGTCAGTGGCGCAAGGCAGGATTGGCTCCTAGAACGAATGCAACAACCTTCAAAGATTCAAAAGCGGACAAAAGCGATCGTTCAATCCGGATCGATGACCACGAATCAAGCTGGGCAGCGCCTACTGACGAAAAAAGAGTTCGTTGTGCTTGTGGATACATAAAAATTATCGATTGTTGCATAATCGCCGAGTCACTCATCGAGAAAATTAGTAATGGAAAGTCGGCTAGTGGTTATCGATGAGAAATTCCAGCCAGTTCCTACCATGAAAAGTGATGCGAGTCCTCGCGCACCAGAAAGGCTCAACT
>Ga0206811_1089_pt1 | contig 19403 bp, 24 predicted proteins | sample Alteio_BWOrgCont_53_FD_152886 | JGI IMG/M metagenome (GOLD analysis project Ga0206811, IMG submission 152886) | Enriched cells from forest soil in Barre Woods Harvard Forest LTER site, Petersham, Massachusetts, United States -... | ecosystem: Environmental > Terrestrial > Soil > Temperate forest >... | reverse complement strand
ACATCAAGCCCGCCAATATCCTCCTCGAAAACGGCGTCGAACGAGTGAAGATCACGGATTTTGGGCTGGCTCGCGCCGTCGATGATGTGGGGATGACGCTGACGGGAATCGTGGCCGGGACGCCGCAGTTCATGGCACCCGAGCAGGCAAACGGAGTCGCCATCGACTTTCGATCGGATCTGTTTAGCCTGGGAAGCGTTCTGTATACGCTTTGCACGGGCCGACCGCCATTCCGCGCAACGACCACGATGGGGCTGTTGAAGCGAGTTTGCGAAGAAACGCCACCGTCAATCCGCGAACTCAACCCGGACGTTCCCGAATGGCTGGACGCAATCATCACGAGGCTGATGAAAAAGAAGCCCTCCGAACGATACCAGACAGCGAGGGAAGTCGCGGGGTTGCTCGGCAACTGGTTGGCGCATGTGCAGCAACCGATGATCGTCCCCGCGCCAAGACTGCGTGCGGAGTCGACAGATGCTTCAACTCTTCAAAAGCCGAATGCGAGTTTGGGAATGTCTCTCGACAATTCGCCAGGCACGCTTCCCAAGCGTGAGGCTCCCGTAATCGCCCTGTCGGACGAACAACAGCGGCAACGCAAGTTGCTGGGGATCATTGCGATCGCCTGGTCGTTCATCATTTGTTGGCAACTCGACACATTTGTGATGTGGGACATGGTGTTTAAAAGGTTTCTTCCACCGGTCCTCGCACCTGTTGCATTTATCGCGACGGTTTTTGTCGGCATTCCACTGTCAGTTTTCTTTTACAAGAAATTGGTCAGGCAGAAGAAATAAACCTGGCCAGCAACTTTGTCACCGAGCCTTCGGCCTTGTCGGAGGTCTATAATCGTAGCTTTATTCCTTAAACAAGTGGCCAAGTCGGCCGTTTCGTTGCGAGTTTCGGTTGCGGCTGCCGTTGCTTATGCGGATTCGCATCTGTATATCGATGACAGATTGCGTCTCGCTCCACGAGAATAGAACTTTTCAAACGAGTACGAAGGGAAGACAGATGTCCTCGTTGCGGGCAATGAATCGCGCGAACAGACGACGACGATTCCCGCCGTCGGTGCGGGTGCCGCGCGGGTTGGCGCGACTGGATGTACTGCTCGTGCTAAGCGTGATTTTGTTGAACGTGGCGATCTTCCTGCCGTTTGTCCAGCTCGGGCGCGAGGCGGCGCGACGAAACCAGTGCAAGCATCATCTCAATCAAATCGGAATCGCGGTTTGGAATTATGAGGACCTCTACAAATGCTTTCCTGCCGGCATTGATGTCAGTCCTGAAGGGAGTTATGCGGGTTGGGGATGGAATCTTAAAATCCTGCCGTACATGAATGCCGCGGATCTGTACAACACAATTGAACCTCATTTTGCCGGGGGCATTCACGGACTGCCGGATTCTCCTGAATTCAGGCGGCGACTCCCATCCCTCTGGTGCCCGTCCGATACGGGGGGCGAGACGGTTCCGCACGCGATGGTCGTCACCGCGAAGGTCGTCGACGGAATCGTCAGCGAAGGGACTGAAGATTGGCAAAATCGGCTTCCTCATTCAAGCTACTTCGGCAACGCTGGATACCTGCAACTGGAAGCCGGGGGCATTCAGTACAATGCGGCGGGAATACCAACGTCGATCTTGCCGCTGGTCAACGCCGGAAGCCTGGGGCACTTTGGGAACAATCGCTCTCCGGATCATCGGTACTGCGATCAAAAGCTCTTTGGCGGATTTTTCGGTCAGAACAGCCATGTCGCTTTGCGAGACGTGACTGACGGGGCGAGTAACCGGTTCATGATCGGCGAGCGATATTCGCCGGTGGACTCATCCGCCAGCGCCGTCGGACATGGAACGTGGATTGGCGTCCCCGATTGCACTCGCGCTCAGGGACTGGCGATGGCTCTGGCAGACGCGAGCGTGCGAATCAATGCGGGAATGCCGCTTCGCGAGCCGACAACGGGGTTTGGAAGCCTGCATCACGGCGGTGCGTGGTTTGTCTTTGGCGATGGATCCGTTCGATTCATCTCCGAAAAAATTGATATGACATTGTTTCGGTCTCTGTCGTTGATTAACGATGCCTTTCTTTCATGGTGATCGATAGACGACAGTTTCCCGCTGAGGCCCCGATTAATTGTCGGACGACTTCGATTGCCAGGTGGAGCAGGCTGATCCCCGTTGGAAGGAATTCTCATGTCATTACCGCGAGCGGTTTGGTCGTTAGGTTTGCTGATCGGTATGACCAGCGCCGCGTTTGGCGATCTTGCGCCGCAACGCAGTCCCCTGCCAAAGCCACCAATGGTGGCACCGGTAAAGATCGTGGAAGGGAAAGTCGACGACCTTGGCCCGAACGTTATGGCGAGGATCGTCATCCCCGACAGCCTGCTGCCCGATTTGCAAGAGGCATCGAATATGTCAAGAGTTTCGCAGGAATCTCCTCACGCAGGAACGATCATCGCAGGGCTGGCGCTGACGGCCGTCGCGATCAGCCTGATGATGTTCACCAACAAGACGAATCCGCACTGGAAAAAAGGAATGGTATGCCTCATCGGTTGCGTCCTTGTGGCAGCGCTCGTGCTGCTGGCGAATTTCTTTTTCCCTCTGAAATTCACGACGCTTCCTGTTGCTCAATCGAAGCCTCAACCGCAGATTGTCATTGAGGTCCAGAAGGGTGGGCACGAAGTCATCCTGGTCTTGCCGAGTAGCAAGTAAGATCAGCCCTCAGCAACTTTATGACTTCGACGCGACGAAGGAGACGATGCGGATGTCCACATCCACTGAATGCGACGATGCATCGGTTCACGCGATCGCAGCGGAATCCATGTCCTTCGTCATGATTGCGATCCCGGCGGTGGTGGTTGTCAGTTGTGCGTTCGTGGCGACTGCGGCACCGATCGGCGTTTCCATCATTGCCGTGTTTCTGTTTGCCGGGCCGCACAACTGGATGGAGGCCCGGTATTTTCTCGCGCGCATGCCGGCACGCTGGGGGGGGCTGGCTCCGTATTTCTCATGGGGTCTGGGCGGATCGTTGTTCCTCGCCGGGATGTTTATCGCAATGCCATGGCTGGCGGGAAACAAGTCAGAATTCGGCCTGGTCCTGGTCGCCGTCTGGAATTCGCTGCTCACAGCCTGGATCGTGTTGCTGGCCAGCCTCCGCAGTCGGCAGAATCCGCGTCGCGATTGGCCATTTCTGATTCCGATCGGCTTTGGGTTGATCGCCGTCAACTGGCTGTGGCCGCTGGCCTGGAGTCTGGCCCTGGTCTATCTGCATCCGCTTCTCGCGCTGTCATTCCTCGATCGGGAACTTCGGCGACGGCCCGTCTGGCTGAAGTCATTTCGCTTTGGATTACTGCTCATTCCGGTCTGTCTGGCCGGTATGGCGGCGCGCTGGGCAGGCGGGCCCGACGTTCCCGGCCGCGATCTTTTGACGTGGCAGATTACGCAGCATGCGGGAGCCGGTGTGATTCCGGGAATATCGACTCATTTTCTCGTCGCGGCTCACGTCTTTCTGGAACTCCTGCATTATCTGGTCTGGGTCGTGGTGATCCCGCTGATGAGCAGGCCAAATTCCTTGTGGCGGATCCGGGACGTTCCGCTGGCACGCCGTTCCCCCAACTGGCGACGACTGCTCACGACCATCGTGGCGGCAGGCGCTGTGGTGATGCTGGTCCTGTGGGGCTCGTTCCTGACCGACTATGCCTGGACCCGCAGCGTTTATTTTACGGTGGCGATCTTGCATGTCCTGATGGAAATTCCGTTCCTGCTGCGGTCGCTTTAGGAAACGCCTGTTGTCCAGGAGGCACGTGATGGATTTTACGGCAGAGGAACTGTGGGCATTTCTTCCTCGCGGTTATCTGCTGACAATCGTGATTGAAATCCCGATTCTGCTGTTGGGCCTGTCGTCGGGTCATCCACCAGGCAGACGGCTGATTGCCGGTTGCTGGTTGACCGCCTGCACATATCCCATCGTGGTCCTGGTTCTTCCAGAGACGATCGGCGGGCGGTGGGGATACATCGCGTATGTTGCGGCCGCCGAGACATTTGCACCAGTGGCCGAATGCCTGCTGTTTCGCGCAGCGTTCCCGATCCCTGTTTGCCGCGCGGCAGCAATTCGGGACATGACAGCAATCGTGGCCGCAAACGTCGCTTCATTCGTAACTGGACTCTGGATCGATACCTGATTCCGGCAGGGCCAAAAAACGGCTCTCTTGCCCCCAGCCATCCGTCGTTGTAAAACCGCGAAGGTCGATTCTGTCCCGAGCATGTTCCCTTTCCCGGCTGTGAGCGATTACCAATTCCCGGTTGTGAGCGATTACCAATGAGCCAACTTCGCTTAGTGACTTTGATATGGTCGTTGATGCTGTCTTCGCTTGTCGCGAGTGAGCTTTTCGCTGAACCGAACGACGGTGCAAAAGCTTCCAAAAAAGTTCCGGATATCTCGGGGGACTGGTTGTCGGAATCGCCCCTGGAATCTTTTGTCCAGGATGATTCACCGCAGCCGGTGAATTCATTTCGCATCGAGCGATCGAAGACGGCCGATTTTGATCTTCATTATCTGGGCTCAAAGGCCACCGGCATTCCATTGAAATGGAATGCGAAATCGAAAACGTTTGAAGGAACGACGAAGAATGACACGGTGACGTTCGTCGTTACAACGACCGACGATCCCGACATTTTGAAATGCGACATCGCGACGACGCATAAGGACAAATGGCGGCGGGTTCCAAAACCAAGCCGGGTTCGAGTCGCCGCCGGGGAAAAATCCGACGTCGCCGCAAAGAAGCCGATCCTTTTGTATGACGACGACGACGAGGGCTTAACCGACGATATCAAGAAACGCACGGAAGCGATGATGGTCGACTTCTGTGACTACATGGAAACCGTCGGGTTCAAACTGCAAAAGGGCCAGTGCAAACTTCGTACACAGCGCGACATGGGCAACGCACATTACTATCACAATATCCGCTCGATCGTGTTGGATCCAAAGTACCTGACGGACGATTCAGTCCTCTATCGCGAATTCACGCACCATGCGCTGGCCGTCGCCCTGGGTGACGACGCAACAGAGATCTTCCAGCGCTGTTCCGGTGTCGAATCGGCCCTGGCGGATTACTTTGGTTGCAGCGCCTGTGAAGATCCCGTCGTCGGGCGCGTTCTCGTGCTCGCCGATGGCGGCGGCGGAAACGGGCGGTTGCCTTATTTGAGGACGATGGACAATCAGCAGAAATTTTCGGAACTGAATCCCTCGTCGGGACGTCACGCCGTTGGTGAGACCCTGAGTGGAGCATTGTGGGAGATTCGCGACGCAATCGGCATGGACACCGTCGATATGCTTCTGCTGAAGGCATGGGCGGGAATCGTGAAATCCGACGGCTCAAACGGTCAGGTCGTGCGGTTCGTCACGTCATTGCGGGATGTCGCCGGAAAAGAAAATCCCGATTATCCCAAACAGATTGAAACGATTGTTGAACGAAGAGGTTTGAAATTGCCGTCCGCTGAAAAGTGACGCGGACCCAGGCACGCAAAGGCCGTCACTCGTATCAAGACGCGGGTCGTCGTCGAGCGTTAATATAATGGATTGATCACGGAGTCAGAAAGATTCCGGCGGTGAACAACGTCGCTGAGAGCATGATCGCCGCCGGGAGAGTGAGTACCCAGGCCAGGGCGATCCTCTTCAGTGTTCCCCACCCCCATCCCCTTTTGACCGTCGTTCGAACCGTGAGCGAAATTGACGCCCCTGCAGGTCGCCAGGAGAACCCAGCGAATCCAGTGTGGAGGCTCGTCTCCCCCGCCGGGAGGATGAAACAGATTGGGATTCGTGAAGTTGAACATCCCTGAAAGAATCACCGCGGGCGTCGGCTTGAGAGTTCCGGTGTAGATCCTGTGGTCACGGCATTGGCCGTGTCGTGAAAGCCGTTGATGAATTCAAAGCCGAACGCGACGATGAGCGCGCATGCAAAGCCGGCTTGATGTCCCCAGGAGAGCTGAGTCAGGGCTTCCCAAAATGTCGTTTCCACAGCGCGGTCTCCCAATTGCGTTCTGCCGATGAATCGTCATCTTTTCGACAGAACCGGCTTACCGCAGGCAGTCTGACATGAAGGCATCGTACGGAGCCTTTTCTGCAGCAAGTTGAACAAAATGCGGAGTTCATAAATTCTTAACGCTTTGTCGAACTCAGTAAGAAGGGTCTCGTCGAAGGGTACGTAAGTTCGATTGAATGCGGCGTCGATGCGTGCAATACTTTGCGTGCGTTGAAGTTCTGTTGACGATTGGAATTCGTTTCACACTCTTGGTCCAGGATTCGCGAAATGCCCGAGAATCGCGTGGTCAGATGCTCATTGATTGCTGCATTCGTGGCGATATTGAGTTGCTCGGTGCCGCATGACATCGTTGCTGCCGATCCGGAGGTCATCACGAACACGATCGGGATGAAACTGGTCGAGATCCCGGCGGGGGAGTTCATGATGGGAGCGGAAGAAGACCGCGCGGATACTTTGAACAAGTTTCCGTACTGCGATCCGAAGTGGCTGGACGGCGAGTTGCCACGGCATAAAGTGGCCATCACGAAACCGTTCTACATGGGGCAACACGAAGTCACGCTCGGGGAGTTTCTGAAGTTCTACCATGACGCAAATTACAAGATCGAGGCGGAGCGGGACGGCAAGCCGAGTTGGGGCCACGAGAATGGCCGTTTGGTCGAATCGAATCGCTTTCGCCCGTGGGATCCGCTCGCATGGAAGATCGAGATGGATCATCCGGTGATTTACGTGACGTGGAACGACGCCGTCGCCTTCTGCGAATGGTTGAGCAAGAAGGAAGGGCAGACATATCGTTTGCCGACGGAAGCACAATGGGAATATGCCTGCCGGGCAGGGACGAATCACCGTTACCACTTCGGAGATGATCCCGAGGAACTCATTCGCTTCGGCAACGGGCCGGACGCGGATCGTAAGGCTCTGTCGCCAAACGCCATCATCGCGTCCTTCGATAAAAACGGGAAGAAAACGGACACGGGCACTCCGTTTCCGTTTCTTTCGCGACGGGACGGTTACCCATGGACGGCACCGGTAGGAAAGTTCCGACCAAATGCCTTCGGTCTCTATGACATGCACGGCAATGCGTGGGAATGGTGCTCGGATTGGTTTGATGAAAACTACTACAAGAACTCGCCAAAAGACGATCCGCAGGGGCCCAGCGCCGGCTCGTCTCGTGTGCTTCGCGGGGGTGGTTACAACGATACTCCTGTGCGCTTGCGGTGTGCTCGCCGTGGCGATGTCGTGCCATCGTACCGTAGCGACCATGGTAGTTTTCGTGTTGTGCGTGTCCGGTAGTGCGTTCCCGCGTCGTCCGGCCTCTGTCTCTCTGATCCTCTGGCCTCTGTTCTCTGACTTGGAGGGGGTGCAGGGGTCTCCCCTGCTTGCGCGCGGCGAGTTTTTTTTGACTGTCGACAACAGTCGTTTTGCGTCGGACAATGAGTACCGGGAAATCGATAGAGGCGTCATTGATGGCAAAGTCTTCGGCGACGCCCGATACACCGTTGTTCGTCAAGACGCACGACTTCCTGTTGCGGTTGATCCGCCATACGCAACGCTTCCCCAAAAATCTGCGGCAGAGTTACACGCTGCGGCTGGAGAACATCGGGTTCGAATTTCAGGAAGCGATTTTGATGGCGAACTCGGTGCGAGACGTCGAACGCAGTCGCTGGCTTGCAACGGCCGACGGCAAGCTCGTCTGCTTGCGGGCGTTGTTGCGGTTTGCGTATGATCTGGAGCTTCTGGCAGGCACCCAGGTGCAACATGCAGCCCAACTCGTTGATGAATTGGGGCGGTTGCCGGGAGCCTGGCGGAAGGGGACGGATCGCTGAGCGCCGGCTCGTCTCGTGTGCTTCGCGGGGGTGGTTACAACAATACTCCTGTGAACTTGCGGTGTGCAAACCGTAACGATGACGTGCCATCGAACCGTAACAACAATAGTAGTTTTCGTGTTGTGCGTGTCCGGTAGTGCGTTCCCGAATCGTCATCAAGAGAGTCGCCAGATGTCGGGTCTGTGAGTGCTGCTGACATGCCCGGCCCGTGCCAAGAGGACGACACGATCTGTATCCTGCGTACCCGGCTCTTGCGGTCAAACGGAAGAGTGTTCGGGGCCAAAGCCGCTGCGACGGGCCGGGGCTGGTAGCTCACCAGAGCGAACGTCCCGGTGCGTCTTTTCCAATGAGTTGGATACGAGGGACCATTGTGGCACGCACGTATCGAGGATTGTGGCCGCAGGTGGTGTCGTGGGAAAACCTGGTCGAAGCCTATCGTCGGTGCCGGCGGCGCAAGCGAGCAACTCCTGAAGCGACCGCATTCGATTTTGCCTGGGAGTCTGAACTGCTTCGCTTGCAGCGAGAATTGAACGAGGGGCATTATCTCCCGGGTCCGTACGAGAACTTCTATATTTTCGAGCCGAAGCAGCGAAAGATTAGCGCGGCTCCGTTTCGCGACCGCGTCGTTCATCATGCGGTTGTTCGAATCCTTGAGCCGTTGTTCGAGCGGCGGTTCCTGTTCGACAGCTATGCGTGCCGACGTGGGAAGGGAACTCATCGCGCAGTCGATCGCGCCCAGGGATATCTGCGGCGGTTCGACTATTACTTAAAGACGGATATTGTGCGGTTCTTCCCGAATGTCGATCACGAAGTCTTGCTGGGCGTCGTAGGCAAGCATATCCGCGACGAACGGTTTATGGACCTGATCCGGGTGATCATTGCTTCGGGCGACGGCGTTCTGCGGGACGAGGCCACAAACGACGTTTACCTTGGCGATGACCTGTTCTCGATACTCAGACCGCGTGGACTTCCGATTGGCAACCTGACGAGCCAATTCTTCGCCAACGTATTGCTGGACGTTGTGGATCACTTCATCAAGGAAGAGATGCTCGTGCCTGGGTATGTTCGCTACGCGGACGATCTCGTGCTTTTCGGCAACGACAAGGATGAACTCTGGCGGTGGCGCGATGAGTTAGGCACGCGAATGAGCGGTCTGCGTCTCAGGCTGCATCGCAACAAGACTCACGTCGGAATGTGCGAAGACGGAGTGAGGTTCCTCGGTCTAAAGCTGTTCCGTGACGGTCGACGCTTGCCGCACGAGGCGATTGCGAGGTTCTCGCGCCGTATTCGGCGGCTGCGCTGGCTACGGTCGAAACGAAATCTGCCTTTGGCGAGAATCCGCGCGTCATTGAAAGCGTGGCTGGATTATGCGAGCCAGGCCAATAGTGTCGGCATAAAGAAGTCGATTTGGCGGCGGGTGAAATTCTAACGATGTGCCAAGCGCCAGCGCAGCAGAGGAATTTTCGATGTGCTAAAATTTCAACTGGTTTCCACCGGTATTGTTCTCGGGGGTCAAACAACGTGCCGATCGGTATTCGCCCCATCAACGATTTTGCGTTCAAAAAGATCTTCGGAAGTCCCGCCAACAAGCTGGCCTTGATCAGTCTGCTTAATGCCATTCTCGGCTTGTCCAGGCCGATTGTCGATGTGACGATTGAAAACCCCTTCAACCTCCAGGATTATCATGTTGAGGAGAAGGATCTGCCGACCGCCCGCCTGCTGGATTGCTGGCTGTTCTGGCTGCTCCATGCCCACGAGTACGAACCTGCGGAATTGTTGAAATTGTTTCCGCAGGCCGCGATTCGCCTCGCCACACAGACCATCACAAAGATTGCCGAAGCCACCGAGGATAAAGCGATGTATGATTCACGGGAAAAAGCCATTCGCGACCGGCAATGGGCGCTCAACGCATCACGCAGGGAGGGCCTCGTCGAAGGCAAGATTGAAGGCGAGATCAGAACGATTCGTTTGCTACAGGAAATCTTGAAGGATCCTGTGAGTTCGGAAGCGGATCTCGAGGGAAAAACTCTGGAGGAACTCCGAAATCAGACCTCTGATCTTCAGGATCTGGTTCGAAATCGCCATTCTTCGTAGAAATTGACTTTGCACCAAATCGCCGGAATCAATTTCGCGATGCATAGCCGGGTGGCTTCTCTTCCACAGAGAACCTCATCAGATGAGATTCTCTCATTCGATTTCCCGCGGAAACGATCAGTCCCGTCTGAATGTCGTCGAAGTAAAGGACGTTCAGAAACCCGCCCTCGTACTTGCAAACTCCGTGAATAAAGTGGTATTCGGGAATCTCTGTCAGCCTGGCACTGTTTGGCAATGGTTTAGTCTGATGCCAGCCGAGCGACGCTTTCTCCAGAAACGACTCGACAATTTCGTTGCGCGCCGGATGTCCCAGCTCGCTGAAGCCGGGCACTTCGCCGAAATGATCGAGAAAATATTCCATGATCGTCGACAGGACTTTGGCCGACGTCATCATTTCCCTGAGCGTTTCAAACCGTTTTGGATCCATGATATTTCTGCTGCAGAGTGTTACTTCGCTGCATATCCGGCAATATCACTCTTGTATTGAGCAAGAGCTTTTTGCTTCGCAAGTTTTTCGGCCTCAGTCAGCGGCACTGGTTTGATTTGTGGTATGCGACCTTCCTTGTTTTTTGGTGCGGCCCTTTTTTCTTCATTCGTCAGCCATACGCTCTTCATGCCTCTGACCAAATCCCGTTCAATCGCAGCAATGATCTTCGTGGTCCGGTTAAATTCCACTTGTGAGATTCTCTTGACCCTTTTTGCCATTTCTCAATCCTTTCAAAAGTTGAACTTTGCCGTGAACTCGTCTGTCTCCAGGGAACCGGCGGAAGAGCAGAATTAGAGGAAGAGTACGAGGGCGAGTCAAGGAGCGCTGGATAGAGGGCAACCACCGGGCGGCCTGCCAGACGCTCAATCGAGCGGCTAAAATCCGGCCTCCGAGCGTCAAAACAAACAACGGGAAGAAGTCAATGAAATCGGTCTGCGTTTTTTGCGGGTCAAGTTCCGGCAACAATCCGATCTTTGCCGGAATGGCAGCCCAGGTCGGTCAAGAAATTGCGATTCGCCGAATGCGTCTGGTATACGGAGGGGGAAGTGTCGGGTTAATGGGCATACTGGCGGATGCCGCGATGAACGCCGGCGGTGAAGTGATCGGAGTGATTCCGCAGGCGTTGCTTGATAAGGAATTGGGTCACGGAGGCTTGACCGAGCTTGTTGTCGTCGGATCAATGCACGAACGAAAGTCACTGATGGCGGATCGAGCCGATGCCTTTTTGGCTCTGCCTGGAGGTTTCGGGACATTCGAGGAATTTTGCGAGGTATTAACCTGGGCACAACTTGGTCTGCACGACAAGCCTTGCGCCCTTCTGAACGTCAATGGCTTTTACGATTCCTTGCTCGCCCTTTTCGACCAGGCAGTCACGGACGGCTTCTTGCGTCCCGAGCACCGGGCACTCGTGTTAACCGGCTTTTCGCCAGATGAAGTTCTGGACCGCATGGCAACTTTTATTCCGACCAAAGTAGACAAGTGGATCGACTTGCGCAAGTCCTGATTATCGCAATGCAGGGCGGGTCTGGGGGTACGTCGTTTTGACGCCGCCTGAAACCGAATGCCAGCCGTGAAGGAAGAGGATTTTCATGCGTCCGATTCGCCTTTGGCTTTCAGGCAATTTGGACAGTACCAGGGAGCGGGCGTTTTCACCGCTTTGGGACTGCGTTTGCGGCACTTGGCACAGAGATAACGTTTTCCCTTCATGGCAGTTTTCGGTCGAATCTTCTTTCCGGTCCTCAGAACGTTCTTCACCATCAGATCCTCCGAACGCATTTTAGAGGTAATCTTTTCGTTCATTCCTGCCAACGTTTCCCGTTGCTCCTGATAAGGCGGATGGATACGACTGGAAGGCAATCATACCAAGAGTTTTGCCAATGGGGCTGCACGCCTCAGCGTCCTCAAATGGATGTTGGCCAAACGACAACTCCGACGCCAAAATGATTTTCGTGCATTGGATTGCAGTCCCGCAACCAAAATGGGAGTCTGTGGCACTTTTGGTCAGTCACGAATTTGCCATCACGCTGCGAAAGCTTCGGATTGACTGGTGAAACTCAGAAGCAACCTTCATGACTTCCAAGCAATTCTCGGATGCCTTCTTGATAAGGACCGGACGACACCACGGTTGATTGAAATGGTCATCAATTCAGATTGGCAACTTCTCTGTCGTTGCGATGGGATGCGACGTTCAATGTATTGCTGGGGTCATCGAAAGACCACATTCGAGACAAGGATCTTGTTGGAGCTTGATACTCCCAAACGATCAAATACTACGTTCCCAAGGCTATCGCATTTTATGCCGATTCCTGACTTTCAGACTGTGATGCTCCCACTTCTTGAATCACTCGCAGACGGCAGAGTTTGGACCATGCGGGAGGTGACCGAACATTTATCGAAGAGGTACAACCTAACCGACGAAGAATTCAACGAACTGTTGCCGAGTGGAAAGGCTCGCTTATTCTCAAATCGAGTCGCTTGGGCGAAGACCCACATGAAGATCGCCGGATTGATCGACAATCCAAATCGGGGGCGGATTTCGCTCTCGGAGGTTGGCAGAGCGGTTCTCGCTAAGAAGCCTGCTGTGATCAACATGAAGTTTCTCAGGCAATTTGATGGATACGACGAATTCACTCGCAGCAAGAAGCCCTCCTCAAGTGAAGTGGCGCCCCAGTTCGAGGAGGAGTCGGTTCACGAGAAGTCCCCTCTGGAACTTTTAGAAGAATCCTTCGGTGTACTTCAAGCGGCACTGAAGGACGAGCTTTTGATCCGATTGAAAAACGGTTCCCCAGCATTTTTCGAGCGTGCCGTGCTGACATTGCTCACGGCAATGGGATACGGCATCACTGGTGACGCCCAACTGACGGGCCAGCCTGGAGACGGGGGTATAGACGGGGTGATTCGTGAAGATAAACTCGGTTTGGACATTGTTTGCATTCAAGCCAAGAGGTATGCAGAAGCCTCAGTCGGTCGCCCAGCTCTTCAACAGTTCTCTGGCAGCATGGATGGGTATAAAGCCAAAAAAGGAGTGATCCTTACGACTTCTTCGTTTTCGAGAGAAGCAATCGCCTTTGTGGATCGAATCGAAGGTAAACGTGTCGTGCTGATCGATGGCGAACAGTTGGCGGACTTGATGATCCTGCACAATGTTGGAGTGACAACCAGCGAAGTTTATGCGTTGAAGGTTTTGTCAGGTGACTTCTTCGATGAGGATGAAGTGTGATGCGCCAACCCATAAATCCAGACGGCCATGTTCTCGGTCGTTGCGATGGCGATTCGACATTCCGAGTATATTTGTGGATCATTGAATGACCTCAGTCAGAACATTCACGGAGTTGCCCCGGTCGCCGAATACGATTGAGATGAAAGCATGCCACGGAAGAAGGTCGCTCCTGCCAGCGGGTCAGCCGACGCAATCAAGCTTGACGCCAAGAAGGCCGAAACGCTGAAAAGGAATGCGGCAGCATTGGTGGAGTATGCTGTCACAGCAAGAAACATCGCCACGCATTTGGGAATCAAGGCCAGGTTCCTCGAACAGTTCACGCTTTCTCTTCGACTGCGGGAAGTTCTTTTGCCTGTCCCCGGTATTTCGGACTCGATCAAGGCCCGGCTGGCCAAGAAAAAGGAGTCCTTCACTGTCGCCGAAGTCGCCCACATGACAATGGCACTGGCCGAGATGCCCGTCGAAGATGATCCCCGCAAGCAGATGGCTCCTCTGATTGTTGCCGAGCACCTGACCGAGCGCCTTCAAGCGGAGATTGCTGCAATCGGCGAAGCAAAACTTCAGAAAGCACAAAAACCAAAGATCAGGACTGACCCCAATACCGACTTCCAGTTCAAGATCACGCTGATCGGATCGAAGCCACCAATCTGGCGACTGATTCAGGTGGCCGATTGCACTCTCGATAAACTGCACGAACACATCCAAACATCGATGGGTTGGACCAACTCACATCTCCACCGCTTCGAGATCGGGAGGAAACAATATGCCGACCCGATGTTGATGGAAGAAGACATGGAAGAATTCGGCTACATCGACTCCATCCGCATCAAAATCAGCAAGATTTTTCCCAAAGACGGCAAGAAGTTCACTTTCAAATACGAATACGATTTCGGCGACTGCTGGGAGCATGAAGTTTTGTTCGAGGGTTGTCATACGAAAACACCAGGCAAGAAGTACCCGATTTGCCTTGCAGGTGAGCGAGCCTGTCCACCCGAGGATTGCGGTGGACTGAGCGGATTCTATGAGTTCATCAAGGCAATCAAGAACCCGAAGCACAAACAGCACGCTCGGATGCTGGAGTGGAGCGGTGACTTCGACCCCGAGAGGTTTGATGCCGGTGAGGCGACCAAAGCGATGAAAAAAGGCTTGCCAGACTGGAGAAACGAATGATGCGACGGCTCAGGATTCTATTGCTGATTACGCTTGCTGGCTTCACCGGATGTGAAAGTCGAGAGCAGGCCCGTCGAAAACAGCTTGCCAACAACCTGAAGCAACTTGGCCTGGCTCTGCACGCCTATCATGCAAACAACCCGCAGCCGGTGGACAGCAGCGAATCGGCTCCGGGCGACCAAACTCCCCTTACAGCGGCTCCCAAAACCGAGGATAAGTCTGTCGATATTGTTGAGCCAAATCCGGGCGTGCCAGAATAAATGTGTGCCGGGGACAACGTGTGCCGGCGACAACGTATCTCGGCCGAATGACCTTCCCTCATTCCCTCCGGTTCTCCAATACTGAGGCTTAATGACGATGGCGAAGAAATCCGTTCATAAGAACCCGCTTAATGGATACTGGCGAATCACGTGGATGAGCACCTGGGATCAGGATTTCGTGGATGAAGAGGTCGAAATCGCTTGAATCGTCGTCAAACCCGATTCCGGTTAGCGTGAAAAGTACCGCATCAGCCACAGGATCGCCGACATTACGATACTCAGCAGGATGCACGTCACCACCGGAAAGTAGAACTGAAAGTTCTGTCGCTCAATGACGATGTCGCCGGGCAGCTTGCCGAGCCACGGGATTGATGGCGCAAAGAGCCACAACAATCCGATTCCAGCGATCAGGATACCGACGACTACGAGACTCCACGCGGGGTGGTACATGATGGTTCAATCTCCTGCCGCGACACGACGGCCATCCTGAACGCATCAATAAACGTATCAGGTTGCTGTGCTCCAGACAGCGTGATCTCGCTATTGATGATGAAGAACGGCACGCCATCAACCCGATGCCGCCGGGACAGCCCCTCGGCTTCCGTGATCGCATCCTTTCCCTGGTCGCTGTTCAACATGGCTTCGGCCCGTGGCCGATCCAGCCCGGCTTCGGAAACCACGTCAATAAGTATTTGTTGATTACCGATGTCACGGCCTTCCGTGAAGTAGGCCACAAACAGTGCTTCCATGACCGCATCCTGGCAGCCTTGTCGGTCGGCGAGCCAAATCAGCCGGTGGGCGTCCAGTGTGTTCGGCGTCCGTTCAATTCGGTCGAAGGCAAAATGGATGCCTTCGGCTTCTCCGACCGCAAACACATTGGCCTCAAGCTCCAGCGACCGTTCCCAACTGCCAAACTTTTTGATGCGATATTCCTTGCGGCTGACTCCTTCTTTCGGCATTCCCGAATTGAGCTGGAACGGGAGCCACCGAACTCGAATTTGATGACTGCCTTCAAGGACGGCGATGGCATTTTCAAGCCGCTTCTTGCCGATATAGCACCAGGGGCAGATCACGTCTGAGATCACGTCAACGGTGATATTCATTTTAACTCCAGTCAGAACAAATGCCCAGGTCAGGGCGTTGATGACGTTGCCCCAGGCACGACTCGTATCGTCCTTGCCAAACGAAAACCGAGGCCATAACCCTGGTTCGTTAACCGTACATATTTACAATAGTCAGAGCGTATTTCTGACTCCACGCCACCAATACCGCCGCCACGTACTGGTTGCTGATCTCCAATCTTCAATTCCTGATCGTTTTCCTGATCCTCGTTCAGCTTCTCAACTGCCTCGTGGGGAAATGGCTTGCGAATCGCCTGACACCAGGTTGAACAATTGCCATGTGCATCAAATAACCCGAGATCATTCGGCTTCAGACGACCAACCGGATGTGGCAAGTCCTGGAACCCTTGCATCCACTGCTTCCCGGCCCACGCGTACTTTGGCAATAATTCATCCGTTTCCCCGTAATAACGAGCCGTCGTTGCCATCGCTCGTATCGCATAATGAATCTCTGCTTCCGTAGGCAGGCGATAGCCGGTCAGACTCAAGTAGTTATCCTTCAACCTTGTCTCGTTTCCGGCGATCACGAAACACCACTGACCCTCGGGAATTCCTTCCTCGTTGCTCAACCAGTTGCAATACGCCACGGCTTCGTACCATGACGTGTATATCGCAGGCAGATTTGATGTGTCCGCCGCAGGTAAACCTGATGTGCGGATGCGGACATGCTCCTGAAGCTGGTTGCCCTTGTTAAATCGTCGGTATTGCTCGAGCGTCACGTTCCTGGCGGAAACGGAAAATGTCCGACCGATGCGGGTCTTGTGCCGGGTTTCCGGTTCTTTCCGTCCCTTTTCCGTTGTTGGCGATTCCATCAGGAATTCCACGGGACCGGGGATCACCACCATCGTCTGACGCTGACCGTTGACGTACCATTGAGGCGTGGAGTCGCCCTCTGAAAGACTGCTTTCGATTCGTTCCAGTCGAGTTTCCCGTTGCCTGCGGTCGAGTGCCCAATCTTCATTGACTTGATTCAGCCAATCGCTTCGATGGAATCTGCTGAGAAACCATTCGGATGCAGCATGAATCCCCGGATCGCTGTCAGTGCGATAAAGTTCCTGCAACTTCGATAAGATCTCTCTGAAAATCTCAAATGAAATTGCCGAGGTATCGAATTCACCCAGGCTCAATATCAACGCCCGGCGAATCGAGACGTCTGGTTCGACATCAAGGCGTTTGATGAGGATCTTCGGATCAACTCCCAACGGTAATATGCGATGAATCAGGTAACTTCTTGCTCTTGGATCGGGGCTGTGTTTCAGGAGCAGCCAGACTTTTTCAGGTTGGTTCAGCTTCAGAAGTGCCACTCCTGCGTTAGCTTGTCGTTTCGCCAGCTTTTCCTTGAGATCTTCATTGGTTTCTTCGGACAATTTCCGCTCAATCTCAGCGACCAGAACAGGAACTTCTTGTTCGGCCTGCTCTTTGAGCTTTGAATAAATGATGGCAAACCGGGTTTCATCAGCGTCCATGATCTGGTCGGCCAGACTCCGCTGCTGACTGAAAGCAGCGGCTGTTGCAAACATGACGGATACGAAAAACGAAACGAGGACAATTTTCTGCATTGAACTCCCCTGGCAAGCGGAGTGAGCTTCGGCAGCGAAACGCTACCTGTCTCCATTATTCAACTCAGTCTGAAGTTGTCCACGTTGATCGTGAAGCTCCTTTTGTTCAGCGAGAAACTTTGGCCATTCAGCAGCCGGGATGTGTGGGTGATCGAAATTCAGGTACCAGACGATATGCCCCCCGTCGGCCAGAAGGTTGCCATTGTGCCCCAACCCAGCCTTGTCCCAGAAGATGGCAATTCGCCCGTCGTCGCCCTTGCGAAGCCCTTCCACGTAGTGCCATCCGCATGATTCTGGTCCTAATAGTTTCCCGTTTGTCAGAATCTCTTCCACGGTAGATTCAGGGACCGATTTTCCTCTCAACAGATTTGCATCCGCAAGCCCTGCCTTGTAAAGCAAACTCAGCGATGCTTCCGGCGACGCCTCGCCGGTCGGGAATTCGCCACCATGAGTTTCCGCGTAATTCTCTAACGCAAACCGGAGAGCTTTGTCGCAGCAATGGCTCCGTCCAAATGGATAATTGACGACATTCCGCCAAGCGGCGAAACCGGCGATCAATCCGAAAGCCAGGACAACGAAAAGTGAATTCCTCGCCACGGTACGCCACGTCATCTCGGGTCCCCGTCGAATCTGAAAACCTCTGTCAATTGACGAGATTGAACCTGGAAACTGCGATTGGTACGCTTCTTACTCATATCTGCAACTCCAGCAATCGCAAGAATCAAGAACCGGAGACTCATTGTGGCCAAGAAGTCCAGGAAAGCCAACAAGTCGAAGGCAACCGGAAAATCAAAAGCGGCCGACGCGCCGAAGTCCGCAAAAAAGTCGAAAGGAGCGGTTGACGCACCGCAGGATTCGGGTAGTCCGCAATCTCCGGTGGCACCGGTTGCACACAAAACTCACCACCTGACGGCACCTGCCCCTAGCCCTGTGATTGGCAAGAACGGAATGCCATTTCACGCATCCCGTCGTTCTCGCGGGTTCACCGTTGATCCGGCCGGGTTTTCGACGGAAGTCGATTCACGGGGCAAGAGCAGTACAGGCTGGTTCGATTTGCCGCCCGCAACGGGAACGCCTCCATACCGAATGAGCCTGGATTCCATTCTGACCCCGGACGCGATGTCGAAAATCACGGCCAGCAATCGGCTCGTCTTTCACGCGGTGGGCGATACCGGTGGCGTGAACACTACGACTTACCAGCAGCAGGTTGCGAACTACATGGAACTTGATTTTGCCTAAAAAAATTCGGAGGGAGGTAACCCGTCGTTCTTTTATCACCTGGGCGATGTCGTGTACTACGACGGGGAAATCAGGAATTACTATTGGGAATTCTACGAGCCATATCTGCACTATCCCGCACCAATTTTCGCCATCCCGGGAAATCATGACGGCGACATTGACCCCACCGACGAATTCCACGACCCGTCGGATTCTCTGAAGGGATTTCTCCGGAACTTTTGCGCTCAGGTTTCCAACAGACTGCCTGAAGCTCAGGACGCTCCGCGGCCTTCAATGACGCAACCCAATGTCTTCTGGACGTTGTTAACGCCGATGGCGACATTCATCGGCCTTTACACCAATGTCCCGGAAGGTGGCCGGATCGCTCAGAACCAGATTGACTGGTTCGAAAATGAACTTGTTCAGGCACCCGCCGGATTGCCCATCATTCTGTCGCTCCATCACCCCGTTTATTCGGCCTATGGGCATCAACCTGGCAGTCAACATCTCAAGGATGTCATCGAGACGGCTCTGGCAAAAACCAATCGTTACCCAAGCCTGATTCTGACGGGTCACGTTCACAACTATCAGCGATTTATCGGCACGCTCAACGGCAAAGAGATCATGACGATTGTCGTTGGTGCCGGTGGCTACAACCAGCGATTGCATGCCTTGTCACGCCGGCAGTTTGACCCCAAGGGGTGCCCGTATTCCTTCGACGGCGGCGCAGATTCACTGGAGGCGTTCAATGACTGGCAGCACGGATATCTGCTGATTGAAGTGACACAATCGGCCATTACGGGGAAATACATTGCCGTCGACGACCCTTCGGCCGACTCCAACCCGGATACGACAATTCCCCAGGCTCAGGTTGATCCCTACGAAACATTCACGATCCCGCTTCAGGGCGGCAATTCCGTTTCGCCATT